>LWDU01036295.1_pt1 | contig 13229 bp, 6 predicted proteins | sample 727161 | NCBI WGS metagenome assembly LWDU01 (sample SAMN04566230, study PRJNA314399) | hydrothermal vent metagenome | isolation source: deep sea hydrothermal plume seawater | place: Mexico: Gulf of California, Guaymas Basin | collected 2004-07-11 | reverse complement strand
CTGGATCTCGCCGACAAATTCCAATCTGTTGCAGATGGTTCTTCTCAGAAGCTCAGCGTGCTCAACGGTACGGTGGTCGCCAACCTCTTCTTTGAGAACTCCACCCGAACCAAGACCAGCTTCAATATCGCTGCGCGTCGGCTGGGAGCCGACACGGTCGATTTTTCCGCCAGCGGCAGCAGTCTTTCGAAGGGTGAAACCTTCGTCGACACAGCTCTGACGATCGAAGCGATGGGCGTCGACCTTGTCGTGTGCCGTCATCGCACACCGGGAGCACCGCATTTACTGGCTCGGCACCTGCGTGCGGGAGTTCTGAACGCCGGCGACGGGACTCATGAGCATCCGACTCAGGCCTTGCTGGACATGCTGACCATTCGGCAGAAGCTGCGACGGATCAAGGGGCTGACCGTCGCGTTGGTCGGCGACATCCGGCACAGCCGAGTGGCCCGCTCAAATATTCATGGGCTGACAAAGCTGGGAGCGAAGGTCATCGTGTGCGGTCCGGCGACGCTGATTCCGCGCACGATTTCTCAAATGGGCGTTGAGATTGCTTACAGCCTCGACGAAATTCTGCCGCGCGTGGACTGCGTGAATCTACTGCGAGTTCAGTTCGAACGGCAGCGGGGTGCGTTCTTCCCGTCGATCCCGGAATACGCTCATCTGTTTGGTATGAACGGCGATCGCATTCGGCGTGCGAAGGACGGATTGCTGGTGCTGGCCCCCGGACCCATCAATCGTGGCGTGGAACTGACACCGGAAGTTGCCGACGGTCCACATTCCGTGATTCTTAATCAGGTTTCGAACGGACTGCTGATTCGCATGGCCTGCCTGTATCTACTGGCAAAGAAAGCTGGCAAGTTATGCGAACGCTGATCAGGAACGGAACCATCATCGACCCGGGCAATCGCATCGATTCACCGGGGTCGATCCTGATTGAGAACGGGAACATTGCCGGCGTGTACGTTTCTGATCCTCCACCAGAAGCGGACCGAATAATTGATGCGACGGGCTTGTTGGTGTGTCCCGGATTTATCGATCCGCACGTCGCTGTTCGCGAACCAGGTTTTGAAGAAGACGAGACCATTGCCAGTGTCACGGCGGCGGCTCTGGCTGGCGGCTTTACGAGTATCGCGGCCCTGCCTGATACGAATCCGGTGGTCGACAATCGTGGGTCTGCGGAGTTTGTGAAGCGGCAGGCAGAACGAGCGGCCAACTGCCGCGTGTTTCCGCTTGGTGCCGTCACGAAAGGCCATAAGGGCGAAGAACTGGCAGAGATCGGCCTGCTGGTGGAAGCTGATGCCGTTGCGTTTACAGATGCGAAGACGCCGATCGCTAATGCCGAGGTGATGCGACGTGCGTTGGAGTACACGGGCATGTTTGACCGGCCGGTGCTGCACCATTCGATGGTGCCGGAACTTTCCGATACCGGGGTTATGCACGAAGGCTTCGAATCCACACGTTTGGGGCTTGTTGGAATTCCGGCCGCCGCCAGTGACATTATGACCGGTCGCGACATCGCGCTGGCTGAACTGACGGGAGGCCGCGTACACATTATGTGTATCAGCACACGAGAAGCCGTCGAACGTGTCCGCCTGGCCCGATCCCGCGGTGTCAATGTCTCTGCGGATGTGACACCGCATCACCTGTTGTTCACAGATGAAGTGATGCAATCGTTCGACACGCTGTACAAATGCAATCCGCCACTACGGTCTCAGGAACACGTGGATGCGCTGATCGGTGCGCTGCACGACGGCACGATTTCGATCATCAGCGCGGATCACCAGCCTTTAGCAATTGAAAAGAAGGATGTTGAGCTCGACGTGGCCCCGTTTGGGATCTGTGGTCTGGAGACGTTGCTGACGATTTGTGTTGAGACGCTGATTACGCCGGGACATTTGACGTGGTCGCAGTTGGTGGCGTGCCTGACGGTCGGACCGGCGCAATTGCTGAGCCTGCCACACGGCACGCTGGGGGCGAATTCCGTTGCCGACGTCACCCTGGTCGATCCCACGGAGCAATGGACGGTCAATGCTGCGGCGTTTCGGTCGCTTAGTCGCAACACGCCCTTAGACGGTCGGCCCGCTACCGGCCGAGTCGTCGCCACCATGGTCGGCGGAGATATTCGCTTCTCGACGCGAGACCTGAGTTCTTCGTAAGCCGAGGAGGAGACGACGAGTACGAGACACGAGGACGGCGGCGGAAGCAAGCGGGGTGAAGTTACGTAGGCCAGAGGTTGATCCGGGTACCACGGGCAGCTTACGACGCTTTGATTCCGGTATCAGGTTGCTCCGTATCGACGTCGGTCCACTTCATGTTTGAACCCATTGGTTCGATCCGCAGGACGACCTTGCCATTCTGGAAGACGCGGACGGTCCCCGTCGATTCTGAGACGGCAATAGCAATGGCATCTGTGGCTTTCGAGATTTCCGCAGCCGCCCAGTGTCGCGAACCGAGGCCTTTCGAGACAAACACGTCGGCCGATGCTCGTAGGTGACGACCCGCAGCCTGAACAACTCCGTCAGCAGAAACAATAAAGGCACCGTCAATCTGGGATAATTCCTTGATGCTCTCACGCACTCGAGGACTGCGAATCAGGCATTCGGCCTTCGCATATCCACGAAATGGATCGTGAACCTGTTCCTGTGACAGTGACATGACCTTGCGATGCTGTCCAACGACAAACAGCGTTCCGACCGACTTGCCTTCGCGGCCTTCGCGGCCGATTTCGCAGGCCAGATCCACCACAATTCGCAGGGTCTCCAATGGAACCTGCGTTTCCAGTCGCTGCAGATCGCGAGACGTGAGCTTCGCCAGTTGCTCCGCCAGCTGAATGATGCTAATGGTGTCGCACGAATCCTTTTCGTAGGCGGAATAGAGGGCGACGACAACGTCTCCGGACTGCAGTAACTCGTCAGCAATCGCTTCCAGCAAAACCTGAGAAACCTGGGTGCTTCGCGTCTGCGGCTCGTGTTCGATCACTACGAGATCGATTTCGTCCTCTCGCACGGCCGCCTGTACATCGGCGTCGTCTGATGCGACCAACAGCGGCGTTCCTCGCAGCAGCTTTTTCACGGCGGCAAAGTCGAATACTCGGTCGGAAAGAAGTACAACGGCGCTGGCAGATTCCAGATCAGCAAGGCGTTTTGCTGACTTCAGGACATTCTGAAAGTGCTGGCTGAGCTTTTTCCGCTTCATCCAACGAGTGTAGGCGATGCCCACGGCGGGTCAACGGATGAAACGGGGCCGTTTTTTGACTTTCTGACAACGAAGCTCGCCGTGGCCGTACGATCCCTGTTGTTTCAGTGGCTCGAGCGATTACTGACCATACGTAATGGTGATGTTTGATCGAGCAGTCTCGATCGAAATGGTCGATGAGGCCGTGTTGTGCAGAAAGCGAACGGGTTCATCGCGTTCGCTGGAAAAGCTGACGAGCTCCTTCTCGGCGAGTGTTTCACCTGTCTGTCCATCGATGACAGTCACGATCAATGAGCGTCTGCTCTGAGAACCACCATACCGTTCGTTGTTCTGCAGCCCTCCGAGCTGACGTTGCAAACCCGAGTTTTCCAGATTCTTCCATGACCACGTGACCAGCAAATCTGTTGGGTCGCCGTGTAATTCCGCCAGCACGGACGGCACAGCAGTCCGGCTCCACAGAATCTGGCTGGACTCTCGGTCAATGCAGACAAGGGTGCCTGATTCCAGGCGAGTTTCGCCCAAACGAGTCGAGTTGAATAATTGACTGCGGGGACGGCCCCAGTCCTTTATCAGAACGAACAGACGGTTCTGACGTTCAAATGCTTTTAGTCCGTTGATTCGTTCAATTTCAAGATGATCCGTCAGCGAACAGCGAATGTCTGTGTGGCCTGTCTGAAGATCGATAACCACGACGTCAAATTCATCCGAAATTGTCACAGCTCGTCCATGTGGCAGGATCTGGGCCATTCCGGGTGCGCGGATGGCCACTGGGTCAGCCGACTCCATCAGATCACGGCCGGTCAGGAGGTCGACGAGAGCCAGACGCTGTTCTTTGTGAAACAGCACCATGCGTCCGGCCACGAGTGGCTTCTGGCCATCGGGAATATCGAGGCGTACTGCATCAAGACGTTTTCCGTCCTGAGTGCGAAACAGCTGGCAGCTTTTGAGATTCTCTCCGAGGACGCCGATTACTCGTTCGTCACCGACAAGTCGTTTCGCTCCACCCAACGCAGTTCTGTGAGCGATACTGGACAGCATCGTACGTTTCCACAGGAGGCGGCCAGTGAACGGGTGGAGACACATCAGCTCGTTGCCGGTCCCGACGATCACGAAGCCGGGACCGGTGGGGCCGAGCTCAATTACCGAGCGGTCGGTCTGGTCGCGTTCGAGTCGTTTCCACCACAACAACGACGGTCCATCGTCGGCCAACAACGACAACATGCCCACGTGTCGAGCGTCGCTGAGCGGAACGACGCCGGGCGACTGAAACTCATTTGAAGGGACGACGATGGCTGCCGTTGCGGGAAGGCGAATCGGGGCGGAGATCGTGCCGATGTCCATATTGACTGAGACGACACCCTGAGAGGTTCTGAACAGACGATCGGAAAACCACTCCGGCGTCTCCACCGTTCCTTTTTCCAGCGACAACAGACTCACCAGACGACTTCCTGAACTCAGTGACAACGATTCTTCGATCTTGATTTCCGTGGGGCGGTGTGCTGCTCCGTCACCACCGGAATTCCGTTCACGTTCGTTGGGGGGACCAGCCAGTGTCCTGACAGCGCGTACTGAACGCAGCCTCTTCTCAAGCAGTTGTTGATCGACGGTCGTCGCAGTGTTGGCGGCCGACAGCAGAAACAAATATGCGGCCGTCGGATAGTGACTGTCAACCAGACGTTCGGCGAATGCGATCTGGCGCGTGACGTCTCCGAGTTGTTGAGGATAAAGAATCGCGTGTTCAATCGTGGTTAACGACAATCGTGGTTCGTCATCAGGCGAAAACGGAGCGACCGCCGGCGCACTGTCGGCAGAAAGCCCTGTCCACGCGGCAACGTCCGCCCTGACCTGCCAGTCGGGGAGAAGCGGGAGCAGTGGCTGTCGAGACGAATTCTCTTTCAGCGAGGGCTCATGAGCAGATCCCAGCAGGAAGCGACGAATCTGCTGCTCTTCGGACAGAGGAAGACCATCAAGAATCTGAGCGGCAGCAGGAATGGATTTGCTGTCTGTTGAGAGCTGAAAACGGTCCTCGGCGAGCAGTAGCAAAAGTGATTCCGCCAGCAGCTCAGCGGCTTCCGCACCAACCGCCTTGTCACTGAGCAGACGCTGCAGATTTGTGACGCCTCTTTCAAGGTCTGCAGAGAGCAACTGTGTTTGAGCGGTCATCAGTCGTTCGCGACCGGTCGGCGTCTGGTGCTGCGTCGCTCGTTTCCGGACCGACTGCACCGTGGGAAGAACAATGATGGACAGCGGAGTGGCAGCGCAGACGATGTCGTCGTCGGCCACCAGCGTACCCACCGCAGCACCCGACAGACCCACAAATACGGCCTGCGACACGCTGTTGGGCATGCCGGTCTGCACGTCGATCTGCGCGACAGTGGCGTTTCGCAGGGGAATCAGGCAGTGTGTAGCATTGCACGTGCCTCGGCCGGTTTGTTCCTGAATGGGCGTGCTCCAGAATTGCGTGCCGTCGCTCATGCTGAGTGCTCGAGCATGACGGTCTCCAACCAGGACAACGCGGTCCGCTAAAACGGCGACTGCGTAGCGGTCGCGGCTGCCTTCCATGCGGCCAGCCTCTGTCACGTCACGACTGACCTGCCACAGGATGCTGCCGGAATCCGTGTCTATGCAGTGGACCATCGTGCTGTGGTCAGACGCCCAGATCATCTTGTGGTCACGAAACAATGGTGGGAAACCAGCCGATGACTGTGACGACCTGCGTGACAGATAACCTGTTCCGAATGAATACGGAGAATCGTCAGTGTCGCGAACATTGGTGGCCCACTTAAGCTGTCCATCAATGACCCGCGTGCCGATCACAATGCCACTATTGACCGCGCAGATCAGAGTGTCGCCCTGAATGCCGCAAAGTGAGACGCCGCTTGATTCCTGGAACGGTGTGATAAAACGGCTGCGACGAATTGCTAGGGGCACGTTTTCATACGTCAATGGTCTTTGCCAGATCGTACGACCCGTCGCCTGGGTCAGGCAACTGAGCCAGACTATTTCGTCGTCGGTGGACAGGACAAACAGCATTCGGTCGTAAACAAGCGGAGTCCCCAGAAAACGTCGCCCACGGAAATCGGATCCCCGATCCATTGCCCGGGTGTCCGTAGCGTCGCTTTCCGATTCGCGGGCGCTGACACGTGGCGTTTTTTTTCCGGCCTGATGGCTTTGCCTGCCGGCATGAAAACGGTAGCCAAAGTCCGGACCGCCAACCGTCCATGACACGTGTGGCTCAGGTTTCATTTGAACGGCAACGAGTCGTGTTCCATCACGTCCGTTGTCCACTGGCATGGGGCCATCGGGAATCAGGCCACCGCGTGCGGACAGATCTCTTCGCAGGCCGGACCGGTTGCCGAGGTCGTGGAAGTGATCGATGAAGAAGAGGAAGTCGTCGTTGACCGCCATGCTGCCCAATTCCTCGCGGCTTAACAGGTCGGCGACTGTTCCGTTTTGCGATAAAGAGAATTCATCAGCGTCCTGCAGACGCACATCATCGGGGACGGTGTCTGTCGGAAGAAACCAGTCGATATCTCCGGTGTCACGTTTGAAGGACACGATTCGAAACGGTGTACGCAGGATGACTGCGTCCGCTGTGATGATCGGACTCCATGTATTTGCAGACAGTTCACTGCGATGTTCAGGCTGCAGCAGTGCGGAAAGTGTTGCGGCAGCCTGTGGATTCGCCCAGACCGGCTCCTGCCAGTTCCAGAGAGGTTCGGGCCACGGAAGCGTCAGTCCGTGAGGAACGTCGGCCTGTCCGACAGCTGAGACGGTTTTCAATCGCGAGGCCGGATCGACCGCGTGGCTATCGAACTGGTGCCTGAAATGCCGCAGCAAATCTTCCGTCGGAAAACTGACCGCAGTCGGGGCGTGAAACTCCATTTCGCTGACAAGGGACCTGGCCAGTTGTTTCTGGCCTCGACTAAGCGCCAGTGTGGCTTGCAATGCCAGGGCTTCGATTCCTGAACGCGTGAACGGAAATCGCTGAGACACGCCCGGAAATTTTTCCATGTCTCTGCGGTTGGTTGCCTCGCGAAGAGCCTGAGCGGCCAGGGCTTCGGTTGCCTGCGTCCATGCGACGCGTGTCGAATAATCAGCGTTCTGCAGCAATTTCAGGGCAGACCGGTACGTACTGTGCGAAGGCTTTCCCGTATAGATCGGCGTGAATGCGTCGTGAGGCTGGGCGAATATCTGCAGCAGGGCCACAAAAGCGGCATCGCTGTCGCCGTTGTGCAGATTGCGTTCTGCCTTCGACAGCAGTCGTGCTTCTTCAGCAGACTGAAGAAGATTCTGCTGAAGAAAATTGGTCGGTCCGTGAACACTGCCGGTGTCCTGTTCCTTGCGAGCGTCAGCCGACGCGTCACAGGCTGATAGAATCAACACACTGCAACACAACAAATATGTCCGCACATGGCGGACATGTCTGCAAAGGCGGATCACTGGTTGAAACCGAACAGCGCGGGGCATTTGGTCTCCATGAATGTGGGCAACGGACCGTTCAAGCTGCCTTCGTCAGCAAATATGTCCGCCGGGCTTACTGTCCGGCGAAATTCGATGTTCGACGGACAGGGATCACAGTCGTCCGTTCTGAATTGCACATTTCTGACACAGGCTCAGGTTTATTCGAACAGGTCATCATACTCCAGCAGATCATCTTCTGTCACGAACTCATGTTGTTGTTCTCTCAGGACTCGTAAAGCCTCGTCAACGTTATCCACGTAAATCGCGACAGCACCGCGGCGATTACGTCGATACATCAGCGGATACACGTAATGTACGTTCAGCTCTGCGCGCATCAGACTGGCACATATGCTCGTATGCGGTTGATCCACATCAGGCAGCATCACTCCGATTACCTCACACTCACAGAACGGCAGGCCCGACAGTTCCAGCAATTCTCGAGTGCGTTCGTAGCTGTTGGTAATCAGCCGAGCAATGGCACTGTCTGCTGAATCCACCATCGACAACGCCATGATTCGCAGATCGTCGCGTTCCACTTTACGCAACAGCTCATGGAGGGAACCGACTTTGTTTTCAAGGAAGACCACAAACTGTTGCAGACATGGCCAGTCCCGACCGCGGGACGTCATTGAATCGACCGGACTGTCTTCGCCGTATCCAGCACTCATCAGATCGTCGCTCCTCCAGGAAACAGTGTCCAGAAAACTACCGGCAGGTCGGACAGCAGCGCCCGTTCCCGTTGTGGGTGTGTGTATTTGTTCCGCGAATTCTCACTCTTCGATACGGCGCACGTTACGCAGCGTCGCGGAAGGAGTCACGTCCTCCAATGATGGAGCTTGCGTCGAACCTTTTTCCAAAATAGCTTTCAATGGCTTTCGAATCAGTCAACACGGTTTCGGCGCTGCCCGACACAAGCACTCGCCCGTCGCAGATAATGTAGCTGCGATCCGTAATTGTCAGTGTCTCTCGTTCACGGTGGTCGGTCAGCAGAATCGATATCCCTTTGTCCTTGAGCCCCTGAATAATGTCCTGGATGCTGTGGATCGTGACGGGGTCGATTCCGGTGAAGGGTTCATCCAGCAGCAGAATCTGGGGATCACTGGCCAGTGCGCGGGCGATCTCCAGGCGGCGACGTTCGCCACCGGACAGCGATCCGGAACGCTGTTGACGCTTATCCAGCAGTCCGAATTCTCCCAGCAACTGATCAATACGTGCTTTGGAAACTTTCCGTTCCACGCCGCGAAATTCCAGAATTGCGAGAATGTTTTCTTCGACGGATAACCTGGCAAAGATACTGGCATCCTGAGGCAGATATCCAAGGCCGTGCTGAGCACGTTGGTACATCGGCCACTCGGTAACGTCTTTACCTCGCAGGAATACACGGCCTTTTGTTGGCCTCGTAAGTCCGCAGGCCATACGAAATGTCGTACTTTTTCCGGCACCGTTGGGGCCCAGAAGTCCGACAATTTCGCCTTCACCGACGCTGAAGTCGATACCGTCAACGGCCCGTTTTCCCGGGAAGTCCTTTACGAGTCCTTCGCATTTCAGCAATGCCATCACAGAGTCCCTTCTGCTGCACTGTTATCACCAGGATAACGCTTTTCAGCGAATCTTCTTCATTCGGTGAAGGTTTGGATAAAACGGTACTCGAACCGAAGGATACCCTCCTGGATCCGCGCTGTCACGACCGGAATGATATCGCACTGCAATGCCTTTTCCATCGTTCAGGAATGGTACTCCGTGCGGCCAGAAGATGAACAGAGCCTTTCCAATCAAATCCTGTTCGCGGACGGCATATCGATGACTGAAGATGCCGTTCATGGGGCGTGACTGAAAGTCAAACAGCCGACTGTCCTTGCTCATCGACGAATTGTCGCCGAACATCAGGTATTCGCCATCGCCCAGTTTGTACTCTCCGTATTGACGGTACTTTGCAAGTTGCGTCTGTGACTGCTCATCATACTTCCCGGCCCATCCCTCTGGGTTCGTCAGTTGCGGCTGCAAATCGCCTGGCAGCGGAACCTCGTCGTGCTGGACGCTGGAATAGGCCGGATCCGCGCTTACACCCTCTTCCTGGTCAAAGGCGATGATGTCGTTTCGGTAGTAGATGTCTCGCTGCAGCAGCAATCCGGATATTGTTGCCTTTGCATTCCGCAGGGCAATGCCGCATGGAGCAAGATCCCGCTGAGTTGGCTGAGGCACGTCTGAGCTGTCGAGCATTGTTGACGCATCAAATCGGACAAGGTCTCCGTCGACCCACAGGCACAACCGGTCGTCGACGTTGGCGAAACAAACTTCCCAGGAACCCACACTGACAAGGTCTGTTTCTCCCGTTGCGATCGTTACTCGTATATCGCGACTGGCCGAATCCAGCGACTGCAGCGTGGCAGTGCCGGAATTCATGTTGATGACGCATTGAAACGTGTCCGGTCCCTCGATAAGTTCAAAAATGATTTCGGCACCATCGACGGCTTCAGAAACATCTACTGTTGTGTTCAGCGTCAGGTCTCCAACCCAATACACGCTGTCAGCACGTCCCCGGGGACGATATGCGTTAAATGTGCAGAAGTCAGAGATCAGACTTGCCTCGGGGACCGGCAAGTCAGGGTAAACGTACGTCGGATTCGTGGTTTCATCAACTCTTGTAACGACCTCGCTTTTCGCACTCGTGACTGTCCTTTCCCCTCCTTTCCCGTTGGTGTAACTTACATCAACGCTGATCAATGTGCCGACATCAGCATTGGCGAGTGTGTAGGTGCTGTCGGTGGCTTCGTCGATGGGCGAATTGCCTCGAAACCACTGATAGCTGAATTCACCCAGACCGTCAGGATCACTGAGGAAACGGGTTTCGGCAGTGACGACCTGAGCTTCAATGGCAGGCCCCGTAACAATGGTGCCAACAGGCCACGTTGATTCCCGTGGCAGAAAGTGTCGATACCTGAGCCACTGCAGGTCGTCGCCGGCGTCGCATTGATACGTGCGATTATTTCGATCTGGTTGCCAATCGTTTTGGACCGGGAACCACCCGCCAACACTGCCGAGAGTCTTCGCTGCCACTGACGGTTCCCAGCGCTCCGGCCAGCCCAGTTCAATCAATGGTCTGGCCGGATGTCGGTCGTCATAAACAGTCAGCTGAATATCCTTCTGAACGAACGGGTCCGCCTTGCGTTGGATTTTCCAGTAATCGCTGCCGTCTGCCTTCGCCCAAATATCACCTTTGCGAATCCTGATTGTTTCGTGCGGCAATCCGACCAGTCGTTTGATGTAGTTGACGTGTGCCTGTTCGGGGTTCTTAAACACCACAACGTCGAAACGCTGGTAGTCCGAAAACTGCTTATTGACCAGAATTCGATCACCATTGAAGACGGCAGCGTCGCGAGCATTATTCTCTTTGCCACAGTTCCCGCAATAAACATGCTGGATGCGATCTTTCAGTTGGCCGGTCTCCTGGTCGATTTCTGAACTCGCCCCAAGTGCGAATTCGAAGCCGCAGCCGTCGCATTTGATTTCCTTATGCCGACCGTACAGCGTTGGAGCCATCGATCCGGTAGGAATCACGTAGGCTTCGGCTTGAAAGGTCTTGAAAAGGAAGGCCAGAACGAACGCGATTGCGATGGATTCCACCGTCTCGCGCATTCCGTCTCCCTGCTGTTTTCTCTTTTTCGCCTTCTTGCCGTCCGGATCCTTTTCCGACGGTGACTTCGGCTTCGCTTTAGCAGACATCTTCGATCCAGTAGTCAGTTTCGACTTGCAAGGTTTGGTCAGGGAGTGTGAGTGGAAGGGACCGCCGCGTCTCAGCGGTTCGTTGCCAGAGACGAAATCTTTGACCGCGTCTGTGACGATCGACCTCTCCAGGAGACCAGGTGTCTTGAAGAGTCAGGGGCCCAGGTCCATCACCAAACGACGAGAGCAGTTTACTTCGACTCTCGCTGTGGTCTGAATCGTGGACATCCTGTTTTTCAGGCCGGAATTCGTTCTGCTTTATTCAAGCTGCAGTCAGCGGAAGGCAGGTGTGAGTCCAGACCCCGGAAAAGTCAGTGAATGTATCGAATTCGATCGAAATCCGGTATCCGAATCGGCAATTCATAGCCACCAAGCATCAGTTTGCCCGGCCGGGACGGCAAATGCACGACGAATGGCTTACCGAGCAGAAGTTTATGAGGGACGCATGGGGCTCCCCAGCTGCGACTGTCGGAGGATACCGGACTGTTGTCACCGTGGACAAAATACGCGTCCTGCTCCACGAGATAAGGAGAATCGACGCCATTTTTTCTGCGTCCCGGAGTGTAATAAACGTCGCGATACAGCCGGAGCGACTCCAGTTTCACGGAACCACCACCAGCGCCCAACGATATCGCTTTGGCTGCGGCTTTGGCATCGACGGACGCTGGCTGATTATTCGTCAGATTGCGGGGCAATGCAAAATCCAGTTCCGCAAACAACAGCTCGTCATTTACGGCCAGCAATACTCGGTGATCGAAATTTGACGCCTCGATCTTCAATTGCACGCCATCAGCACCGGTGTCATTGACGGCAAACGTACCAGTTCGGATCGGTTCGCTGCTATTCTCCGAATACAGCGCAGCTTCTCCGCTGAGCGGATGCAGTTCCAGTCGAACGACCTCATGCTGAACAGGCACGCGCACATTGATGACGGCCGGTGGTTCGCTCCATGTGAATCTGGCCAGAAGTGCCAGGTCTTCAACCGAATACTCGGGCGACGGCACCGAACAGTTGTAACCGTAGCGATCAGTCACAGGGGCCATGTGAGACAAGGCTCCCAGACGATAGACAGCCCGCCGGAATTCTTCTGTTTCTGCCCAGGAAACCAGATCCCGCTGCATTTGGTAGGGCATGACGCCTTGCAGTCTCAGTACCTCGTTGGCCTGGTCATACTCCAGCTTCGTCAGCCAGGTGATGGGCCGACGCTGTAATTCCGCCAGGCACGTCTGCCAGTCAGACAGCCCTGCACTGAGCGGAAGCGAAACTTCGCAGTAGTGAACGCCTCCTGACCAGCGCCAGTTCCGCAGGTGCAGCCAGTCGACGCGATCCTCTGTAGCGCCGGCTTCGATGTCTGCATTACATACGAGCCTGCCGTTTTCTGAAGTCCAGTTGCCATCGATACTCCATGGCATCTGCCACTCGTCAGATTCCGCCAGATGTGCAAGGTCGAAAACCTCAATACGCATGTCTTTTACCGTCGCGAAGTCTTTTCGAGCGATCACTCCTTCAACATATAGATCACCATTGACAACCTGCACTGTCTCGCCGGGAAGGCCGACGACGCGTTTCACGTAGGCTTCCCCGGGATTTGCCGGGTTTCGAAAGACCACGGTCTCCCAGCGCCGGGGTCGACGAAAATCGAAGACGTCTTTATGGACCAACAACTGGTCTCCGTGATTCACCGGAACACCGGTCACATCGATGTGAGACTGACCGCAGTTGGGGCACGTGGCATGGCCGGCCGTAAGAACAGCCTCAGAAAGATCGGTGGCGTCCGCTGACTCGTCAAACCGGACGCCAAATGCGAATGAGTAGTCACACGTCGGGCATTCGATTCTCTTATGGAA
>LWDU01035774.1_pt1 | contig 13235 bp, 10 predicted proteins | sample 727161 | NCBI WGS metagenome assembly LWDU01 (sample SAMN04566230, study PRJNA314399) | hydrothermal vent metagenome | isolation source: deep sea hydrothermal plume seawater | place: Mexico: Gulf of California, Guaymas Basin | collected 2004-07-11 | reverse complement strand
CTCGAAGCCCGAAGCCGAAGGCCCCCCGCGAGGGCGCGCCGCGCGGCGTCATCAACCGCCAACACCGGACGCCCAACCTGCCGGGCTTCCACGATGTGGTCCGGTGCGCGCTCTGCGGGAAGACGCTGCCGCTGACGATCGGCCCGGAATCGACCTGTTCAAGCTGTGGCGCCGAGTTGCATACCTGCGGGCAGTGCGCGTTCTTCGACGGCGGCAGTCGTTTTGAGTGCATGCGGCCGATTCCGGCTCGGGTCTCCCCGAAGGATGCCCGGAACGAGTGTGACCGCTTCGAACCTCGGGTGACAGTCGAGCGTCAGACCCATTCCGAGGTCACCGGGGCGAGGAGCGTGAAAGACAAGTTCGACGATCTGTTCAAGTAGGCGCCGTCCGTTCATGTCCTTGAGTGGCCAGCGGCTCTCCCACCTGCGATAATCGCGCGATGGATTCCCGTACTCCAGATGAGCTTGAAGCGACTCTCGCCGGGATCGACGCCCCGGTCACGCTCGTCTTCTTTACCCAGACGTTCGGCTGCGACTCCTGTCTCCCGGCGCGTCAGATCGTCGACCGTATCGCGTCGTTCTCCGACCAGATCACCGTCGAAGAGTACAACCTCGTACTCGACAAGGACCAGGTCGAGACGTATGGCGTGCAGCGAGTGCCCGCCATTGCCGTAGTCGGCCAGGCCGATGTCGGTATCCGTTTCTACGGGGTGCCCGAGGGGCACGAGCTGGTCTCGTTGGTCAAAGCGATTACTCTGGTCGCGGCCGGCGACTCCGGACTGAGTGACGAGAGCCGGGCGCTGATCGGGTCGGTCGACCAGCCGATTGATATCCAGGTGTTCGCCACGCCCACCTGACCGCACTGCCCGAAGGCGGTCAGCCTCGCTCATCGCATGGCGTTCGAGAATGCTCACATTACCGCCTCCGCGGTAGCCGCGGTGGAGTATCCGGATCTTGTGCGGCAGTACCGCGTCACCGGCGTGCCAAAAACCGTCGTCAATGAGCGAGTCGAAATCCTGGGCGCGGAACCAGAAGCGTCGTTCGTCGCGCACGTGCTCGAATCAATCGCATGATCTCCAGACCCAGTCCCTCGGCCGCGCTCCGCGGCGGCGGAGTGGCCGTGGCGCTGGCACTCTGCGCAGCCTGGGCGATTCCGCCAACCGGCGGCCAGTCACCGACTGGTACCGCCGGTCCGCCGGTCCTGTACGCGGTCAGCTTTCCTGAACCAGAACATCGATGGATGCAGGTGACGGTCACGTTCACCGGGCTGTCGCCGGTGCCACTGAGTTTGCGCATGAGCAGCGCGTCGCCAGGCCGATACGCGCGGCACGATTTCGCCAAGAACGTGTTCGATCTTCAGGCTGAGGACGGGGCCGGGAACGCGATCGAACCGCTTCGATCGGCGATGACGCACTGGAATATCGCAGGCCACGACGGGACTGTTACGGTCACCTACCGGATCTACGGGGATCGTATCGACGGCACCTACCTCGCCATCGACGACACCCACGCACATCTGAACATGCCGGCGTCGTTGCTCTGGGGGGTCGGGATGGAGGCGCGTCCGGCGACCGTACGGTTCATACCACCGGCCGAGCGTGACTGGCGGGTCGCGACCCAGTTGTACCCGTCGGACGATCCGCTGACTTTCACCGCGCCCAATCTGTCGTACCTGCTCGACAGTCCCGTCGAGTTCAGCGCGTTCGGGGATCGTTCGTTCATCGTCACGGATCCGTCCGATTCCGCCTACGCGCCGACGTTTCGCGTCGCGGTGCATCATGAGGGCACCGAGGCCGAGCTTGCGCGCTACGCCGGGCATGTCGAACGTATCGTGCGCGAGATGGTGGCGGTGTTTGGCGAGTTTCCGCGGTTCGAAACAGGACGCTATACGTTCCTTGCCGATTATGTTCCGTCGGCCAGCAGCGATGCGATGGAGCATCGCAACAGCACGGTGTTGAGCTCGCCGGGGGCGCTGGGTTCGCCGGGCCTGTTGGGCTCGGTGTCGCACGAGTTCTTTCACGTGTGGAACGTCGAGCGGATCAGACCTCGGTCGCTCGAGCCGTTCGACTTTGAACGCGTGAATCCCTCCGATGAGTTGTGGCTCGCCGAAGGGTTCACGAACTACTACGGGGCGTTGATCCTGCAGCGTGCCGGGCTCGTGCCGCTCTTGGACACGCTGAACCGGTTTGTGTCTGCGATCGACACCGTGCGATTGGGGCCGGGACGGCAATTTCGGTCGGCGGTCGACATGAGCCGGCTGGCCCCGTTTACCGATGCCGCGACGGCGATCGATCGCACGAATTGGGACAACCTGTTTATTTCCTACTACACCTGGGGCGAAACACTGGGCCTGGGACTGGACCTGATGCTGCGTGCTCGGGCTGTGGACGCCGACGCCCCGGCCGTCACCCTGGACGATTACATGCGTTTGTTGTGGGCCCGATTTGGCCGCTTCGGCGGCGATACGCCCGGCATGGTGGCACGGCCCTATGCCCTGGCCGACACGCGCGCCGCGCTCGCCGACTTGACGGGCGACCCCGCCTTCGCTGACAACTTCTTCGATCGGTTCGTCGAAGGACACGAGGCCATCGACTTTGTCCCGCTGTTCGCGCGGGCCGGACTTGTACTGGCCCCACGGGCCGCGCGGAGGGGCCGGTTTGGTCGGGGGGGTGCTCGGGTGGTGGCGCCGTCGCCGTTCGACTCGCCGTTGTACGACGCCGGCATCGCGCGGGACGATGTGCTGATGTCAATCGACGGTCGGTCGTTCTCGTCGACCGGTCAGCTCGACGAGATTATCGGCGACCGTCCCGCCGGGGAACGGTTGTCGGTGACCTACTCCCGGAGGGGCGAGCTGCGGACGACTCGGGTTACCCTCGCGGAGGATCCGAGGCTGGCCGTCGCTGCGCAGGAGCGGCGCGGCCAGCGCCTCACGGCGGCGCAACGCCAGTTCCGTCGCGACTGGCTCGACTCCCAGATCGACTAGGTTTTCCGACGAGGCGCCCGCGTGGACGGCGTTGCTTCGTCGGTCGCCCCCGCCCGCCCGGCCGGGGCAGCCGCCTGCATGCTCCCTCGTCGCGCCTTGCCACATAGACGCCTCGTCAGAAAACCCCCGGTCTGTGGCGGGGCAGAGAAGCGTCCGCCTTGGGTCTGGATTAGAAATTCGCGACTAGCGCGACTGCGAGAATCGTGTCGGTTTTTCGGAAGCCAGGGACCGGCTCGTTGAGGTAGCTCAACTTGTGCGAGACCTTCAGCGACAGGCGGTTGCTCAGCGCAGCGGTGGCGGCAACCTCGTTCGAGAACCGCCAGTTGTCGCCGGTGCTGAGATCGGCCACGAACGCCGCTTCTTCCGTCAGCTGGCTGGTCGCGGTCAACGCCCAGGCGTAGCGGCCTGCGGCGTTGGCCGTACCCAGCGAGCGATCGTCGCCCGCCAACCGCTGTTCCCGAGTGAAGCCCGCGCCTCCGAGTAGCTGCAGGGAGTGGGGCTCGGTCGCGATGACCTGATACGCCAGGCCGGCCTCGGTGGTGAGGCGACGTTCGATGCCGGCGAACAGGTCGCGCAAGTAACCGCCTCGGCCGTACAGGTCGAGGCGTTCCGACATCGTGCGCGACGCCTCGAGCAACGCGCTCTGTGAGCGGGCCCTCAGGACATCGTCGGCTTCTGTCTCCACGTGGGCCACCCGCGCCATCCATTTCCAGGTGCCGGGGTCGAACACGACCTCGCCGCCGAGCCCGAACGTCCGGGTGTCCGAGTTCCCGGACGTGGCGATGGCGGATACTTCCGCTGTGCCCGACCACCGGTCGGTCTCCTCCTCGTCGTCGGGAGCGTTCTGGCCCGCCGCGAGCCCCGGAAGGAGGACGAGGCTTGCGAGCGTGAGTATCTGTTGTCGAAGCATTTCTAGACGGGGCTGCGTGGAAATGGGGTTGGAACGAACGTGTGGGCGGCGGCCAATGCGACCAGCGACTATGATGGAGGGTCGAGAAAGGCTTGTAAAGTTTGGGACCCCATGACGATGTCCGACGACGGTTCACAGGATCCAGTGTGCGGCATGCGGGTCAACCCCGCCCAGAGTCGGTTCAGCCATGAGCACGCCGGCGAGATGTACTATTTTTGTTGCGGCGGCTGCCAGACGGCCTTCAAGGCTGACCCCACTCAGTTTCTGACGAACGACGTGGCGGCTCCGGGGCCCGTCGCGGCCGTCGATCCGGTCTGCGGCATGACGGTTGACCCGGCCACCAGCACGATCAGCTACGAGCAAGGCGGCGAGACCTACTACTTCTGCTGCGACGGCTGTCGGACGAAATTCCAGGCCGACCCGGCGCGCTACCTGTCCCCGTCTCCGGTCCGGGCCGAGGACTCGTCCGCTCCACCACCGGGCACCTGGTTCACTTGTCCGATGGACCCGGAGGTGCGTGAGTCGCAGCCTGGGGTCTGTCCGAAGTGCGGGATGGCGCTCGAGGCGGAGCTGGGTGCCGCGGACATGCTGGCCAGCGTCGAGTACACCTGCCCGATGCACCCGGAGGTGGTGCGGGACGCACCGGGGAGTTGTCCCACGTGCGGGATGGCGCTCGAGCCGCGGGCGGTGACACCGACCGAGCCATCGAATCCGGAGCTCGACGACATGACTCGCCGCTTCCGCATTGCCGCCGTCATCGGGCTCCCGGTGTTCGGGCTCGCCATGACGGAGATGGTGATCGGGGGACAGCCCGCCGCCCTCAGCCGCGCCGCCTCCAATTGGATTCAGCTGGTCTGCGCCACGCCGGTCGTGCTCTGGGCCGGGTGGCCGTTTTTCCAACGGGCATGGGCGTCAGTGGTGAATCGCAGCCCCAACATGTTTACGCTGATCGCGCTCGGGGTCGGGTCGGCGTATCTCTACAGTGTCGCCGCGACGGTGGCTCCTGGTCTGTTTCCAGAGGGGTTCCGCATGGCGGGCGGCGTCGAGCCGTACTTCGACACCGCCGTCGTGGTCGTGGCGTTGGTGCTGGCTCGAGCTGCGGGCTCGCGGGCGCACCGGTGCCGCTCTTCGTGCCTTGCTGGGGCTGGCGCCGGCGACGGCCCGACGCGTCGTCGGTGATCAGGAAGAAGATGTCCCGCTCGGGCTCGTGCAACTGGGCGATGTGCTCCGGGTCCGTCCTGGCGAGCGGGTACCGGTGGATGGCCGGGTGGTCGACGGACGTAGTGCGGTCGACGAATCGATGCTGACCGGCGAGCCGCTGCCCGTCGAGAAGGTCGCCGGCGCCACCGTCGTGGGCGCAACGCTGAACGGTTCTGGCACGCTGCTCATCACAGCGGAGCGTGTCGGGGCCCAGACGCTGCTGGCGCAAATCGTCACGATGGTGTCCGAGGCGCAACGAAGTCGCGCCCCAATTCAGCGACTGGCCGATCGGATCGCCCAGTTCTTTGTCCCGGCGGTGGTGACGGTGGCGGTGCTGGCGTTTGTCAGCTGGTCGGTCTGGGGGCCGGATCCACGGCTGGCCCTGGCGTTGGTGAGCAGTGTCGCCGTGCTGATCATTGCGTGTCCCTGCGCGCTCGGTCTGGCCACGCCGATGGCGATCATGGTCGGGACCGGGCGTGGCGCGGGTGTCGGCGTGCTGATCAAGCACGCCGAGGCACTCGAGACCCTGGAACGCGTCACCACGGTCATCGTCGACAAGACCGGCACCCTCACCGAGGGGAATCCGGTACTCGCCACGATGGTGCCGGTCGAGGGTGTGACCGAGGCTGAGTTACTGACCACGGCTGCTGCACTCGAACGTGGCAGTGAGCACCCGCTCGCCGCCGCCGTGACCCACGCGGCGAACGAACGAGGAGTGGCGCTACCGTCGGTGACCGATTTTGAGGCCGAGGTCGGGCGCGGGGTTCGGGGAGTCGTCGGTGGGCGCCAGGTCCTGTTGGGGACCACGGCGCTGCTGGAGGCTCACGATGTCGCCACGGTGTCGCTGAACGAGCGCGCCGACGTGTTGCGGCGAGATGGACAGACGGTCGTCTACGTCGCGGTGGATGGCGTGCTGGTCGGGCTGCTTGGTGTGGCCGACCCGATCAAGCCAACCACGTTGGAAGCGGTCGAGCAGCTGCGCGGCGACGGGATGCGGGTGGTCATGGTTACGGGCGACAACCAACTGACGGCCGAGGCGGTGGCGTCCAAGCTCGGGATCGACGACGTGGTGGCTGGGGTGCTGCCGGCCGACAAGCGGCGGATCGTGACCGAGCGCCAGGCGGCCGGTGAGGTCGTCGCGATGGCCGGCGATGGTATCAACGACGCACCCGCGCTGGCCGAAGCCGCGGTGGGCATTGCGATGGGGACCGGCACCGACGTGGCCATCGAGAGCGCCGGGGTCACGCTGGTCCGAGGGGACCTGCGGGCCATCGTGCAGGCCCGCCGGCTGAGCCGCGCCACTATGCGGAACATCCGCCAGAACCTCTTTCTGGCGTTTGTCTACAACGCCGTCGGTGTTCCGGTTGCGGCCGGTGCGCTGTACCCGTTGACCGGTCTGTTGGTCACCCCGATGTTCGCCAGTGCGGCGATGACGCTCAGCTCGCTGTCTGTCATCGCGAATGCGCTTCGCCTCCGTCATATCGAGCTATAGGTGCACAAGGAGAGGTTCCCTGGGAGACCCTGCGCAAGGCGCGCAGACGTCGATCGCGACCCGGGACGGGCGCCACGGCGAGACGATAGGACGGATTAGACACCCCAGTTAACAGAAGACCCACTATCGGACCCAGCGGAGCGCCACAGGTCGATTTTCCGGGGATACAGAGCGCCACAGAACCCAAACACATCGTCCCCGCGCCGCTGCGTGCCACCCCCCACACCGTCGCGCCGATCGAGCCGACTACCAACCCTCCGATCGCCCCGTAGGCCGCCGGCGAAAAGCTCGGCATAACTCGCCCCACGTAGCTACGTTGCTCCTCGGCCACAGATCCACAATTTGCCCCCGTCGTCGCCCCCGACGCGGGCCGGCCGCGGCATCAGTGCCACGCCGGGCGTATGCCGCCTGCGTTGGATCCACTATCGGGGCCCCGGAACCGTCACATTTCGTAGCCCGACCGCCGTCGGCGAGTACGGCAAGCCGGTGGAGGCCTGGACGGACGTGCAGTTCGACGCGCCGGGAGACTACGTGCTCCGGGCGATTGCATTCGATCGTCTGTTTGAGGCGTGGCACGACGTGGCAGTCACCGTGACACAGTAGCGGCTCCAACGCAGCTCGTCGAGCGGACTCACCGCTGGTGTACCGATCGGCCCCGGGAGAACGTCTCGAGTATCTGGATGTGCTCGAGCTCGGCCGGATCGGTCGTCAGCGGGTTCGTCTCGAGCATGACCAGATCCGCCTGTTTGCCGACCGTGATCGAGCCCTTGGTGTCTTCCTCGAAGTACTGATACGCCGCCCCGAGGGTGACGGCGTGCAGTGCTTCCTGAACCGTGGCTCGCTGATGCGGTCCGAGCACATGACCGCTACGGGTCTTCCGATTGACGGTGATCGACACCAGCCGCATGATGTCCGGCGGGACGATCGAGGCGTCGTTGTGCACGGTGAAATTCACGCCCCGGTCGATCGCCCAGCGCACTGGACTGACGTTGTTACCCCGCACCTCGCCGAAGCTCCGCCGATGCCAGTCGCCCCAGAAGAACGCGTGGGCTGAAAAGAAGGAGGGCACCACGTTGAGTGCGGCGGCGCGGTCCAGCTGGTCGGCGCGCATGAGCTGGGCATGGATGATGACCGACCGATGGTCCGGTGCCACCTCCATGCCGGCGAGCGCCTCATCGACCCCGTCCAACATGACGTCCATCGCCGCATCGCCATTGGCATGGGCCAGGAACGGCACACCGCGCTCGATCAGCGCCGCCGCCCTCGCCTTGTAGAGCTCCGGGTCCATCGTGCTGTAGGCGCGATAGTCGGGTGCGGCTCCCGGCGGTCCTTCAGCATACGGTTCGGTCACCCAGGCCGTGCGGCCCTGCGGCGAACCGTCCAGCACGAACTTGACCCCGGCCACACGGACACCGCCGCGATAGGTCTCCTCGTATGGCAGCGCGTCGATGTCCTCCATCGAGCCGACTCGGACGAACGCGGCGACGTCCGCCTTGAACGGTTCACGGTCGGCGGCCGCATGGAGCGCCTCCGCGAACTGTGTGCTCGTGCCGCCGTCTTGAATCGTGGTGGTGCCGTATGAGGTGTAGACATCGATGGACCTGCGAATCAGCGCGTCGGTCTCGTCCGTGGTCCGCGGGGCACCACGGTCAACCCTGATGAGGCGGCTTGCCGTTTCCTCCAGCACGCCATTGGGTCGCCCGGAGCCCTCGACTCGGCGAATATGGCCACCGTCAGGATCGGCGGTGTCGGCCGTGATGTCGCTGGCGACCAGCGCCGCCGAGTTCACCGCGCTGAGGTGCCCCGACACGTGGGTGAGGACAATCGGGTGGTCGGTCGAGGCTCGTTCGAGGTCCTCCGCCGTCGGATGGCGCCCCTCCGCCAGCAGCGAATCGTCGTAGCCGCCCCCCGAGACCGCCTGGCCTGGCGGGATGTCCTTCTCGACAATCCACGCCTGGATTTTCCGCACGAGGTCATCGATGTTGGTGACGTCGCCGACCGGTGGCGAGTGGAGCGACAACGCATCCAAGGCACGCCCCGCGCCGAGGAAATGACCATGCGCGTCGATGAAGCCGGGCAGCAACGCGCCGTCTCCGAGATCCACCACGCGGGTCGAGGGGTCTCGAAACGCCATCACGTCGTCCAGCGCGCCGGCCGCGGTGATGGTCTCGCCCCGCACCGCCACCGCGTCGACGGTTGGCTGGCTCGGGTCCATCGTGACGATGTTGCTGCCCACGAAGATCAGGTCCGCAGCCGGACCGACGCCGGCAGGCGGCGCGCCACAGCCGGCGAGTCCGATACCCAGCGCGCACGCGAGGCCGATGACGACCAGAGTCTGCCTTCTCATGATTCCACTCCGATGACGGGGTCCACGGTTCACTGGAGGATAGCAGAGGGTGATGCGACGAGGGACTCGCCGCGACACGCTCGCAACCAGTTGCTAGACTGGAGAGCAGACCGGTGAAACTGATGAAATTCTCGCAAACTGCGGCGTGGACCTTCGTGCTGCTGACCGTGCTGGCCGGTGCGCCGGCTGCAGCCCAGGCGCCGTCCGGCGTGCGGATGGTGCCGCCACCGAACGACGGCGAACGCTTCTGGCCGCGCTGGCGCGGCCCGTCCGGGCAAGGCGTGGTCGACGGCAGCGGCTATGTCGACGCCTGGTCGGAGACTACCAACGTCCGTTGGCGGACGCCGGTCCCGGGTTCCGGGCACTCGTCCCCGATCGTCTGGGGCGATCAGATCTTTCTGACCACCTCCCGCGACGGCGGACGGCGGCTTTCCGTACTCAGCTTTCGTCGGTCCGACGGAGCACAGCTGTGGGAGACCGACGCGCCCGACGGCCGCGTGGAACGGCATCACGGCAAGAACACACCGGCCTCGGCCACCCCGACCACCGACGGCGAGCGGGTCTATGCGTCGTTCGGCAGCCGGGGGCTGCTGGCAGTCGACCTCGACGGCAACGTGGCCTGGTACCGCGACCTGGGACAGATCCAGAACTACCACGGCCCGGCCGGCTCTCCCCTGCTGTATGGCGACACCGTCATCATCTATCAGGACCAGGGAGCCTCGTTCGGCGCCGGCGGCATCAACCGGGGCGCCGCCGGGGCGTTTGTGATTGCGCTCGACGCCGAGAGCGGCGAGACCCGCTGGCGCACCGCGCGGTCGGCCAGCGTGGGCTGGGGCTCACCCATCGCGATCTCGCTCGGCGACCACGACGAGCTGATCGTCAGCAGCAGCCGGGAGGTGCAGTCCTACGACCCGAGCACGGGCGAGGAACTGTGGCGCTGCGGGGGCAATCTATTCGAGGTGATCCCGACCCCGGTCGTCGGGCACGGCCTGGTCTTCTGCACGTCCGGCAGGGCCGGCCCCACGCTGGCGATCCGCCCGGGCGGCCGCGGTGACGTGACCGAGAGCCATGTCGCGTGGAAGACGACCCGAGGCTCTCCGTTCGTCCCCTCACCACTGCTCTACGGCGACTACCTCTACACACTCAACGACATGTCGAGCATCGTCACCTGCCTGAACGCCCGGACGGGCGAAACGGTCTGGCAGGAGCGGCTGGGCCGACCGCAGCGGGAAGCGATCTCGGCCTCGCCGGTCGTGGTCGACGACAAGCTGTTCATCACCAACGACGACGGGGTGACCTACGTCCTGAAGACCGGTCCGACGTTCGAGCTACTGCACACCAACGACATCGGCGCCCGCACGCTCGCCTCGCCGGCTCTGGTCGACGGAGTGTGGTACGTCCGCACCGTCGACGAGATCGTTGCCATCGGCGAGTAGCCCTGACGCCGAGCGTTTCGCGTGGCACTCGCCACTCTATGTGGCGCATGGCTTCAGTCATGCGCTTCGCAGATGGGATGAGAGGGCCAGCGCCGCAGACAGCCGATATAATCCAGCCATGACACGCTTTCCCGGCACACGGCTCGGCGGGCTGGTGGTTGCGGTCGGCCTTGTCATGGTCCTGATCCTGCCGCGCACGGCCGCCGGTCAAGCTCCGACGACGCCATGGGGCGATCCGGATCTCCAGGGGGTCTGGGACTACTGGACGTTCACACCGCTCGAACGTGCCGACGAGTTCGCCGGCCGGGACGCGCTGACCGACGAAGAAGCGGCGCTCATCGGTGCGCAAGGCAGAGCGGCCGCCTTGGCGACAGACCGGGATGGGCCCGCCCCCGGCAATCCCGGTGCGTACGGGCAGGAAGTCTGGACCGAGCGGTCGCGCGCCACGGCGCTCACACAGCCGTCGCTGATCGTCGACCCGCCCGATGGCAAGATTCCCGCGCTGACCGCGGCCGAAACGAGCCGGGTGGCCGCACACCAGTCATCCGGTGGACGTCCCGTTCGCACCCGCGCCGGCGGTATCGGCACGGACCGCGCGGAGGACCGCGGCCTGGCCGAGCGATGCATCGTGGGGTTCAGCACCGGCCCACCGATGTTGCCCGCCGGCTACAACAACAACGTTCAGATCCTGCAGGCCCCCGGGTACGTCGCCCTCGTGGTGGAGATGATCCACGACGTGCGCATCATTCCGCTAGACGGTCCCGGGCACGTGGCTCCCGACGTCCGGCAATGGCTCGGCGACTCACGGGGTCAATGGGAGGGCGACACGCTCGTGGTCGAAACCACGAACTTCACCGATCGGATCGGCAGTTTCAGCACGACGGGACAATCGTGGGGCACCGGGGCGGACCTGCGTCTGACGGAACGGTTTACCCGGGTCAACGCCGACACGCTGGCCTACGAATTTACGGTCGCGAATCCGTCGGTCTTTGCCCGAACCTTCTCGGCCCGATTCCCGATGGCCCGGAGCGACCTGCCGTTGTATGAATACGCGTGCCACGAAGGCAACTACGGTCTCTACAATATTCTCAATGGTGCGCGGTCTGAAGAGCGCGCCGCGGCGACCCCGTAGGCAGCGCACCGGTCTGCGTATGGCCGCGAGGGCCGTGGTGTGACCGGAACCGGTGGCTGACGCCCGCGCCGTCTACTTCGCGGCTTCCATCGTGGCGCCAGCCAGGATGTTGTACAGCCCGTAGTTGCCTTCGTGACAGGCGTACTCGTACACCGGTTGCGGGTTCCTCGTCATCGGCACCGAGAACGTCCAGGGCGCGGTCCACACGTTCGGGTCGTCGATGGTGACGTCGTATCGGAGTGTGTCCGCATCGACGCGCGTGAACCGCTCGACCAGGGTGAGATCGGGGCTCGTCACCCCCCGCATGAAGTTAGTCTCGCGCAGGAAGTTCGTGGTCTCGACCACGAGCGTATCGCCGTCCCAATGGCCCCGCGAATCGCCCGTCCACTGCCGGACGGAGCTGGGCGCATGGTCGCTGCCAGTCAGCGGCACGACCCGCGCGTTGTGATTCATCTCGGCCAGCAGCACGACCGTGTCCTCTGTCTGAAACAGCTGGACGTTGTTGTTGTAGGCGCTCGGCGTCATCGGCGGACCGGAGTTGAACCCCAGGATGCACCGGACCTGCAGCCCGCCCGGCCCCAGATCTTCGACGAAGCCTCCGGGCGTCGGTTCGTGGCTGGACACGCCGTTCCTGGCACTTGCTAACGCGGCCGCCGCCGCCGTCGCGGCTGGCGTGAGCGACGGGAACCGTCCGTCCGGTGGATCGACGATGAGTGACGTCCGCTGTGTCGTGACCACCGTCCCCTCGTCGAACCAGAAGTCGTTGTAGGGAATGATGTCGCCTTGGGCCACTCTCGCCGCCCGATCCGAGGTACTCGAGTCGCGGCTGCGTCGTCCGATTTCATCGGCCGAGAACGCGGCCGCTTGCTCCTCGGTGAACACCTCGTTCTCTGAGAGGTCACCGGGGCGTTCCATCGGCGTCAGGCTCCGGAAGTCCCAGACTCCCTGCAGGTCTGGGGCGCCGGACGCCGTGCGCGGCATCTCGGCCCGCCGCGCCTGGGCGTGGGGGCCGGCAACACCGAGCGCCCAGAAGGCACACACCATCAACGTCCACACCGTCCCTCGAACATTCATGCTCAACCCTCCCGACCAGAGTCCAATAATCTCGTCGCTCTCAAAACACCGCAATTGGGTTCAGAGGCGATCCGGTACCGCCTTCGACCGGAATCGGACCGGCCGTGAGCATGAACTCCCAGCGGTTCTCGGCCGCGGCGGTCTCGGCGAGTGCTTCGAGATCCATGTTGTCAAAGATGTTCGAACCGAAGCCGGCGATCAGCATGGTGTGCACCGGCTGCACGACACCCTCGACCAGCGACGGCATGACGTCGGTCGCGGCATCGCTCCCGACCGCCGCGACTCCTCGTTCCTTGATCCATGGCAAGACCGATGCGTGAAGACCAGCGCTGTTGCCGGACACCTGCCACGGTCCGAGCGCGGCGCGGCGGGCCCAGCGACCGGTTCGCACAAAGATGATGTCCCCCGGCGACACCGTGACACCGGCCTCCTCTTCCCACGCCTCGATATCCTCGACGTAGATGGGCGTCTGCGGCTCGAGATACGGCACACCCTTCAGCCGCGCGAGGTCGAGCAAGATGCCGCGCGTGACGATGCCGCTCTTCAGGTTCTGGATACCGAACTTGCCGCACCCTTCGGTCGTGCTCGCGGATGGCGGCGTGTCGTTGTAGAGCCGATCGTTCCAGAGGAAGTGGCACAGCGCATCGATGTGGCTGACGCCG
>LWDU01044461.1_pt1 | contig 13238 bp, 3 predicted proteins | sample 727161 | NCBI WGS metagenome assembly LWDU01 (sample SAMN04566230, study PRJNA314399) | hydrothermal vent metagenome | isolation source: deep sea hydrothermal plume seawater | place: Mexico: Gulf of California, Guaymas Basin | collected 2004-07-11 | reverse complement strand
ATCAATATCTGAACCACCAAGCCAAAGATGATCATCAGTAATCCATTGTGCGATATGCTCAAGATAATCATGTTCATTGTCACGTTCTATAAACATCATGTGGGTAAATCCGCTTTCTGCAATACCCTGACTTAAAGCTAACGCATGCTGATTAGTCCAAGTTGCACCTCCTGCAGCAGAACTTTTATAATACACATTGCGATTACTTACATCAGCATCTCGATGATATATTCCATAAAAAGTATAGTCTGTTGTACTAATACTTGAATTAGCAGATAGCAATCCTTCCGTTGCTCCGGTAATATTGATATTTCCACCAGTAAAATCTAATGGGACAAGTTCATCTCCACTTTCCGTTCCATTCCAATCAAACGTTACCGTATAGGTTTCAGGATTATCATCATTGATCCCCCCATGATGACTGTTATTTGCTACATACCCATCTACTTCATATGCTTCATTGTCACCTTTAACAATGATGTTATCTAATAATGGATTCCAGGTTCCATTTTGTTCAGTATCCAATCTTGCACTTGGTGTTGTGCGATCAAAATAAAACGAAAACATGGTGTTTTCTACTGGCCCAGGCAAACCTCCAACATCCAACACAGATGAAGTTGGTACTAAAACACTGATCATACCTCCTTCGTCTAATCTATTGTTGGGTATTGTAAGAGTATATGTGGAATTATCAGCACCATCAGCAAAGGTGGCATTTCCAATAACAAACCCATTTAGGATAAGATCGCCTGAAGTAAGTTCATTACCCCAACGATTCTGTTCCGTCCAAGTAAAAGTAAATTTTACATCTTCAGAAAAATTATACAAACCACTTTGGGCTAATGCATCTCCCCCTACTTTAGTAGCAGTAATAGCCAATGTGGGAGCAGTTATATCAAAACGAAAAGTAAATGTAACTGTTTCCGCATTGAAATTCCCAGCTTGATCCATTACTGATTCTGCATCAATAGAAATAATAGTATTCCCATCCGCATTTATATGATCACCAGCACCTAAATCATTTAAGGCAACATTTTCATCAGGAGCATTTGCATTTAACGTAATATGATAAAAATCATTATCCGCATCGTACGTTAGATCTGCCGACCATGGTTGACCATTTACTTTGACGATACCTGCGGAAAAATCGTGCATAGTTTCACCCTGCCAATTAAAATTTATTCTTATTGGTTCATCAGTAGCATAATAATATGGAGGATCTCCATCATTAATCGCAGCTCCATCTTCTGGATTATTACCAGGACCAAAATACCCTCCAGTTTCCCCTCCATTAATAACAACAACTGGAGCAATTGCATCAAAAGTAACATCATCGATAGTGCCCCCCCAATTTTCATTTCCTGCTTCATCATAAATTGTATAATACAAATCGTATTGGTATCCATTCAAAAACGTATTATCAGGAAAAGTAATGATATCTTCACCATCATCCAAATTATCATCAGGAATGGGATACAACACATCTGCATTGGGATCATCATTATCAATATATATTTTAGTAGTTAGAGTACTACTTAAAGTGTTGGCAGGATCTATTTGTAGACGTTGGGTACTGAATGTTCCTCCATTTGCGCCAGACCAGTCAGGAGCGCGCCAACGTCTAAAATGCATCGAATTATATCCTGTATCCCATAGAAGGCTAGTATATGTTGGTGAAGATTCTTGGGCCCAATCAACAGCGATTTTATTATTGTCATCATCTACAAAAACAACTGCAAAATCAACATATACGACCCCATTATAATCGGAACCAGAATTAAAACTCGCACTTTGCTCAATTTTAGCACGAGTAATGGTCCAAGTTGCAGTGTAATCTCCTACACCACCGCCATCAACATCACTAACGGAAGTATTGGCTTTTTTTAAACCTACATTATAATCAGAATTATCACCTGTCCATTCTTCTCCCTCATACATATCTTCAGTAATAAAATTAGCTGGAACATTTCTTTCTGTTCCAAACCCCAAAAACACCTTCATCCATCTAGTTCTATCACCATGATTATTGCTATTTGGTGCATCAGTTAAGGTGACGGTTATGGTAATCGATGTGTAATTATTTATATAACCATGAACTGGATTTCTATCATCAGTTTCGCTTCCACCCAATCTAGTATGGTATCCATGATTTTCATTGAATTCTGTGTCTGAATAAGTACCAGTTACAATAATATCTGCTTGAAGTATTGCAATAGAAAATAATAAATATTTCATATAAAGAATTTTCTTCATACAGCTAATGCTTTTTACGCTTCATCTGAAAATAATCCTGAATTAAATCAAGACAATCATTATCTAATACACCACCCATTACAGCAGTTTTTCTTCCAAAACGAGGATCACCACATAATTGATATAATGATCCGCAACAACCTTCTTTTTCATCATAACAACCAAAAACAACCATTTTCAATCGTGAATTAATAATTGCGCCTGCACACATTGGACACGGCTCTTTGGTTACATACAATGTGCAATCATCCAATCGCCAATCACCTAATGTATTTGAAGCAGCAGTAATGGCAATCATCTCAGCATGTGCTGTGGCATCACAAAGGGATTCACACTGATTATATCCTCTACCTATAACGGTGTCTTTGTGAATAAGAATTGCACCTATAGGTACTTCGTCCTTTTTATATGCTTTTACAGCCTCTTTCAGGGCCATTTTCATATAATATTCATGACCCTGCCTTTTATCTCCCTCGGAGGTAATTCTGCAGGTATTCTATTTCCGCAGCAAGTTTTTCTCTTCCTTGTACGGTAGTAGTATTGACAATATATGGTGGAGAGGCAGGGTTTAATGCTGTCTTCACAGCCTGTACATTTGCCATACTCTCATCGTAATCTGATAAAGAATAATATGACAATGCCAAGGTCACATGTATATCCAAGTAATTCGTTGTCGAATCATGTGTAAAACTCCAGATCTTCTCTCCAATCTGTTGTTTGATTAACCAAATCAATGAATCTCCGTATAAAACCACACTGGAATCTTTCTTTAATGCGCTATGCGCAAATGTGAGACCAGCTAGTATTTCCTGGGATACATTTGTAGTGGTTCGTTCATTGGGTGGTTTTGATAAACCAATGGCAAATATCTGTACTGCACTATCGAGCTCTACCAACTTACCAAACGTCCACCCCAGACCATTATACCCGTCTTGATAGTTTTTATCTTCAATAATGGCATTACTAAACCACTCATAACTAGTTACATAATCCCCTTGTTCATACAAGCTCCATCCGTAATTGGCCATATCTTCTTCTGTCGCACTCCACTGTTTGCGACATGCTGCAAACAAACTGATCATTACGAGTAATTGGAATACTATCCTGCCATACTTCATCGTAATAACATCACTTTCTTGGTCTGTATTTTTCCTACACTCGTTATCATATGCATAAAATACACCCCACTAGCCACATTCATTCCTGCTTTATCCCGTCCATACCACTGTACAGCATGTCGGCCAATGGCTTGTTGTCCATCTACCAGTGTCTGCACATGCTGTCCCAAAAGATTATAGATGGATAGATTCACATGCTGCTGCGGACCATCTACAAACCCTACATCATAAGTAATCTTGGTCACTGGATTAAAGGGGTTCGGATAGTTCTGTCCCAGGCTCGTTAATCCAGGCACCACTAACGTCTTACGACCTAAACGGAAATACCCCATTTTATCCGTATATGCTACAATACGGCCTTGATCATAGTACGAGGGTAACTCCGTCCAGGTATTATCATGATTGCGCTGATAAATGGCCTGATCTTCTTGATAGTTGCTTAAAGATACTTTTACTGGATCATTAAACTCTTGTACTTCATCTCCCAGCTTATAACTACCTACAAATCCTTTTTGAAACATGGTAGAGTCCACTAATATAATCGATTGATCCACACTCACAGCACCGGCTTCTCCATCTACATGAAAGCGACCATCAGAACTGGAACCACTCCAACGACCTAACGTACGTGCCAATACCAATCCTACCGAACGGAAAACAATAGTATCTCCAACGGAAGCATTTGCATACACTTCAATTTCATATGTACCAGGGTCTTTAAACCTAGAATGGCCCAAGTAGGTATAATCATCCAATGTATCTAGAGCAATTCTTTTATTCTCTATATCTAGAATTACATCTATAGCTCTTTCTAATGTATCCGTTATTATCACATCAAAGTAATGCGTGAATGCGTTATTTTGAATCATATTAATTGTAAGGTGTGGACGAGGAACATGACGAACATCTACCCGGAAAATAATTGTGTCACGAGCATTCTTTTCATCCGTTGCTATAATTTCAAAAAATGCATACCCGCTCCATAATTGATCGGGTATTATTATCATTGTGTCACCTAAGTTTGTAGATATATACTCAGCAGGAAATATAGAAATATTATTACCATCCGTATCAATAACCCAGCTTCCATTAATCAACTCCCAACTTGCTGCAACAACAGAATTGAATGTCAATAACGTATCATCAACATCCGTAACAAATTGACCTAAATCAAACTGAATTGTATCATTTTCATAAATTTCTTGATCGGGAATAATAGACCATCTTGGTCTATCATTTACCTCAACAACATCAAGAAGTATCGAATCAATAGCATACGTCGCTTCAATATCTGTAGCCATAAAAGTAACTTTAATATCTTCTGCCCAATAATTAGAATCGGAATCAAAGTTTGCAAATGTTCGAGATAAAGAATCTTGTATTAATTCTAGAGTTAAAGATTGTTTCGCAAGGCGTTCAAAATTATCCGGTATTTGTCTCTGAATTACATCACTTTCAAGTAACATACTTTTTATTTCACTCTTTGTAAAATACCTTTCATATAATTTTTCTCTAACTGAATTAGGGGTTCCTGGACCAAACACCAATGAAATTCTGGGATAACCTGGATGGGATATGGTGTCCTCTATTACTGCCTGCCAGGAAATATCCGTACTGTCATCGTTGTCTTCATCTATAATATATTTCGTAAGATTAATTGAAAATAATCCATCATGATCTTCAAAAAACGATGTGTCAGGTAAAGGTAGATCGGGCAAATTATATTTTAAATCCCATGATTCTCCTGAACGAAAATATGGTCGATCATTTACTGGATAAATTGTTAATGGGTAAATCAAAGTATCTGATAAACCCCATGAATCGTTTACTATAAGACGAATATTATATATTCCAGTATCTGGTGGGGATGGAACCCATGTCACAATACCTGTAATATGATCAATAGACATAGTTGCTCCCAATGGATAATCTATTTCTGCAATCGGAGGCACAGGATTCCCATTAACAAAGATCGTTAAAGTATCCCATTCAATGAAATAATTAAGACTGTCTCCTCTTATGGTTAATGAATCAACATCGGTTGCTGTAGCCATCCCCGTATACAAACTATCTTCCCATGCTGTTCTTATAGTGAAAGGACCAATAACAGGAGGAGTATTTATTCTTTCAAGAATTTCAGATCGAACAGACGTTGTATCCAGTTCATTTCCTGCAACATCAACAGCAGTAACAAACAATTGATATAGATTACCGGGCATTAAACTAACAGTTGTATCCATCGAAATATCTGTGCCGGTAGATACCCAATCAACTATTCTAGTAGTATTTGTATCATCTGGAGCCACAACATCGTACTCCATAACCTTATATCTATATTCAAATATACCTGATCCCTCAAAACCTTGATAGGTAGAATCAAGAGATCCCGACCAGCCTGCACTTATTACATCCGTAGAAACTAATTCTGTTGTTGTGACCATATTTCCACTTGTTAAAACAATAATTTGTGGTGGAATTGCATCATAGTAAAGTAGTGTAGTACTTGTATCATATAATGTTGTATTACCAGCCCGATCCGATACTCTTAATCGAAACATAATTGTATCTCCATGAACAATATCGATTCCAAGACGAAAACCATCCGTAGTATCAGACTCATTAGTAATCTCATCCCATGTTCTACTAAATATCTGAGAGCCAAATACTTGTAAACTATCACCGTATGGGGAATCCATATTTGAAATAGTCACCCAACCAAGCGAACCCCGATTCTTATTCAACACCTGGAAATCTATACCACCTTTTCGATTATCCAGTAATGACGAATCTACAGGAATATCTCCTATAACCTTTATAGCCTCAGTATATGCGTTAATCCAAGAAGGATTATTATTATACCCAACAGAGTTAACCCTGCCAGTTTCAATAAAACTTGGCAGAATATTATCAACAACAAAAATACTATCATGATTCGTAGAGTCTTTACTTAGTGCTGTTAAAGCACTATCAAAGGCGGTAATTGATGCAACAATAAAACCTGAATCTTCCAAATGATCAGGTAAAACGAATGACCAGATATATGTAGAATCACCATTGGTATCTGAATCTGGTAACTTACCAGCAAATGACGAGTTCGTTGAATCTGCAAATCGTATATCAAGTAGTGGAATTGAAATATTTATAGGTTTATTAAAATTACCATTTAGTTGAACATGGTCACCGCCCTTTCCCTCATTCACAAGCCAATTTTGAGATAAATTAATATATTCTAATCTACAAGAAGGAAATTGGTTATCCACTAAAAGTGTATCACTATAACTAATATCGCCAACATTTAGATTATTTCCACCACGATCAGATGCAATTACTCCGACTGTTGCTATACCTGAATTATCAGCTCCTGTTGGAATAATTACATCAATAAGCCAAACCGTGCTATCAGCAGTATTTGGTTCTTGTACCATTAGTGTATCTACTAAATCATTAAAGTTCCCGTTGTAATCAATACTTAAAAGGGGCGCACTAGCGCTTCCCTTTATGGGCTCTGAAAATGTAAGAGTTATAGTTAGCAAATAACCAGCACTTACTATATAACGATTATAGTGTAATTCAGCAGTAGGTGGAGTTATATCATAATTTATGTACCTTGAGACATAATTATTATTAGATATATTACCTGCTGTATCCGTTGCTGTCCATGATACATCATATATCCCACCATCAATTAAATTTTGCGGATCAGTTATTGTGTGTATTTGACTCCCTTCAACTAGAATGGCATCGAAAGAAATAAGGTGAGGACTATTTATATCTTCATTTCCGCCTACCCTTGTCCATGAGGATTGCCCTGATTCTACCGTTTCACTTAGCTGATATGAAATATTACTATTATTTACATAGCTTGAGTCAACTGGAAGCAGTTCATTAAATATTGGTTTTACATTATCGATTCTAACAGTAGAATCATCAATAAAAAGATTAGCATTCATTGCATTGCTAGCCTTATCATAAGCAACAATGTTATTAATATGTATTATTCCATCTAATTGAGAATCTGAATTAAGCTGTAAACGGTAATAATATTCATAAGCATTCGTACGTACCATATTACCAATCACAGGATCAATGGAAACAAATTCAGATGAGGGATAATGAATTTCTATCTGTGGTATGGAGTCCACCTTTATACTATCATTAAAAAATGCCTTAATAATAAGTAAGCTATCATTGATCGAAACAATCCCATCTGTAGTGTCTACAGGGTTGGTCTCCTTCTCAAAATAGCCAAATCTAGCTGACGGACTATCTGTATCAATAACAATCTGTTTATTTACATTTAATTGTGTTGCCAAGGATAAATCACGGTCTAGACCATTACCAGCTTGATCAGTAAAGAAATATGGGAATTGATCACCACCTATTAATATAAGATCATCATTTACGTTATCAATATTCAAATATTCCGCATTCACGATTGCTGGGTCACCGTCATCTAACTCCGTACTATGTCCATTCTGAACAATATAGGAGAAGTATATTGTATCCAAATTGTGCGATAAAAATTTTGCTTCGTTATCACTTAATGGATCAGAAGTAAGATCAAAAAATGTATTTTCACTAGAAACAGCCTCATCATTTAATAATGGATCAGAAGCAATTACAAAAATTGTAAGTGAATCTCCAGCTCTATAGGATAAATTATTATTTGTTGAAGAAATAGATTGTATGGTTGGTGATAATCTATCAATAACAATAGTTGAACTAGGAGAAACAGAATATCGAACAGGATTTCCTGCTTGATCATATAATACTGCACAAAACTCAACCACACCACCTTCTTCAAAGCCAGTGATTTCTTCAACCCCAACTATATCATTTTCAACGCCTTCATTATCTGTACTAATAATATTATTAATATTCGACTCAATAAAACCATTACTCATATCGGAGGATTGTATATAATAATCATCAGCACCAATTACTTCTAATGTATCCCAGGTAGTATTTACAGACATCCTTCCTAATAAATCAATACGTCCATTAATTAAACTTTCGTCATCATTAGATGGTATCAAAACTCGTATATTCACCTTGTTATTATATTGATTCCAAAATCCAGAGAAGCTATTCTGATTATTAATATCTAATGATAGCACTATAATATTTGATCCAACATATGCTGTATCAGGTAAAGTGTAATCTACTTCAATTGTTTTGATTTCTCCTGGCTGTGAAATATCTCCTAATGAAACATTTCCCGCAATATCATATATTTCAGCATTAATCCTAATAACTGAAGCATCAAGATCACCATCAGAATCAAGACCTTCTAAAACCGATTTTTGTACAGTAATCGTTTGATCTCCTGATGTTAGCCGATCAAAATCAATATTAACAGGATCTCCAAGGTATACAAAGTCCGCATCATTCAGAGCGTTAATATTTTCTTGTTGCAAGGTTGCTCTTAAGAGAATGGATCCTTGCTCATTATTGTTATTTGCTAAGCTATAATCAATTTCATCATCAATTGTTGGTAGCGGAACCGTAATACTGAGGATGGTATGGGTACTATTCCAATAAATACCATCACTTGTTTCCCATAGAGTACCATCCTGTCGTGGTCTAGCTGATAACGACGTACCACCATTTGCTTTAAATGGAATGAAAGTAAATAAATCAAAGTTTCCAGGTGCAACGGCATCCACCTTAATTAATTTTTTTCCATCGATAGAATTAATATTATTGGCAAGGGGAATATTATCCGTAACATTCAAACTTACTCTATCAATATTGGCAGAATTTAGAGGTAAATAATTTCCTGCTTCATCCGTAATTCCAACAACCCATTCATTTACATCCTCTCCTGGGTCATCAAGTTTATCCACATTAGGAGAAATACTAATAATTTCAATCAAACCATCCGTATCCCCATTAAGATCTGTATTGTTTGCTGATGTATGATTGCTCAACACTACATAACCAAAATTATGTCTTAATGGATTTGTATCAATACCAATATAATCGGCAACACCTAATGTGCTGGTATTCGTTTGTAATGTGATGTTTGTTCCTGATGATATTAATAGATTATCCGAAGAGCGTATCTGTATATTGATCGTAGCATTTACATTATACCAACCATTATCATCTGTAGATGTTATCATCGAAATAGAAGGCGGTGTTAAATCAATTGTTACATTATTTGCATCACTCCACGATATTTGATTTCCAGCTACATCTGTAATCGTTACATCAAATCGAAGAACACCATTATCATTAGAATAAAAATCATCCACAAACTCAATAACTCCATTTATAACGTCATCAATTTCATCTTCAATACTAATATCTTTACCATTTGCTATCGTCGTATCAGCTGCAATAATCTGTTCAACTACACCAATCTGATCAATATCTGCACCCAGTCGTGCATTGATCAGTACATGGCCATCAACTAAAGATGCATCATAAACAGGAAATATTAATTTGAAATCAAGGCTTGAAGTACTGATGTTCCAAAACGATTCTTTTCCAACACTATAAATATTATTATCATTTTCTAATCCATTCACTACTCCAGTTATGCTTCGCAATGAACCAATACTTGGATTTGTTTGATCTACAATAATTGGATGAACAAATTTTAATAAATCAACCTGGGACTCAACTAAACCATTATCATCCGTACAGTTTGTATTGCCGGCTCGATCCGTTATAATGGCAGAAATATATATCTCTAAGGAATCAACAAAATCTACTTGTAGTTCCTCAAAGCCAATATCAGATGACGGATAGTTATCACTAACATTAATTGTAATAGATAATAATGATTCTCCTTCATCCCATCTTCCATTCAAATTATCATCGGAAAAATTATTGCTATTAACAGACACAGGAGGAGCTAGATCCTGATATAAACCATCTTGGCTACCCGCTTCTAATCGTAGATTACGGACTTTTGCTTTCAATTGAACTTCGCCTCCAAGAACACTGCTATCTGTTGGCAAGTCAACCGTAACAGTAATTTCAGAGCTACCATCATTCCAATAATAACTATTTGTATATGGATTTCTATACACACTTGTAACTGCGCTAATAACTGGATTAATCGAAATAGGTGCGCTACGATCAATTGTAAAATTACTTAATTGAAGTGTGCCAATATTCAATGCTTGGTCCGTAAAGGTTAATACGATCTTATAATCACCTTCAGGAAGTATGGGTGAATTTGCATCTGCAGTTCCAAAATATAAATCTTTTGCATTTGTTCCATGAATTAGAACAGATGGTTGTAAACTATTGGCATCGTCTTTAGATAAACGAATTTGGGATAGTTCTAAATCATCAATCACATTATCATCATTTCCATCCGTCCATACGTAGGCAATAGCTATAATTTGATCGGATCCAGAGCTTATAGCATCTAAAGATGTAACTTCAACATATGGATAATCAACATTTGTAGGAGAAGTTATTGCAGTTACTTCACTTCCATTTGGTGGAGTAATATCATAGGTTAAACTAAAATCAACACCGGATGATGGTCCTACATTACCAGCGTCATCATGTACATTATTTTGTCCAACTCTAAACCGAATTAACCCTTCATTTCCTGAAAACTCCGCAGCATCAATGGTCATGGTATAACGATAATTACTATTTTCCAATACTGGATCTGCAAGAGTTCCTTCTATCGGATCGCCATTGCTTATGATTGTTATAGATTCACCATCAAACCCAAAAAGTAACTCATTCCAAATAAAATCTATTGTTACAGATTCAGCTGTTCCACTATTTCCTCTGTAATAACTACCATCCGTAATGGATCCCGATGTAGCGCCAGTTACGATAAAAGGTGAAAGTTGAGGTGGGCTAGTATCATAAAAAAACTCGTAATTCACAACATCGTTAGGACTCAGATTTCGAGCATTATCCTCTACAGAAGATGCGGAAATACGAATTGTATAATATGTGCTATCAACAAGATCGGATAATACTAAACTGTATGTATTAGCATCGCCATTTAATGCAGTATTGATGGTATAATAAGGTTCTCCTGGATCTGTTGCTCCAATATATTCTGAAATAATTTGAACATCGGATGCAGTAAACGTATCATCTTCATCAAACTGTCCATTACTATCCGTATCATATAAATCATCATCCCAGACGACTCTTAATGTTACATTTCCATTAATATCACCTTTTGTTCTATTCACTGGCCCTGTAGATGTAACTGTCGGGGATGAAATTGTAGGAGTTGAAGGAGTAACATCGTAATTGAACTGGAATTGCTGATCCGAATCTGGCGCCGTATTCCCAGCAATATCTGCAACTCCATCCTGGGCAACGGTTATGACAACATCACCCTCTTCAATTTCCGCGCTGGGGATAGTTAATGTATAGTCATTGTTCTCATTGGGGCCAGTGAATGAATTATTTTCCAACTCACCACCAAACCGCAAATTATAAAAATATGGATATTTAGTAGTAATAATATCATCACCTTGATGTAACATACCAGTAACAATTAATTTACCCTGAGGCGTTGAATTAATAGGATATTCAACAGTTATGACGCTATTATATTTTAAATTTTTTGATGGAGTTACCTCTCTCCCTAAAATATACTCAGCAGTATTTATGCCATCTACAACTGCTGGTCCTGGAACAGTAATACCAAGTGGAATTTGATTTTCCAATGCGTCAAGAACTATTGATTCTGAACGTCCAATTTCGTTACCATTTTCATCCCTTACATGAATTTCTATGCTAGCCACTGCACCACCTAGAGAAGCAAGGAACACTGTAACCGTATCTAATCTTATTTCTTCATATACAAAGAACATTAACTCGCGTTCAAAGGTTCCCTGAGTAGAAGTACCATCCGAATAATCTTCTAGACCCGCTGTACCCCCCACCCCCCGCTCATCATATTAAAATCAACCTCATCGAAATCATCAATACCTGATATATCATTCGTTAATAGATCATCTTGCTCATCAGAATCATTCCAATTAAATACAACATCAATATCTTCTGCAAGACCATTATGTCCACTATAATGTCCATTATTTGCAATGCTTGATAATGATGAAACACCATTAGCTCTAATTGAACTCAATACTGGAGATGTAATATCATAAGTAAATCTAAATTCTTGTGTTCCACTCCCATTATTATTGGCATCATCAAAAACATCATCTTTTAGAACACTTATAATGATCTCCTCCTTCTCTGGAAGGTTGCTTAGTTGTAAAGTATATGTTTCGTCACCTGCATCTTGAGAAACAAGTGAAAAAGCAACTGGATTTATTGTATTTGGAGAAAGAGTTATATCATCAGCAACAGTAAATGTATTGCTTTTTAAATAATCACCCCAGACAAACGTCATTAATACGTTTTCATCCACTGCATAGGGAGTTACCAAAGCGTTTGCAATGGGATTAGCGGTACCGACACCTTCAGCGCTAATTGTCACGTCCGGTGCAGTAATATCAACACTGAAAGTCAACGCATCGGGAACTTCCCCTGAATTGCCAGCCCGATCTGTAGTTTTTATTAGAAGTGCATAATCTCCTTCAGTTAAATCAACTGCTGATGTTCCATCATACCCTGCAATTTGAATAGTTGCATCTGTATTATGGGTAATAGTATAACTTTCTGTATATGCATCAGAAGAACCATTTGCACGCATGAATATCTTTTCCTCAACAACAGCGAAATCAGCACCTTTGCTTATGTTCATTGTTATCTCATTCGCACCAGTACTTAAATTATCCGTAAACCTAATGAATATAATAGGTCGTTGATTGTTTGTATGTGCAGGTGATTCATAGGATCCTCTAGCATTATCATACACACCTGAATTATCAGGAACAAACTCTGGGTCTGAAATATCATAGG
>LWDU01036835.1_pt1 | contig 13239 bp, 9 predicted proteins | sample 727161 | NCBI WGS metagenome assembly LWDU01 (sample SAMN04566230, study PRJNA314399) | hydrothermal vent metagenome | isolation source: deep sea hydrothermal plume seawater | place: Mexico: Gulf of California, Guaymas Basin | collected 2004-07-11 | reverse complement strand
TGTCAAATCGTTCAGGGAAGATCGTTTCGGTGCGAAAGCCTCCTCTGATTTCCTGATTCTCATACGTGCCTGGAACTATGCTGCAGAGAATTCCTTTCGACTTGATGCCTGCCGAAAGGCAGGAATACACGCCAGCGCATCTCGACTGATCCTACCTGTATTTCGTCACTTCATGAAGATTGCTGAAAAGCAGGGATTGAACACTACCGACACAACGGCCTCGGAAGCGTCGTTGTTGAAGTGTCTCCTGACGGGGTTTTCAGACCGTCTCGCCAAACGGGTGGATGAAGGAACCCTTCGATGCGAACTGGCTAATGGAGGAAAAGGAGTTCTTTCACGAGAAAGCGTTGTTCATCATTCCCCCTTGTTTATTGCCGCTGAAATAAGAGAGGTGCAGATGAAAGGCGGCGAGTTGAACACCCTGCTTTCTCTAGCATCTTCCATCTGCAAGGAATGGTTGATCGAGTTGTACCCTGATGAGTTCAAATCAACGGTTCAGGTGCAATTCCAACCGTCACTGAAATGCATTGTCGCCGAAAGACAGGAACGTTTCAGGAACATGACCCTTTCGTCTGAACGCATCGACCCTCCTCCGGTGGAGGCATCGGCCCGTCTGCTCGCGGAGGAAATCATTCAAGGAAAAATCCCATTAAAGAGCTGGGACCACACATTGGATCAATGGATCATCCGGCTCAACAATCTGGTTCGCTGGTGTCCCGAATTCGAACTTCCACCCTTGACTGATGAAGATCGCCGCCACCTGATCGAGCAGTTCTGTCATGGCGCGTTTTCAGTCAAGGAACTCAAAAACCGCTCGATCAAGTCACTGGTAAAATCCTGGTTATCGGACACCCAGAAAGACCTACTGAACCAACAAGCACCGGAGCGATTAAAACTGGCCAACAATCGAAACCCCAAAGTCACTTACGTCGATGCTGAATCTCCTTATATCTCGCTTAGGATCCAGGAAATCTACGATGTCAACGAAACCCCACGGATTGCCATGAACCGGATACCGGTTCTGATGCATATCCTTGCACCGAATATGCGCGAAGTCCAAATCACCCAGGACCTCGCACGATTCTGGACAGACCATTATCCGAAACTTAAACAACAACTTCAACGTCGCTACCCCAAACATGAATGGAGATAGCTTGGGTTATTTACCCAATGACCTGGTTTCCAAGAAAAACGGTCTTCATCTTTGGTCATCGCATGTAAATGCGTTCGACCTCGGGATCATAGAACACGAGGATCATTTGCCCATCGACTTCGGCGAGAAAGCAACTTCTGGGAGGAAATCGGCTCAACAATTCTTCATCGGTTATTGTGTTGGCTTCTGCGATCGGCGAGGGCGCGATTGTGGCAACTGGAGCGTCGGGCTGTGTCGGTTCTTCCATTCGCAGCGAGACGAGACTCAACCAACTAGACCCCGACGGACGACTTAAGAATTGCGGCAAGAGGAATGAGCAGCCCACGACCAACAACGTTAGTGCTGCAATCGCTCTTATCTTTGAAACAGTTTTTCGACGACGACTCGCTTGTCTGAATTCATGGATCGCTTGAGATTTCAATTCGTCGCGGAAGCCCGAGTCGTCGGCATCGCGGACGACGTCGGCCAGGAGATTCCTTTTCGGTGAATTATCATTCATCTTTTAAACTCCGCGTGATCGTATTTCTGATTTTTATTCGAATGCGAGCGAGTTTCGATTCAACAGCTTTCGTCGTTCGAGCCCTTAAGACGGCGATGTCCCGATAGGAACGACGATCGAAATAAAACTGTTCCAAAAGCTCTCGTTCGTCAGCGCTCAAGTCCTGGATCGCTTCGTCCAATTTCTCAATCATTAGATTGTCCGATTCGTATTCCGATTCGACTTGAAACCGACCGAACTCGCCCCTCAATCGAGAGGCGAAAGAAGCGTTCCGGCGACAGTGATCGATCCACTCGTTGCGGGCGACGCGAGCGAGCCACCGCCATAGTTTTTCTTCTTTACGAACAACGGGCAGTTTCCGAGCCACTTTAATCATGACGCTTTGGAGAACATCGCGCGCCGCTTGAACGTCACCTCTCGACATCATCAGCGCCAGTCGGTAGACACGATCCCGATACGAGTCGTAGAAAATTTCGAATGCCTCTTCCGAACCTTGCCGGATCCAACGGGTCAGTGCCCCAACGTCCAATGCGTCAGCGTTTTCAGAATCGTCGTCGGTTTGGACGAGCATGGGGTTGTGTTTTTCGATTTCATTGAAAGAGGGTGTATGGGACGTAGCAAGCATGGATAAACCCTCCTGACACCATATTTTCGCCGTTCGGTCGTCGTTCAAAACCTCTTATCACGATTTGCCCTTATTACTTCAAATCCTTTAACAATCTCGTCGACGACATCAATGAAAGCCGGGATCCCGATCGCGATCAGCAATTCGGAATCCTTGTGAAATCCTAGTTCACCATCCAATATGGCGATGTGTTCCTCATGGCGGCCTTCCATTTTCCACAGACTTCGGCTTGTATAGCTTACTTGTGACTGGATCTTGTTGAAGTCGCGTTCTTTGATAACGAACACCCGAACTTTATTAATAAATTCTTCTGAACTTTCCTGACCCGTTTCGCCAACCAGGATCAGGAAATCGGGAGAGTTTTTACTCAATCCCTGATACTCCGGCACGTTGATGATCCAGCCGTCGGACCATATCCAGTTACCCATTTTGGAATCCGCCTTGTCGGAAATCGTATTGTACACTGTCAAAACTTCACCAAGATGAGGGGCCCGTTTGAAGACCTCGCTCTTTCCCTCTCCCGGGAGCTTTGGTCGACTCAATTTTGGAGAGAGACGCATCTTTGGAATCCCTTGATTGAGGGAAACGTTGATGGTCGCTTCCTTGTGAAGATCGACTCCGAAGTGTTCGTTGATCTTTCGCAGAAATTTCGAAAGAGAACCGCCGCGGAATTCAAACGACTTTACTTCGATGGATTTTGCCTCGTCCTTTATCGCGTCGGCTTTTCGAGTTGCCACTTGCGGTGGCACCTGAGACCAAACGTTTAATTGGACTGCAAAAACCACAGTCAACGCGATCATGAGAGTTTTGTGATGAGTGATTCGTTTCATTGTTTTAAAAATCTGTGATTTGCGATCTTTGAAAGTATAACGCAAATAATCCGCAAATCCCTCGAAAAATCTGAACGGTATAGCTGTTAATCTTTTTCTGGTGCGTGGTGCGGTGCCTCCTGGTTCGCGTGTTGTCTTGTTGGCATGGTTAGAGAATGTCACTGCTTGAGAAAGGAATCTGAACCTATTTATCTTCTAGGGCTCAAAGGGTAAATCGTTTTCCGGATAACTGTTTCACCTGTTTTCGCAATTCGAGTTTCAAAAGGGCGGCCGACACTTCTGCACTCCTGAATCCTCCCGTCGTGATGAGTTGATCGATCTGCATTTCTGATCCATGATGAGAGAGAACCTTCAGTATCTCTTTTTCGATATCACTTAACCCTGAAAGCGAATCCGGATTCAGGACATTGGAATCGTTCTTCGGTTCTTCTGGAATCGCATTGGGAAACAGGTAATCAAATTCGGTCAGGATATCTTCTGAAGATTCACACAATTTGGCGCCATTTTTGATTAATTCATGACACCCTTTGCTTCGAGCTTCCATAGTCAGCGGCCATATTCGCTGTAATCAATGCACCACTCGTCCGATTTGCCTCGACCACCACAGTGCCGATGGTCATTCCGGCAACAATCCGATTTCGGATCGGAAAAGATTGGCGATCTCCTGGACGATTGAAAGGAAACTGGGTCATCACGGCTCCGGATTGAGCAATCTCTTCAAACAGTTTGATATTTTCAGCAGGATACACTCGATTTATGCCGGTCCCGAGAACGGCAATGGTACGCCCTCCTGATTCCAAGGCTCCCTGATGGGCTTCAGTGTCGATCCCACGGGCTCCGCCACTGACAACGGTTATATCGGATCGGGCCAACGAGCCTGCCAATTTCCGGGCGGTTTCACGTCCGTAATGGGTGGTCAACCTGGAACCGACCATGGCAATTCCCCGGTGGTCAGTTTCCAAAATATTTCCCCGCACATACAACACGATGGGAGGATCCGAAATATGCCGCAGGTAATCGGGATAACGTTCATCTTCACTGGTAAGAATCCCACAACCGTAATCTCTGATCCGGTTCAGCTCGCCGCTGAGGTCAATATTGTTTTCCCATTGATTCACCGATCGGGCAACATCCTCTCCGATTCCATCCACAGTTATCAGTTCATGTTGAGATGCAGATAATACCGAGCTTGCATCACCAAATCGACGAATCAAACGACTCAGTCGTATAGGGCCAATCCCCTCAATCATATTTAATGCGATCAATGCCTCCTTGAGATCCATTACCCAATAGATAGTCAAAGGAGAGAATTCGGGCAAGCCTTGATTCGCGTGGTAAGGTCGATGTCTCGATCGAGATAGGCGTCGCTGCTGATGCGTATTACGGGATACTGGAACAACGCACGCGACCAACGATGATCTCGTTGATTATTACAACCCAGTGGGGCGTTCAATCGACGGCACACCGTCCGCAACTTCCAGGCTGACCGGTACAGGGAGGCATTTCGAAGTCGGACGAACCTCCGTCTCCACCGTGAGTGGCAAACACGGACAGTTTTTTCTGGATTTCAGTGGAACCGCAGTGCGGACATTGCGTGCCTTGCCAACGGGTAGAAGCAACCAGCACTTCTGACTCCCGATGGCAGTCATTACAGTTGAATTCGTAGATTGGCATAAAAAGAATCAATCAGACGTTAAACTTAAAAAGAATGACATCACCGTCTTTAACCACATACTCTTTTCCTTCCATTCGGTAAAGTCCCTTTTCGCGGGCAACCGCAATGGATCCGCAATCCTTCAAATCTTCATACGAGACCGTTTCGGCCTTGATGAACCCTCTTTCAAAATCGGTATGAATCACACCGGCCGCTTTCGGAGCCGTATCGCCTTTGCGGATTGTCCAGGCCCGTGCTTCCTGTTCTCCAGCCGTAAAGTAGGTTCTCAATCCCAGGAGATCATAGGTTTTCTGAATAAGGGAGCTAACCCCGGATTCATCCACACCCAATTCCTTGAGAAATTCCGCGGCTTCCTCTTCATTAAGATCAACCAGATCACTTTCAATCTGAGCACTGATGACCGTCGTATCGCATCCATGATGACATTCGGCATATTTACCTACCGCAATGACATGAGGATTCTGGTCCGCCTCTCCCAATTCCGAGTCCTTAACGTTGAGGGCAAAAATCGTTGGCTTCATGGTGAGCAGAAAGAAAGGACGGATCCGTTCCACTTCTTCAGGCCCCAAATCGTAGGTCAAAGCCGGTTTTCCATCATCAAGGTGAGGCTTCAGTTTCTGAAGCACTTCCGTTTCTGCAATGGCCTCCTTGTTGCCTCGTTTGCATTCTTTGGCGCGACGATCGATCGAACGATTGACGGCTTCCAGGTCAGTCAGGACCAATTCGGTGAAAACTGTTTCAATGTCACTGACCGGGTCAATGGTCCCTTCCACATGATGGATGTCGTCGTCTTCAAAACAGCGAACCACCTGAATGATGGCATCGACTTCGCGTATGTGATTGAGAAATTTATTTCCGAGTCCCTCTCCCTGCGACGCTCCCTTGACAAGCCCGGCAATATCGAAGAACTCAATCACCGTATTAATAATCCGAACAGACTTGGCCATTTCAGCCAGAAAGTTCAACCGATCGTCAGGGACGGTTACTATCCCCATGTTGGGCTCGATGGTACAGAATGGATAGTTGGCGGATTCCGCTTTCCGTGTTTTGGTAACGGCGTTGAACAAGGTTGATTTGCCCACATTTGGCAGTCCGACGATTCCAGCTCTTAACATATTTCTCAGTAGAATTCACTGCGATGAACCGCAGTCAGAATAAAATTCAGATACTCAGCATGGTGTGATGTTTTCGTTAATCACAATCACGGCATCACCAAGTCCTTAATGGCTTNTTAATATCTCCAGTGTGTTTTTTGAATTCGGATAGATTTGTTTCCGCCGCTTCCTCATCCATTTTATTCGCCACAAGAATCCGTGGTTTCTTGGTCAATTCCGGATCATATAAGGACAATTCATCGAGCAAGCGGGTATAATCTTCCCAAGGGTCTCGACCATCCACACCTGCCATATCGATCAATAGAACCAAGGCCCGGCATCTTCGTATATGCCGTAGGAATTCATGTCCCAAGCCGACATTTTCATGAGCCCCCTCGATGAGCCCCGGGATATCGCAGACGGTCACCCTTTGATATTCTTCTAGATAATCAACGATGCCCACATTCGGATAAAGGGTCGTAAAAGGATAAGCAGCTATTTTAGGGTGGGCTCTGGAAATGGCTGTCAAGAGGGTCGATTTCCCGGCATTTGGATATCCCACTAGCCCGATATCGGCCATGACTCTCAATTCAAACAAATATTTCGACTCTTCTCCGGCTTCCCCGGGTTGAGCAAAACGCGGCACTTGCCGAGTTGAGGAGGCAAACCTTCGATTGCCCTGCCCTCCCTTGCCTCCTTTGCAAAGCACTATTTCCTGACCGTCTTCTGTTAAATCCGCAACCAATTCACGCTCTGCGTGTAGTTCTGCAATAGGCTTGAGAAGTGGCGTTGGTTCAGATTTAATGGGGATATCATCAGCCTCTAAATCCAACATTACGGAGCGATCGCCTTGCTTTACCGGCTTTCCCTCATTTGCATCATTTCCCTCATTTGCATCATTTGCATCATTTTCAAATGACTCGGAACTCGGGGGATTTATCTCTGATGATTCTTTAGAAGGCAGCTTCCAGATCATTGTTCCACAGGGAACTTTAACGATAAAATCCTTCCCTGCCCTGCCGTGCATCCCTTTCCCCAGTCCAGGATTACCGTTTTTTGCGAATAATCGTGGATGGTAATATTGATCCATCAGACTATTCAGATCCTTGACGGCCCGAATGACAACATCTCCGCCATGACCACCATCTCCACCAATCGGCCCACCTTTCGGACGAAATGCTTCCCGAAGAAATGCAATACAGCCTCTACCTCCATGGCCGGCCCTTGCATGAACTTTGATTTCGTCAATGAACATTAAAAACAAAAAAAGCGAGGCTCATGCCCTCGCTTTCATTTCAGAGATTTGCGGAATAATCAGTTAGCTTCTTTGGTTTCGGCCAAAGCCACATTTATTCTACGACTGTTCTTGTCGAAGAAAACGGTCCCGTCAACCACAGTAAACAGTGTCCAGTCACGACCGGTTCGCACATTCTGTCCCGCAACCCAGCGGCTTCCCCGCTGACGGATCAGAATGTTCCCGGCACGGACCTTTTCTCCACCGAACTTCTTGACGCCCAGACGCTTTCCAATACTGTCACGCCCGTTCCGAACACTACCTTGACCTTTTTTATGAGCCATTTCTAAATAAGATTACGAAAGTTTAATTTCTTTGATCTCGACCAGAGTATGTTTCTGGCGATGCCCAGCTTTCAAGCGATAGCCCTTGCGGCGCTTCATCTTGTAGATAACAATCTTAGGAGCCTTAAAGTGATCCTTCACCTCAGCCACCACGGTTGCACTTTCAACGACCGGGGTGCCAATTTTAACATCCCCATTATCGGAAACCAACATCACCCGGTCAAAAGTCACCGTCTGGCCGGATTCTACCCCAAGTTTTTCAACCTTGAGCTGATCGCCTTCTTGAACCGTATATTGCTTACCGCCTGTTTCTATTACCGCGTACATATTAATCCCTATCAAACAAAGGAGCGCAATAAGACCAAAACACACAGCCAGTGTCAACCATGGAATAGAGAGAATTTCACAATGAAATTCAAGTCTTCTCAAACTCTTAACCTGGAACATATTAAGATTAGAATCAAACTCTGTATACTCCAATATGGTGACGGTATTTCAACGGGCATCAAAGATTTCCGCTGAGATCTGAATTGTAACCATAGAATGCGTTTTCAGAAGACGCAAAGGAGTAGAATGGAAACTATCTCATGATGCTCACCGTTGATTTTTTCTTCATTTTCGGCAACAAAACAGTATGAAGCACCTTCCATCCCGATGGCAAACCGGGATTACTGCGATTCTACTGTTAGCCAACTCGCACCTTTTGATGTCCGCGCTCGATCCAAATCGTCTGACTTACCTTGACGAATTCTGTGATCCTTTTCTTCCCGATCAAGATTTCCCAAAATTGACCACTCCGCAGTGGATCGGAGAGGAAGATGTGGAATGTGTAGTGATTCTGTCGATTGACGACATGAGACAGCACCAACCTTACGAAGCCTTTTTAAGGCCTTTGCTGGATCGATTAAAGGAATTCTACGGGGAAGCACCGGTCAGCATCATGACGAATCAAGTGGATCCAGCAGAACCTCACCTTCAATTCTGGCTGCAAGAGGGCCTGTCCATTGAAACTCATACCATTGATCACCCCTGCCCTATTCTGAATAGCGGGGATTTTTTCAAAGCAAAAACCACCTACGACGACTGCATAGACCTGCTGTTCGACATTCCCGGTTACCAACCCGTGTGCTTTCGGACACCCTGTATGGATGGAATCAATGCGGTTGGCCCTCGCCTGTATGAAGAGATCCTGTTGAAAACCACCCCTCAGGGAAACTTCATTTCTCAAAGCTCGTCAGTAGGAGTGGTCCTGAATTCAAAAGACCGGGAGATCCCTCGGGAATTTGTGTTGAATGAAAAAGGGGAAGAGCGGTTTGAAAAATACCTACCCGCGGGATATGCAGGTTATATCGAAAACTACCCCTACCCCTACATTGTATCCAACCGACAGTGGGAATTCCCTTTCATGGTCCCGGATGATTATGAAGCACAGCTCGTCAATGGACCCAAGAGCCCATCGACCCTGACAGATCTGAAACGAGCCCTCGATGCGGTGGTCGTAAAACAGGGATTAATGGTGTTCGGATTCCATCCGCATGGCTGGATCACGGCAGAACAAATTATTGAGTTCCTGAATTACTCCACTTCAACCTATGGCAAACGGGTGCGATTCATAACGTTCAAACAGGCCCAACAACGAATCGACCAATTCCTCCTGAGCAACCAACCCCTTCGAAACGAAAGGGGTGATGATAATGGAATCCGCCTTCTCGACCTAAACCATGATGGATGGATGGACGTAGTGATCGGAAACGAGAATCTGCAGATGACAAGAATTTGGCGACCAAGTCAGCAGGATTGGCAGGAGACCGGGTTTCCGACCCGCATCGTCAAGGAATCCCAAAAGAACGATGTGCGTTCCAACGGAGTAAGATTCGGTATTGTACAATCCAACGGCTATGCAAGCATGCTGGTAAAAAATGAGATAGAACAGGGATTCCATCATTTTGACGGGCGAAAATGGGTAACGGTTAACGGCTATTTTAAAGGATTGGAACCGAGCATCTTCACTTCTTTGAGTGGAAGGGACCGGGGAGTTAGATTTCGGGATATCACTGGAGACGGGACAACGGAACTCGTCATCTCAAATCCGGATCAAAACTTCCTCTATGAGTGGAATCCAAGGAATAGAATCTGGAGTGAAATGACCTACACGATTCCATCGGGTAGATTCATTGTCGATGGCGAGGGTTTAGACAACGGCTTGCGTTTTGCAGATCTTAATGACGATGGATTCGATGACATCGTCTTTTCCAACAGCGAATCCTACTCAGCGTTTCTCATGGTGAGTGAACCCTACTTGGGATTTCAGACCGGATGGAGCCGAATGATCCTGAATGGAAACCATGCGTCCGGATCCGAAATTCCCATGATTATTCGATCCGGAAAAAACCGCAACAATGGAGCTTGGTTTTCAAAGAACTCAATGTGGGTTCAGAATGAGGACACCGCGGACCTTCCCTTCCTTGTCCAAAAAATCTCTTTCACCGATCTAATGAAGGGCACCACTCCACAACCTAAAGACGTGGATGAAGCCCTCCCCTCATTTCGATTAGCTGAAGGGTTTCAAATTCAAGCCATCGCAGCTGAACCGTTGATCAAGGATCCGGTGGGATTCGACTGGGGGCTCGACGGAAGATTGTGGGTCGTTGAAATGGGCGATTACCCGGAAAGGACATCCAAGCAAACTCGACGAAACGGAAGGGTGCGCTGGCTGGAAGACCTTAACAGCGACGGGGTTTATGATCGATCTCATCTCTTTCTGGATGGTTTAAATTATCCGACAGGCATCATGACCTACCGAAATAACGAGGGACAGGACGGAGTATTGATCAGTGCAGCGCCGGACATTCTTTTTGCATATGATACCACTGGAGATGGTTGGGCAGACCGCACAGATGTGTTGTTCACCGGATTCGGAGAAGGCAATCAACAACATCGGGTGAACGGATTTGAATTCGGCCTGGACAACTGGATTTATTGTGCCAACGGAGACAGCGGGGGCACAATCAGATCTTCAAAGAAAGGAGAAATTCTATTCGATCTTCGCGGATATGATTTTCGTTTCTTTAATCAATCCGGAGCCCGGGCATTCGGACAAACCCAGTTCGGACGCAGAAGAGACGACTGGGGCAACTGGTTCGGAAATGCGAACCCCGTCTGGTTGTGGCACTATTTCGTCGATGACCGGTTCCTGGAATATTCACTGGGCCTGAACCGAATTCGGAAGTTTACCGCACAATATCCAGACGCCGGAAGAGTAAGAATCAACTCGATTCAACAACAACGATTCAATCGAGTCGGGATGGATGGTCACGTCACTTCGGCCTGTAGTCCAAGCCCCTATCGAGGAGAGTTGTTCGGTACGGAATACAAGAATTCTGTGTTCATCAGCGAACCCGCTAACAATGTTATTCGCCGGGAGATTCTGATCCAGAATGGGGTTAGCTTTCAAAGTCATTCTGATGGGGAGAAAGAATTCCTAGTATCAAATGATCCTTGGTTTCGGCCTACCACTTTGCGCACAGGACCGGACGGAGCCTTATGGGTGGCCGATATGTACCGACTCTATATCGAACATCTTCAATGGATTCCGCAGGACGTCGAATCCCACATTGATGTGAAATCCGGCAACGATCGGGGGCGTATCTACCGAATCTATCCAACCGACAAAAAGCCTGGATCCATGCCAACACTCCTTGATCAGATAAGTCCACGCCCAAATCAGGGACTTTCACCAAACGAATTGAAATCCTTACTGATTGGACTGGAAAGCCCCAACGGGTGGCAGCGTGACAAGAGTCAACTATTACTGGGAAAAGGATTGAGACATTCAGAGTTTAAAGTAAGGGAAACCCTTTTGAACCGCCTCCAGACTCTCGTTGAATCCCATCCGAATGCCAAGGTCAGATTACAGGCACTGTGCACTCTGGATGGAATCCACCTATACGGTGAAGCCGATGCTCCGCCTACAGAAACAATAATCCTCATGCCGATCTGGAAACGCCTCGAGCATTCCGCCAGAAAAGCACTTCAAGACCCCAACCATTATTTAAGAAAACATGCGGTTCGTATAGCCAGTGACCTTCTGAATAAGCGTTCAATTCAGGATCAATCCTCTCGTTCCCGAATGAATGAACTGCTCGAGCGAACGAGCGACTCATCCGCAAAAGGTCTGAAACCTTCAGAAGCGGTTTCCGCTGCAAGAACTCGTCTCATCCTGAAAGATTTTGATCAACCTGAAATCATGGCAACGGCCACCGCATCCGGATCATTCGATGCCTCGGAATTAATCATTCAACTACTGGGGGAGTTCAACACTCCTACGGAGAGAAACCATTGGGTCACTCGATTGAGTTCCAAGTTAGACAGGGATCAAAAACTACAGCTGGTTTCCTCACGATTCCAGGAATTCCAAAAAATGCAATCGAAGAAAGAACAAGCCGCACTTCTGGAATTTATTGCGTCCGTTTTAGAAGCTGATTCGATGAGTTCTCCCAAAGAATCCAACCAGCAGACCACAAAGGATAAAGTTCTCCTGAAAAAAATAAATCGAGTCGCTGAAGAAACATTGACCGACGGTGCTGACGGAAACGAACCCCTATTGATTGCTGGAATCAGAATTCTCGGCGCTTCGAACCAAATGCAGGAACCTTCCGTGAAAAGGCTTCTCGAACTGGCTGATTCCAATGATTCAATGCCGGTCCGTAAGGCAGCATGGAACAGTCTGACCAAGCATAAAAACGCCTCTATTGGAACACTCATTCTTGAAAAATTAACCCACTACACTCAAGGACAAGTCGAAACCCGATTATTGCTTTTAACGAGGCGCAGTGACTGGACAAAACTCCTCTTAGCTGACATTCGGAACGGAACGCTCAAAAAGGACCAACTTTCTCCGGCTGTTATGGCAGCACTGCTTCAACACCCATCCATGCCGTTGCGGGAGATATCCAGAGATCTATTAGTGAACGCCGATCAACAGAACAATCAAGATTCAAAGGTGGAAACGCTGTTTCGGAAACTTCAGGGAAAAGAAGGCAATGCTGGACGCGGATTAAAACATTTTGAGTTATACTGCAGCAGTTGCCATCGCAACGGCAAGTTTGGACAGGGTGCGGGCCCCGACCTAGCCGGATCAAGAAACAAAGATACAAAGCTCCTGCTGGAATCGATTGTCACTCCGAATAAAGCCGTGGAAGAAAAATACAAAACTCGACTGATCACAACGTTGGATAATGATTTCTATTCGGGATGGCTTGCGGAAGAAACTACGGACCGGGTAAGCCTCAGTTTAAGCACGGGAGAAACCATCGTAATTCCAAAGAACCGTATCCACTCTTTTGAATCCAGCGAAATGTCAATGATGCCCGAAGGTTTCGGAGAAATCCTTTCGCCAACAATAATCGCCGACCTTCTGGTTTTTATCAAAAACCCGCCACCTTTATAAATCGTTTTGTTTGAACCCGACTGGGACAGCGCAGCACACCCGTCGGATTCAGATTTCTGAGGGGACTCCCCAGCATCGGGTTCGATCTAGAGCGCCATTCGATGACGGAATTGAGCTTGATTGATAGCCACTGTCGATTCAGCATCCGGACTATCCAATTCATCATCAAAAGCAGGTATGAAACAACCCGTCAGTTGCGAATGGCACTAAGTTAAGGATGGTAGGGCGTGCTGTCCCAGCGCGCCGCAACCAGTAATGAATACTGGATAGTGTCGGGGTGATTTCTCAATCCTCCCGCTTAATTTCACTGCTCAGGCGGCGCGCTGGGACAGCGAG
>LWDU01037304.1_pt1 | contig 13240 bp, 17 predicted proteins | sample 727161 | NCBI WGS metagenome assembly LWDU01 (sample SAMN04566230, study PRJNA314399) | hydrothermal vent metagenome | isolation source: deep sea hydrothermal plume seawater | place: Mexico: Gulf of California, Guaymas Basin | collected 2004-07-11 | reverse complement strand
AAGGGGCGCGAGCGCTTCAATCATCTTGATGCCATGCCCATCCAGGCGCTGCACGCCCGCTGGATCGGCCCCCATGCCGAACGCGCGGCGGAAGGCCTGCTGCAGCTGAAGTCGGCGCTCGAAGACAAAGCGGAAATCACGACTGGTGAATGACCGCTTGCTTGCCCGCCTCCGCATGCCCCGCTAACCGCCCAACCGATGAAATACGTTTCCACCCGCGGCAGCGCTCCGTCGCTCGATTTCGCCGGCGTCACGCTCGCCGGCCTGGCCAGCGACGGCGGGCTCTATGTCCCCGCCGAATGGCCGCAGTTCACGCAGGAAGAAATCGCGGCGATGCGCGGCCTGCCCTATGCCGAACTCGCCGCGCGGGTGATGCAGCCCTTCGTCGGCGATTGCCTGACGCCCGAGCGGCTGCGCGAACTGACCGCCAAGGCCTATGGCCGGTTTGCCCATGCGGCAGTGACCCCGCTGACCCAGCTCGACGAGCGGCAGTGGCTGCTTGAACTGTTTCACGGCCCCACGCTCGCCTTCAAGGACGTGGCGCTGCAATTGCTCGGCTTGCTGTTCGAGGAATTCCTCGCGCGGGACGGCGGCACATTGACCATCGTTGGTGCGACCAGCGGCGATACGGGTAGCGCGGCGATCGATGCAGTAGCCGGGCTCGACCGGGTCGAGATATTCATGCTCCACCCCAAGGGGCGCGTCAGCGACGTCCAGCGCCGCCAGATGACCACCGTGCGCGCGCCCAACGTCCACAATATCGCGATCGACGGCAGCTTCGACGATGCGCAGGCGATGGTGAAGCGCATTTTCGCCGACAAGGACGTCACCGACAAGCACCGGATCGGCGCGGTCAATTCGATCAACTGGGCGCGGCTGATGGCGCAGGTGGTCTATTATTTCGCCGCTTCGCTGCAATTGGGCGGACCCGAGCGCAAACCCGCCTTCAGCGTTCCGACCGGGAATTTCGGCGATGTCTTCGCGGGCCATGTCGCGGCGCGAATGGGGCTGCCGATCGAGAGACTGCTCGTCGCCACCAACGTCAATGACATCCTCCACCGCGCTCTGAGTGCGGGCGATTATTCGACCGGCACCGTGACCCCAACCGCCGCGCCGAGCATGGATATCCAGGTCAGCTCCAATTTCGAACGCTTGCTGTTCGACGTTGGTGGGCGTGACGGGGGAGCCATGGCCGAACAGATGCGCGCGTTCGAGAAAGCACGCGCGATGCGTCTGACCAATGCGCAGCGCGAAGGCGCCGCCGCGCTGTTCACCAGCATGCGTGCGGACGAGGATGACATGGCGCGCGCGATGCGCTGGGCGAGCGAGGAATGCACCGAGATCATCGACCCGCATACCGCGATCGGTCTCCATGCTGCGCGCCACGCCGAGCTGGCTGGCGATACTCCCGTGGTGACGCTCGCCACTGCGCATCCGGCGAAGTTTCCCGACGCGGTCGAACGCGCCACCGGCAACCGGCCCGCGCTGCCGGCGCGGGTCGGCGACCTGTTCGCGCGTGAAGAAGCCTATATCGAATTGCCCGGCACCTATGAGGCGGTCCGCGATCATATCGTCGAGCACGCGGCCTGATGGCCGAACTGGTTCGCGATCCGGTGCTGATGGTGGGCGAGGGCTGGGACGCCTATCGTCTGCTCGACAGCGGGCATGGACGCAAATTCGAGCAATACGGCGCCTATCGCTTCATCCGTCCCGAACCGCAGGCGATGTGGTCGCCGCGCCTATCCGAATGGGACGCGCATGGCGAGTTCGTCCCCGGAAGCGACGAGGATGGCGGTGGACGCTGGCAATTCGCACAGGACGTCCCGCTAGATGGCTGGACACTGGGCTGGGGCGACGAAGCGCGTTTTACGGCCCAATGCACGCCGTTCCGCCATCTCGGCTTCTTCCCCGACATGGCCCCGGTGTGGGAATGGATGGGCCGGCAACTCGGCGATGCGCGCGATGCCGAGACGATGAACCTGTTCGGCTACACCGGCGTGGGCACGCAGGCGCTGAGCCGGTTCGGGCGCGTCACGCATGTCGATGCGAGCAAGAAGGCGGTCGCGCAGGCGCGCGAGAATGCCGCCATGGCGGGGCTGGAGGATCGCCCGATTCGCTGGCTGGTCGAGGATGCGATGAAATATGCCGCGCGCGAAGTGCGGCGCGAACGGCGCTATGACGGGATCATCCTCGATCCACCGAAGTTCGGGCGCGGCCCCGATGGCGAGGTGTGGCGGCTTGAGGACGGCCTGCCGGAGCTGGTCTCCGATTGCCGCCAACTGCTCGATGCCGACAGCCGGTTCCTGTTTCTCACCGTCTACGCTGTACGCATGAGCAGCCTTGCCTTGGCCGGCTTGCTGCAGGAACTGTTCGCCGACCTGCCCGGCACGGTCGAACATGGCGATCTGGCGGTGCAGGAACAGGACGATGGGCGGCTCCTCCCCACCGCGATCTTCGCGCGCTGGTCCAATCCGCGCTAGGACGCTGCCCATGGACGATTCGCTGATCCTCGAAGTGGCCGATTTCGAGCACGATGTGCTCACCGGCATCTATTCTGAAGAAACCGGTCGGCCGCAGCCGCTGCGGTTCACGATCCAGGCGCGGATGAAGCCGCTGCATCGCTACGAGCCCGATACCTCGCTCGAGCATTCGAAGAACTACATGGATTTGAAATTCGCCGCTTCCGCTGCCTTGCCCGAAGGCGTGCATTTCAAGTTGATCGAGGCTGTCGCGGACCACGTCTGCGAAACGCTGTTCCTGCAGGATGCGCGCATCACCGCAGTGACGGTGAAGATCGTCAAGCTGGCGATTGCCGAGGCGGGCGAGAAGATCGGCATCACGCTCCGCCGCGAGCGGCGTGAATGAAACGCATCACGGTCGACGGGCTGCCCGACGACCCGCTGGCTGCGGCGGGAGTCTTCCACCAGCATTGGCTGGCGCATGTCGAGCAAATCCTGCGAACGGGCGAAGATGTGCTTCTGGCACTGCCTGCCGCCGATCACACGCATCGCGAATGGCGGCTGGCGATTGCGGCCGGGCTCGCCCGCAAGCATACGCCGCGCCGGATCAACATCGTTGCAGGCGAGGGGCCGGCAGTCGACGCGACCGCAGCCTATCTTGCCGGAGCACCGGGGATTACCGGGCAGTATCTGGAGACCTGAGCCATGAGCGTGCGCATTCTCTTCCTGGGCCCGTTGTCCGACCTCGCTGGTACGCAGGAGCGTGAGGTGGCCGCTCCGCTCGATTGGGCAGGATTGCTTGCCGCAGCCGGTCCCGAAATCGCCGCGCAATTGGATGACGCGCGTGTGCATGTGGCATGTGGCGGCAAGGTGCTGGCCGACAAGACCGCGCTCAACGCGCGCGACGGCGATGAAGTTGCGCTGCTTCCCCCGGTGAGCGGTGGCTAGGCTTACGCTCGCAACCCCGCTCGACGTCCGGCTCCTCGACAAGGGGCTGTCGGTCGGCGAAGCGCTGGCGGCGTTCAATGCCGCGCATGAGCAGGCGGGCGGGATCGTTTCCTTCCTCGGCAAGGTCCGGCCCGATGGTAATGTGAAGGCGCTCGAGCTGACGCATTACGAACCGCTGACGCATTCGGGCATGGCGGCACTGGCGCAATCGGCACAGGCGCGCTTCGGTCTCGACGGCGTACTCGCCTGGCACCGGATCGGGGTGATGCGGCCGGGAGAGGCGATCGTGCTGGTCGCCGCTGCGGCGCGGCATCGGCGGGATGCGTTCGAGGCGGCCGATTACCTGATGGACCATCTCAAATCCGCCGCCTGGTTCTGGAAACGCGAGAAGCGCGATGACGGCTGGCACTGGATCACTCCGCGCGAGCGCGATCATGCGGACCTTGCGCGGTGGAATTAATCGCCGGTTCTTGATCCAGATCAAAGACCGCACTCTCGCCTGACGGCATCACGGCTCCAACAAAGGAGCACGTCATGTCCAAGCATCTGATCCGTGAACTCGTTGCCGAACAGGCCATCATCCGCGACGCACCCAAGGTTGCGCACGAGGCCGACCGCAGTTTCGAACTGCCCAAGGGGTTCTATGTCGGGACCGTCGCGCTTTATCTCGGCTTTCTGGCGATTACTGCGGTCGGCTTCGCGTCGCCGGGATTGATCATTCCGATGGCCATCTTCACGCTGTTCATCGTTGCAGGCTTCGGTCTCCCGGCGCTGTGGACGCGGATCGGGCCGGAGCACAGCGGCCGGAATATGAGCTGGGCCCAATTGTCCAGCCAGGGCATCGCCACGCATACGGGCCGGGTGACGGCGCGTGACGCGATGGCGCAGGTCCTGATCCTCCCGGCGCTGATCTTCTGCTGGGGCATAGTCACGGTAACGATCGCTGCGCTCGTCTGAGCGATCGAATACCGGGGAGAGGCGCGGGGCCGGGCGACCGGCTCCGCGTTGCTTGTGTGCGGGGACTAGCGGACCTGCGCGCGCAGCCGCGCCAGAACATCATCCTCTTCGGCCACCAGCGCGATCACCGTCATGCGTGCCGCGGCGATCGGTGTGGCATCCTCGGCCTGAACCGTGGCGGCGGTGTAGAGGATATCCAGATCGCCCAGCGCAATCGCGGAGATGCTGCGTGCCGAATCGAGATCCGCCAGCGCGACCTGCGCCGCTGCCCAAATGTCGCTGCCGACAGCGCTGCCCGATGCCGCCTGAACCCGGCGTTCGGCGGAGGGAACGGCGCCGGTAAAGTCGGCGTGCGCCTGCCGCGCCTGTTCGACCAGGGCGGAGAGCCGGGCATCGAGCCCGCCGGCCAGTTCGACCGGCGAGGCGCGGGCTGGGGACAGGTTCGAAGGTGCCTTCTGCCCGTTCGACATCGCGAACGGCGAGCGAGGGATAACCATCACCCGAGCCGGCTGCACAGCCCGCCAGCAGGAATACGGTGAGCGGAAGGACGAGATGCTTGCGGTCGATCATCGCCTTCTCCATATCACGCGGGCCGCAGCGCGCCAGCGAGGATGCAAATTTCCTCGCACCGGGCGTTGACTTGCGGCCACCCATCGCTTAACGGCACGCTTCTTTCCGGGGCTGGCTCTGACAGCCTGACGGGTGCGCCGTGCAATCGCAAGATCACGGCACAGCAATTTGAACGAGAGATAACCACCATGTTCGCAGTAGTGCGCACGGGCGGCAAACAATACCGGGTTGCCGCCGGAGACAAGATCGCGGTTGAGAAGCTGGCTGGCGAAGCCGGCGACACCATCACGCTGGGCGATATCCTGCTTGCAGGCGAAGGCGATACGCTTTCGGATGCCGGCAAGGTTACCGTTTCGGCGGAGATCATTGCGCAGGCCAAGAGCGAGAAGGTGATCGTCTTCAAGAAGCGTCGCCGTCACAACTATCGCCGCAAGAACGGTCATCGCCAGCAGATGACGCTGCTGCGCATTACCGATGTCGGCACCGGCTCGGCCAAGAAGGCAGCTCCGAAGAAGGAAGCGGCCAAGCAGGACGACGCTGCAGACCAGCAGGCTGCTCCGAAGAAGGAAGCCGCCGAGAAGAAGGCTCCGGCCAAGAAGGCAGCGCCTGCGAAGGCCGCCGCCAAAAAGACCGCAGACAAGAAGTAAGGAGCACGGACGATGGCACATAAGAAAGCAGGCGGTTCGTCGCGTAACGGTCGTGATTCGGCCGGTCGTCGCCTTGGCGTGAAGANNCGGCATGGGCAAGGACCACACCCTGTTCGCGCTTGCCGACGGTATTGTGCGATTCCACAAGGGCAAACTCGACCGCAAATTCGTCTCGGTCGAAATGATGGCCGAAGCCGCCGAATAACAGGACGCTCCGATAACGGGATCGTCCAGACAGGACGGTCCCAGCCGGGTCCATGATCCGGCAACCGAAGAGGGAGATGGGGCCGACCCGTCTCCCTCTTGTCGTTTCTCCCTCTTCGATTTCGCGGCGAAACTTTCTTTCGCCATCACGCAATTGTCACGCGTCCGGCCTAGGAGCCCGGAGCGTGGACCACAGGGGAGATAACCGATGTTCCATGTAACCGAGAGGCTGCTGTTGCGGCCTGCATGGCCCGAAGATGCCGATGCGCTGTTTGGCGGGATCGCCGACGAAGCGATCGTCCCCGTGGCCCTATCTTCCCGAACATGCGCGTGAATTCGTCACTCGCGAAACCGATCCGCGAATGCCCGCCTTCCTGATGACGCTGCCCGGTAGCAAGGGCTCGCGGGTCATCGGAGCGGTCGGCCTGGGCGACCATGAAGACGGGGTGGAACTCGGCTATTGGATCGCACGGCCTTTCTGGGGGCGGGGATATGCCACCGAGGCGGCGCGCGGCGTGCTCGAGATCGCCCGGTTGCTCGGCCATCGCAAGATCACCGCCGGGCACTTCCTCGACAATCCGGCATCGGGGCGTGTGCTGCGCAAGCTCGGCTTCGTGCCCACGGGGCGGGCGGTGGCGCGGTTCAGCAAGGGACGCGGCGAGGACGTGCCCTGCGGACGAATGCGAGAAGGTCGCGCCGATCGCGGCGTGATAAGGAAAAGGCCCCGCGAGCGATCGCGGGGCCTGCTTGTTCCGGCCCGTCCCGATTGGTGCCAGCGCCTATTCGGCGGGCATCAGGGCGTCTTCGAAGTCGCCTTCGTACAGCTTGATCAGCGCGCGGTCGTCATGGTCCCACGGGTGGAAGCCGGGCTTGAAATAGGCGAGCCATGCGGGGAAGATGCGGCGCACGATGCCGGGGGTGCCGGTGAGGTATTTGAACAGGCCCCACTTCGCCTTCCAGCCGGTGATGCCATCCTGTTCGAGCAATGCGAGCGAATCGGTCCAGCGGTTCTTGAAGAAGCGCGCCGTAACGGTGAGCATGACGAGGCTGCGGACCTGCCAGCGCTTGCTTGGTTTCCAGTCCCTGGTTGCGTGGTTCCAGGTGTCGAAGGCAACGCCCTTGTGCTCGATTTCCTCTGCCGAATGCCAGCGCCACATGTCGCGGACCTCGGGGTCGGCATCCTTGAAATGCGCCGGATTCGCGAGGAATTCGGCGGCCATCATCGCGGTGTAGTGCTCGAGCGCCATGGTCACCGCGAGATTGGCGATGGCCGGGCGACCCTTGGTCAGCGCCAGCAGTTCGGCCACGCGGGCGTCGATCGCCTTGATGTCATAGCCGGCATCTTCGGCGAGCCGGTTGAAGGCGATATGCTCGCGCGTGTGGTTGATTTCCTGCTTCACGAAAGCGCGGATCTCGGCATCGAGCTTGGGCGGTGCGCCTTCGCGATGGGCCTTGACCGCTTCGATGAAGAACGCCTCGCCGCGCGGGAAAGTGGCCGATAGCGCATTGTGCCAGGCGGTGCCGAATGGTTCGCCTGCCCACCAGCGCCGCGGATTGGTGCCACGGTTGAAGCGCTCGTCGCGCACGGTGATGGTGAGATCGGCCGGGGTCGGCGCGGCTGTACGGTAGTCTGAATCGATCGAAACGGGCGCGTTCATGGGTAGCTCCGCGAGATTTAACTGACATTGATGTAAGTAACGCTTACTTACAGGACTGTCAATAACGGGGTCTAACTGCTTCCCACGCCCCGATCGATGGGTTAACGCTGGCGGTATATGGCGACACGCAAAAGACTTAGCCCCGAGGAATCGCGCCTCGCCGCGCTCGAGGCGGCCCGCCTGCTGTTGATCGAAACCGGCCCGCAATCGGTCACGCTAAAGGCGGTCGGGGCGCGGATCGGGCGTACGCATGCCAATCTGCTGCATCATTTCGGTTCGGCTGCAGGGCTGCAGAAGGCGCTTGCCGGACATCTGGCGGGGACGGTCTGCAACACGATCATCGACGCGGTCCGCGCCAGCCGCGCCGGGCTGGGCAGCCCGCGCGAAGTGGTGGACCTCGCTTTCGACGCTTTCGACAAGGAAGGCGCGGGCGCGCTGGCCAGCTGGATGATCCTCACCGGCAATGAAGACGCGCTGACGCCGATCGTCGAGACCATCCATCAACTGGTCGACGAAATCGCCCCCGAAGAGGCGGGGCATGGCGCTGGCCCGCTGCAAGTGCACGAGGAAACGCTCGCGCTGGTCCTTATGGCGATGGGCGATGCCTTGATCGGGACGGCGCTGTCGCGGTCGCTAGGCCTGCCGGAGACCGCTGCGCGCGACCGCGCCGAGCGTATGCTTACCCGTTCGATTGATCCGACGGTTCCGCAGGGCTAAGCGCACCGCGCATCCAGTCGGGTGCGATTTCAGGATCGATGTCGGCCACCCGCAGGTGGTCCACTGCCAGCCTAAGGTCGGGATATTCCGCCTTGCGGCGTTTCTCCTCCGACTGGTCGAGCGGAACCACGACCAGCCGCCGGTTGACCTTACTGCGCCAGTTCATCCGCGCGGTGTTTTCCTGCCCGACATAGCACCCCTGGAGCTCGACCGCATTGGTTTCGAGCCACAGGATATCGGCCAGTTCCGCGCGGCCTTCGGGAACGCCAAGCGCAAGGCGGTGCGCCTGCCAGGCCGAGTCTGCTGCTTGATCGCTCTCGCTGGCGGGAGCGAGCCAGCGCTGGCCCAGCGCGCCCAGCCGCGGGTCGGCCGCGCCGCCATCGCCCATCTCGCGCTGCCAGTGCACCGCGACTTCGGGGTCGACCGCGATCTCGATCTTCCGGCGCAAACGGTAGAGCGACAGCCGCTTCACCAGATCGTCCGCCGCATCGGCCTCGCAATCGAGCAGCAACTCGCCCTGGGCGCCCGGCCAGACGATGAAATCGAACAGCATCTTGCCCTGCGGTGTCAGCAGCCCCGCATAGGCGGGGAGCGTACCAGCAACGTCATTGGTGACGAGCCCCTGAAGGAAGTCGGCAACGTCTTCCTCCGGGTCCTCGGTCCTCAGGCGGATTACGGCGCGGTCGAACAGGCGGGTAGCAGTCATGGGTGACAGATAGGCCGCCCGACGCCATAGGCAACCACATGGTCGAATCGTTGACAATCCGCCGCCCCGACGACTGGCATCTGCATTTCCGCGATGGTGACACCATGCGCGCCGTGGTGCCGCAGACCGCGCGGCAATTCGCCCGCGCGATCGTGATGCCCAATCTGGCGCCTCCGGTGACCACCACCGCGCTCGCCGCGGCCTATCGCGACCGGATTCTTGCCGCGGTGCCCGCAGGCGTGGATTTCACTCCGCTAATGACCGCCTATCTGACCGATGAGAGCGATGCGGACGATCTCGCCGCAGGCCATGCCGACGGCGTGCTGACCGCGGCCAAGCTCTATCCCGCTGGCGCCACCACCAATTCCGCGCACGGCGTTACCGATGTCGCCAACATCATGGGCGTGCTCGAACGCATGGCCGACATCGGCATGTCGCTGTGCGTCCATGGCGAAGTGACCACGCCCGATATCGACATTTTCGACCGCGAGGCAGTGTTCATCGATCGCGTGCTGCAGCCGCTGGTCGATCGGCTGCCCACGCTGCGCGTGATCTTCGAGCATATCACCACCATGCAGGCGGTTAGCTTCGTGGAAAGCGCCGGTCCCAATGTCGCGGCGACGATCACCCCGCAGCACCTGCAGATCAACCGCAACGATATCCTCGTCGGCGGTATTCGCCCGCATCTCTACTGCCTCCCGGTGGCCAAGCGCGAACAGCACCGGTTGGCGCTGCGCGGCGCGGCGACCAGCGGGTCGGCCAAGTATTTCCTCGGCACCGACAGCGCGCCGCACCACCGGCATACCAAGGAAACCGCCTGCGGCTGCGCGGGTATCTTCAACGCGCCCTTTGCTCTCGAAAGCTACGTCCAGGTGTTCGAGGACGAGGGCGCGCTCGACCATTTCGAAGCCTTCGCCAGCCTCAACGGTCCCGCCTTCTACGGCCTCACGCCCAATGAGGAGCGGATCACGCTGGAAAAGGTCCCGGTCGAAGTGCCGGCGGAAGTCGATGGCGGTGAGGCGCGGACCGTGCCGTTCCATGCGGGTGAGACACTCGACTGGCGCTTGCAAGCCTGATCGGCGCGGAGCTAGCTGGCGGCCTTGATCCTGCTCTGGCTGCGTGACCGTTTGACCATGTCCCACATGAAGATCACCGCGGCTGCCCAGATGCAGGCGAAACACGCGGCCTGCGCGGGCTTCAGCTCTTCGCCGAACACGGTCAGGCCGAGAATGAAGACGATGCTGGGCGCGAGGAACTGGATGAAACCGAGCGTCGAATAGGGCAGCTTGCGCGCGGCGATGGCGAACAGAAGCAGCGGGAAGGCGGTCAGCAGGCCACCCGCCATGATCGACAGGCTCAACTGGGTCGAAACGGCGAAGGACGAGCCCTGCGTCTGCGCGAAATACCATGCCACACCAAGCGACGGCAGCAGCAACAGCGTCGATTCGATGGTCAGGCCGGGTACCGCGCCCACATCCAGCTGTTTGCGGATAAGGCCATATGTGCCGAAGCTCAGCGCCAGCGTCAGGCTGATCCACAAGGTCGTCAGCGCGCCGGCTGCGAGCAATGATACGCCGATGGCGGCGAGGCCGACCGCTACCCATTGCGCGCGGGTCAGTTTCTCGCCCAGCAGCAACGTGCCGAGCAGCACATTGACCAGCGGGTTGATGTAATAGCCCAGGCTGGCGGCATAGACCTGCCCGTTCTGGATCGCCCAGACATAGACCACCCAGTTGATCGCGATCAGCGTTGCGCTCGCGGCGAGCCAGGCGACCGTGCGCCGGTTTCGAAGCGCGGTGCGCAAATCGGGCCATTGCTTGCGGGCCAGCACAATCAGCAGGCACAACGGCAGCGTCCAGATGATCCGCCAGCCGACGAATTCGAAGGCCGGGACGCTGCGGACGAGTATCAGATAGAGCGGCAGGAAGCCCCAGATGACATAGGCGCCAAAGGCCGCGGCGAGGCCCGTCCGGTCATGCTGGGGTGGGGCGCTCGCATCCATTCCCCGCGCGCTAGGCGGGTGTGCTGGCGCCCGCAAGCGGCAATTCGTCGGCGCCCAAACCTCGCTTCATCGAATTTCGCGAAACCTGACGGCGGCGTTGCAAACGGTTCAGGTTAGGGCACTTAAAGCTTAACGGCATCGCAGGGGTGCCCCTCTCGGCTCCCGCTCAGGAAAGGACCTATCATGCTCAAATCGTTTCGGAACGCCTCGATGGCGATCGCCGCAGCGGGTCTGGCATTCGCCGTGCCGGCCAGCGCTGCCCCTGCCACGCACATGGCCCCCGGCGCGCACGCCGCGGTCATCGGGGACATGAGTTTCGAGCACAAGCGACAGCGCTCGCACGGCCATGATCGCAACCGCAACAACGATTATCGCGGCGCGCAGTCCCGCCCCTATTACATGGGCTACGACCGCCAATACGGTCAGCCGGTCCGCGCCAATACCCGCGTCTGGCGTGGAAATGACGGACGCTACTACTGCAAGCGCGACAATGGCACGACCGGCCTGCTGGTCGGAGCCGGGGTCGGCGCGCTGCTCGGCCATGAAGTGGCGGGCAGCGGCGGCGACCGCACGCTGGGCGCCATCCTCGGCGGCGCAGCCGGGGCCTTGCTCGGCCGTTCGATCGACCGCTCAAGCACCCGCTGCGGCTAGTCAGCTTTACCAGTTCCGGCCGTGCCCACCCACGGCCGGATACCACGGTTCCACCGAGCCGTGAGGGCGTCGTCCGATCTCCCACAGAGGAGGCGGGCGGCGCCCTTTAACCTTTGCATGCGCGCATGTCCCGCTATGGTGCAACGGTGTTCGCCGGGCTGGCACAGTTTGCCGGTCCGGTCTTATGCCGTTCGTGTTCCCAAGCTGAAGGTCTACCGATGAAACGTCGCCTGCTCGCCTCCCTTGTTCCCGTCGTCCTGCTCGCAAGCTGCGGCGACAAGACCGAGGACGAGGCGGCAGGCGACGCCATGGACCCGGCCAGCGAACAGGCTCTCAATGACGAGCTGATGACCGATCCGGATCTTGCCGGCCGCAACGAGGCGAATGCCGCGCTGTCGGGCACGGGCAATGCCGCGATCCCCAATATCGATAAATCGCCGCGCGCCATCGAGGCTGCGCGCAGCCGTGCCGCCGAACTGGTCGGCGGGCGCAGCGCGCTGATCGCGGTTCCCGCTGCCCGGGCATTGGGTGAAGACGCAAAACCGAGCCAGGCGATGGTCGCTGCCGCCCGCGCCGCGGTTGCCCCCGGGGGCGAGAATTGCGGCGAGAAGGTCGAATACACCTCGGCCTGGGCGGCAAAACTGCCCGCGGCTTTCCCCGTCTATCCGCGTGGCAATACGCAGGAAGCAGCCGGGACCGACGAGGGCGATTGCGCGCTCCGCGTAGTCACTTTCCTCACGCCGGTTGCGCTTGAGGACGTGCTGTCGTTCTATCACACCCGCGCCAAGGCGTCGGGCTACAGCGCCGAGCATGTCGTCAGCGCGGGCGACAACGTGCTGAGCGGGACCAAGGGCAAGTCGGCCTATGTCATCTACGGTCGGCGGCTGCCGCAGGGCGTGACCGAGATCGACCTCGTCACCACCGACTGAGGATCGGTTTAGCTTCCCTTGATGCCCACACCGATACTGGCGCGCGGCTGTTCCATCTCATTGCTGGCGACCGGATAGGCGCAATAGTCCGCGGCATAGAAGGCCGCCGGACGATGATTGCCCGACAGGCCGACGCCGCCGAAGGGGGCGGACGATGACGCGCCGTTGGTCGGGCGGTTCCAGTTGACGATGCCGGCGCGGATCTCGTTCCAGAACATCTCGAAATCCTGCGGCTTGCCGCCGATGAGCGAGGCCGAAAGGCCATAGCGCGTGGCGTTCGCCTCGTAGATCGCCGCGTCGAAATCGGCGACGCGGACGACCTGCAGCAGCGGGCCGAACAGCTCGATGTCGGGCCGTTCATGGATATCGGTCGCATCGAGGATCGCGGGCGACAGGAACGGCAGGTTCTCGTCGCGCCGCTTCATATGCATGATCGGGACGAAGCTTTCCGACAACAGGTCGGCGGTGCTGTTGTCGATCACGCAGCCCATGAAGGGTTGCGGATCGGCGAAGGGTTCGTCGACGATCAGCTTTTCGGTCAGCGCCTTCACTGCGGGCACGATCTGGTCGAACACCGAATCGACCACGATCAGCCGCCGCGCGGCGGTGCAGCGCTGGCCCGCGGTAGTGAAAGCCGACTGGACGATCGTTGCCGCAGCATCCTCGATCTTGGGCGTGTCGAGCATGACGATGGGGTTGTTGCCGCCCATTTCCAGCGCGACGATCTTGCCCGGGTCGGAGGCGAGCTTGCGGTTGATCGCGATACCTGCGCGCGCCGAACCGGTGAACAGA
>LWDU01036266.1_pt1 | contig 13240 bp, 8 predicted proteins | sample 727161 | NCBI WGS metagenome assembly LWDU01 (sample SAMN04566230, study PRJNA314399) | hydrothermal vent metagenome | isolation source: deep sea hydrothermal plume seawater | place: Mexico: Gulf of California, Guaymas Basin | collected 2004-07-11 | reverse complement strand
GGCAAGTTTGAAGCCGTGAAGGGCATTTCACTGGACATCCCCAAAGGTGAAGTCTTTGGTTTCATCGGCCCCAATGGCGCCGGGAAATCGACAACGATTCGCGTGCTGGCAACGCTGCAGCCCAAATTTCGTGGCATGGCTCTGGTGGGCGGCCTGGACGTCATCAGTCAGCCTCAGCAGGTCCGCGAAAAAATCGGTTACATGCCGGACTTCTTTGGCGTGTACGAAGACCTCACGGCGCTGGAATATCTTCACTTTTTTGCGGCCGCGTACAAACTGCCCAGTCATCGTCGCAAAGGAGTGATCGACGACGTGCTGTCTCTGACGGACCTGGGACACAAGGCGAACTCACCGGTCGACGCCTTGTCGCGTGGCATGAAGCAGCGGCTGGCCCTGGCGCGAGTTCTGTTGCACGACCCGGATCTGTTGTTGCTGGACGAACCCGCCAGCGGTCTGGATCCTCGCGCACGTATTGAGGTACGGGAACTGTTGAAGGCGCTCAAGGAAATGGGCAAGACAATTCTGATAAGCAGTCACATTCTGCACGAACTCAGCCAGCTATGTACTCGGATCGGCATCATCGAAACGGGAGAAATGGTGGCTCAGGGTTCGTTGCAGGACATCTTTCACCAGCTGCAGTTGAAGCGAATCATTCATGTTCGGCTGGAAGATCCGGCAGCAGACCTGGAAAGTCGAGTAAAAGAGATTCCCGGTGTGGATTCCGTCGAAAGCCAGGTGGATCGCTGGGCCATCCGACTGCGTGAAGACGAACTTTCTGTAGCCGACTTCCATCAGGCCCTGGTCGAAGAAAAGGCACGCATCACAATGTTTCAGCCGGAAGCAATGGACATGGAGACCGCGTTCATGAAATTGACGGAAGGCAAGACCGCGTGAGTTTGATTCCGGAATTACCTTTGCTGCGCCGCGAATTGACGGAACTTGCCAACCGTCGACGAACATACATCGTGCGCGTTGTGGCTGCGATCATTCTGCTGTTCCTTGTGTTTGTGGCCTACAGTCAGGCAATAGGGCAGCGTCTGCAATTCATGGGTAACACGGGTTTGACGGGACCGATGCAGTACATGGGCATCGGTGGCGACATCTTTGCACGAATCATACCGCTGTTGTTCTACACGATTCAGATCCTGATGCCGGCTTTGTGTTGTGCCTGCGTCACCGCTGAAAAAGAAAATAATACGCTGGGCACCCTGATGCTGACTCGCCTGAGTTCCGGAACGATCGTTCTGGAGAAATTCGGCAGTCGACTGGTGCCAATGCTGACGCTCCTGTTGCTGACATTTCCGGTGTTGGCTCACGTTCATACGCTGGGAGGAGTCGACACGGATCTGTTGATCGGAACACTGTGGCTGCTGTTCTGCGAATGTCTGCTGTTTGCCAGCATCGCGATTGCATGTTCGACCTGGTTCACCACAACAGTCACGGCATTTATCTGGTCGTATGTGCTGATCGGTTTTCTGGCAGCGTTGACGCTGAGTCTTGGATACACAACTTTTGTTCCGTCCGCCATCTGGCGAAGTGCCTTCATGGATAGCCAGTGGGGTGTCACCCGATCGCAAATGGCATTCCTCAATGCGGCCGGGCTCGGGTTCGGGGCTGGCGTCAGCCCGTCGACGTGGCTGATGCCTGTTGCGAGATCCGTGCCTGCACTCTTTGCGACGCTCGGTTTCCTGTTGTTCGCCCGCGTGATCCTTGTTCGCCGAGCGTTCGTATCTCAGTCGTCGGCGCCGTTGCGAGTTTTTCGAGCGGTGGACGTTTTTTTTACCGCACTCAACGATCGCACGACGGGCGGCATCGAACTTATTTGTGACAGCAATCCCCTTCCCGGTGACGATCCGGTGGCCTGGCGTGAGCGAAACAAGAAATCGCTGGGGAAGGCCCGCTATCTGTTTCGAGTGCTGGTGGTGCTGGAAATTCCTACGCTGTTCATTTGCGTTATGGCGGCTGAGGTGTCGGCCAGAAACCGATTTCAGGGCCTCTACGTGCTGCAGGGGTTGATCTGGACGCTGGCGGTTCTGGTCACTGCCGTAAAGGCGGCCACGCTGTTTTCATCAGAACGAGCCAAACAGACAATCGAACCACTGTTGGCATCGCCGATGTCGGGGGTGGATATGCTCAGCCAGAAAGTGGTCGGCATGCGTCGTTTGCTGATTGTGCTGTCGGTGCCCATTCTGACTGTCAACCTGACTCATTTTCTGCTGGATGTCGACCTCAATAGCCTCTCAACAGTCGTGCTGCAGCGACCGTTGGCTTACCTGCTGCTGAGCATCTGTGCCACCTTTGCGCTGCTGTATCTGGTGACGTGGTTGTCGGTAGGAATTGGTCTGAAGCTTCACTCTCAGACGAAAGCTATTCTGGCGTCGGTGACGGTGATTGCCGCATGGACCGTCATCCCGTTGGTGATCGCGCAATTCTTTCTTCTACGTCCACCAGCGCAGGAATTCGTGACCACGTTTTCACCGTTCAGTGCTGTGGCAGCGACGGAGCAGTATCTGACCGAACCTTTCATGAGGACCAGCTACGACCGGTATGGGCAGGTAGAAGATGTTCCCCGACTATTGTGGGCCTGCTGCGCAATCGCGGTTTACGCAGCGGCGACGTTGATGATTCGGCACGTCGTACGGAAGACGTGTCCGTTCTTACTTGGCAGACGTGAAAACCTGTCCGAGCCACCGCCCGCCTCAGTGACGCGTCAGGCACAGCTTCCGGTACTTGAAGGGACGCAGTGATGATCGCGACAGACGCGAATGATACACGCGGTGAACGTGTGCGGCGGGCACGCGTTCGTCCTGCGCGTTGGGTACGCGCTGGGCGCAGGTCTCCCGACCTCGCCCACTCGTTGACCGCAGGTCTCCCTGTGCCGGTGACGTCATGCACGCAAGACATTGGCGACCGTCACGCCGGAATTCTGCGATCGGCATGCGTCACGATCGTTTATTCAATGTTAATCATCGCAACGTCCCGTTCCGTGGCCGTCGCTGAGTCAGGGCCAACCTTAAAGGTTGTTGAGCATACGTGGGGATTTGACGGACGAGTTCAGCCCGGGCAGTTTAACCCGTTGTCTATTTTGCTGGATAATCAGACAGACGAAGCCATTGATGCGTCGGCCACCTTGCAGCGTATGCAGGCGGTGCTGAATCCTGCCGGTGGGCAATACGTGCAACAGGTGTTCATTGCTCCGGCGGCGCGACGATGGATTCAGTTCTATCCCTACGTCGCCAACAGCATTCAGACGGAATGGATTCTTTCTTTCGACGGAGAAAGAATTGGTGAGTTCACTCAACCGCGACCCGCCTACAAACTGGATTCTGAAAAGGAAGATCAACAGCCTCAGGTGATCATTCTGGACAAAGCAGGAACGGTCTCCAGCCGTCCGTCCACAGTGAAACACTTACCGGAAAACATTTTTCCACCGTATGCGACCGCAACATTTGGTCTGCACACCGTGTTCATGGATCACGTGCCGGATTGGGAATTGCCCCGGCAGCAGGCGTTTCTGTCATGGCTGAAACTGGGCGGTCGTCTGCATCTGTTGAAGGATCGACGCGGTGAATATCCTCGCTTCAGCGGGGAACTGGCGGATCTCAATCAGCCGTTGTCGCGTTATTCCGTTGGCAGCGGAGTTGTCAGTCGCCTGGATGTGCAGCGTGAAGGCCTGACTGAAACCATGGTGCGCCGAGCCGTCGTCCTTGATGCACTGAAGGACGAAGATGAGGAGTTCGAGGAGTTCCTGCGACAGCAAAAACAGCTGGGCCGGGGAGTGGGGCAATTGATCGAGATTGAACCATCATCGATCGATGAGCAGTTCTTCCGCCATATGCGAGAACTGACATTGCCGGATCATGCGTGGTGGCTGATCTTTTTGCTGGCCCTGTGTTACATCGGGTTGATTTTTCCTGGTTGCTTCATGCTGTCCAGGAACAAACAGCTGCATTTCCTGGCAACGTACAGTGCCCTGGTCGGCCTGTCGGTGATCTTCAGCATATTGTTCCTTGCCATCGGTCAGCGCGGTTATGGAGAATCCACAACTCTGCAGACGTTGGCGGTCGCACGGTCCGAAGACAACACTCACTGGAGCGTCATGCAGTGGAACGCGCTGTTTGTGACCTCTGGTGACAGTTACCAGGCTACGGCGCCGGATCAACAGTCTGTTTACTCAACAGGCGAGACTTTAGACCAGGCCGACGCGCAAATTGTGCCCGGCAACAATGGCGGCATCACGATGCAGATTCCACCATTTTCTACCCAGACGTTTGTCAGTCGCCGTCGACTGGCTTCCGCTGACTGGCGACTGCAGATCCGCGATATCGACCTACAGCTGTCCGGGCTCGTGAAATTGAACATTCAAACAGGTGCAAACTTCCCCGCCGCAGAGGCCAATAAATATTTGGTTCTGGCCGGCCGCCGTCTGTACGAGATGAAGTACGATGAAAGCACGAAACAGTTAATACTGTTTGGAGCGAAAAGGCGGCTGGCAGAATACTGTCAGCCGAATTTTGACTTTCAGTATGTGAATCGGTGGAACCGACAACAGGAAGAGGACCTGCGCACACCCACGGAACGGTTCTATGATGAATCGCTGCCGGCACTGGTGCAGCGCAATCTGCTGGATGATCTCGTGAACAAGGTAGCCAGATATGAACTGCCGGCTGACCGGTTGCGGCTGTTTGTCTATACCGCAGTTCCCGATGAATTCATGATTTCCGTGAATGCGGAAGCAAAAAGCACGGGCAGGATTCTGTTCGCAAAGGATCTGTTCTTGCGATCAGGTGATCCGGAGTAGATGGAATCAGGGACACAGATCTGCAATGCTCACGCATCAGATCCTTTTGTCCAACGCGAAATCTCCGCCGCGCCGTTACCGCGAAAAGTTTTGCCATGACACGCATCCACTCGTTCCTTCTTGCACTGTTATGTGTTGGCGCTGTCGGTCCTGCTGAAGAACGTCAACAGGTCATTGTGGTCGTCGGTGCGGAAGGAACCGCGGAATACGGGCAGATGTTTGCCGAATGGGCCGACCAATGGAAATCCGCAGCGACTGCGGGTGACGCATTGTTCGAAGTTATTGGTACGGACGACAGCCGCGATCAACTGCAGCAAAAAATGTCAGCAGCGGTGGCTATCAAAACCGCGGAGCCACTGTGGCTGGTGCTGATTGGCCACGGCACATTCGATGGTCGAGTCGCTCGGTTCAATCTGCGGGGTCCGGATCTTTCTGCTGCCACTGCAGCAGAACTGTTAGCTGCCTCACAGCGGCCGGTTGCCGTGATCAATTGTACTAGCTGCAGTGCGCCGTTTATCAATGCACTGAGTGGACCCAACCGGACCGTCATTACCGGAACGAAAGACGGAGGCGAGATTCAGTTTACTCGATTTGGGCGTTACATGGCGGACGGAATCGGTAATCTGGAAGCGGACATCGATCGCGACGGACAGACGTCTCTGCTGGAAGCATGGCTGTTTGCGTCTCGTCGGACGGACGAGTACTACAAATCGGACGGCCGGCTTGCCACAGAACATTCGCTGCTTGACGACACAGGCGACAGCAAGGGAACCAGAGCTGAGGTCTTTGAAGGTGTCCGCATCAAACAGAACGTAAAGAACAGGGATGCACTGGACGGCAAATTGGCGCGACGCTGGCACCTTGTGCGCAGCGAAGCCGAGCGGAGCCTGAACTCCGATCAACGGACGGAACGTGATCGGCTGGAAACCGAACTGGAAAAACTGCGAGAACGCAAAACGGAGTTTACTGAAACCGAATACCTGCGGCAGCTGGAATCTATTCTGCTGCCTCTGGCGAAGCTCTACGAAGAGGCACAGACGTCTTCTTCCGGTGACGTCCCGAAAGAATAACAAGGCTTAGAAATGCGACCTGACAACTGCATCTCCCATGTGACCACAGGAACAGTCTTCTGTCTGTCCGGACTGTTCTTTATCGCCTGTCTTGCTGGGGCCCCGGCGGCCGCTGATGAGTCGAAGCCCGCGGAGGAAACAGAAATGTTTCCAGTTCCGCAGGGCACAATTGATGAACTCTTCACGTTTATTAACTCAGTGAAGTCGACACCACCTCCGCAACGAACTCAGGAAGCCGTCGTCGCCCATCTGCGGGAACAGGTCAAAGCCGTCGTGGCCGCCTGCGACCGAATCATGGAATCGAAGCCGGACGAACAGCAGGAACTCAAAGCCCTGATGGAACGATTGTCGGGTTATTCGGTCTTGTCGCAGGTTGATGAGTCCGCAACAAAGCATTTGGACGCACTGTTCAAGCAGTATGAAAAGGACGAACGGCCCGCTGTTATACAGTTGATCGGTGGACTGCAGCTGCAGAATCAGGTGGGTGATTTCTTCAAGATTTCGGATGCGGCCCAGGCGAAATTCATCGACGATCTGTTCATCTTCATCGACACGCATGGCCTTGATCAGCGAACGGTCAGCATTGCATCAAGTCTGGGCCAGAACCTTGAAAATTCAGCAACTCCACAGCTTGGTGCTGTGGTCTACGAACGGCTGGCGGAAGCGCTGATGAAAATAGACAACCCCGCCATTGAGCCTCAGGTCCTGCGAATGCAGGCGATTGCTCGACGGCTTAGGCTGCCGGGGAAGTTTATGGAAGTCGTGGGGACGACGGCTGAGGGTGAGAAGTTCGATTGGGTTTCGTATCGCGGCAAAGTTGTGCTGGTGGATTTCTGGGCCAGTTGGTGCGGGCCGTGCCGCGCTGAGATTCCCAACATGAAGGCACAGCTGGAAAAATACGGGGACAAAGGATTTGCGATCGTCGGAATCAACCTGGACAACACGATCAATGAATATCAGAACTACGTCGACCGTGAAGAACTGACGTGGACTAACCTGATGAGTCCTGACGAAAGCGAACGCGGCTGGAACAGTCCACTCGCCGTACACTACGGCATCAGTGGAATTCCCACGGCGATTCTCGTTGACAGAGAAGGCAAAGTCGTCTCCATGACGGCTCGTGGCGGAGAGCTGAATCGGTTGCTGGCGGAATTGCTTGAGGATGTTGAATCGGGTGACAGCGACAACTGACTTTGCATTTGATCCGCCGTTGGTCCGCCCCGCATTGAGTGCCACGTAGGATCGGACCGAGTAAGCCGGGTCGTCTGCCGGAACATCGGCCTTTCTGTTTTGCGTGGGCGATCGGTCAAGGTGTCCCGCGGGAAAATTCGGCTTGCGATGTACCGGCATGGTTCGAGAATGCTCGCAGTGTCGTTTGCAGCATTGCCGGAGCGGCGTCGCTGTGGCTCCTGGTTCCGGCCTACAGCGCTATTCGAGCGACCGTTCCGAGGACATAGGCGCCGTCCCGTCGGTCCCTGCCATGAAATTGGCACGACGTGCCGCTACTGCGGATGCAAGACGCTCAGGGCCCCGGATGCCCCGAATTCCTATTCCCTTTTCTTGTGGAAGGACGTGCATCCTGCTGTCACGTTGCCTGCTGTGGCAGTAAAATGTTACGTGTAAAGGCTCTAATGTTTTCACCACACTCTGTGAGAGTAAGTACCATGGTTTTTCGCACACCTCTGATAAATGCGCGGCTCCATAAATCGGTCCTGATGTCCTGCGTCGTCCTGATGCTGACCGGCGTGATTCTGGCACAGGATGAAAAACCAAAGGAGCCCGTCGCGGACAAGCCCGATGCCCCTGCGGCAGAAGAAAAACTGTTTGAGGTGCCGGACGGAAGTGCGACTGAGTTGTTCGCCTTCATGACCAAAGTGAAGCGAACTCGTTCAAAGGAGCGAACGTCGGATGCCTCAATGGCTCATTTGAAGTTGCAGGTGGAAGCAGTGCTGGCAGCGTGTGTCAAAATCATGGCTGGTAAACCTGACGAAGCCATGGAAATCAGAGTCATCAACGAAAAATTCGGAGCGCTGGGCGCCTTGACTCGGGTGGATAAAGCCGCAGCAGACGAAGGCATGAAAACGCTGATGGAATCACTCGAAGCGGACCAGAGGCCTGCGATCGTGGCACTGCTGACCACGCGGAAACTCTCACAGAAGGTGGCGTCGGTTGCGACGATGTCGGATGCCGACCGAGACGCCTTCGTTAACGAATTATTTACTGTGATCGATGAGAACGGCCTGGACCGAACGACGTATTCCCTTGTTTCAAAGGTGGGGACCACGCTGGGCAGAACGAACAAGTCAGAAGCTGGTGCCGAAGTTTATGAACGACTGGCTGCGGCGATGGAAAAGTGCGATGACGTGACGTTGCGTACTCGTGCTGACAGAGCAATGGGTTCGGCTCGTCGACTGCGGCTTCCCGGGAATTTCATGGAGATCACCGGAACGACAGCTGAAGGCGAGGATTTTGACTGGAGCGCCTATCGGGGCAAGGTTGTGCTGGTGGACTTCTGGGCCAGTTGGTGCGGTCCCTGCCGCGCTGAGATTCCCAACATGAAGGCTCAGCTGGAAAAATATGGCGACAAGGGCTTTGCCATTGTTGGTGTCAATCTGGATACAACAAGGGACAAATATCAGGGATATGTCGATTCAGAGAGTTTGACCTGGACCAACCTGATGAGCGACAAAGACGACGAACGAGGGTGGGACAATCCGTTGGTCGTACATTACGGCGTCAGTGGTATTCCGACCGCAATTCTGGTTGACCAGGAAGGCAAGGTCGTTTCCCTGTCGGCTCGGGGGCAGCAGCTGAACCGGTTGCTGGCAGAATTACTCGGGGATGTCGAAACTGATGACAGCGGTAGCTGAATCGGCATCGGTCTCTCGTTGACAACGCATGCCCGGCCGTTTCACCTCTGCGGGGCGTGCGCCACGTCAATCTGAGCGAGCGACAAAATCCGGCCAAATGGCCCAGGCAGACCTGTGAGGCTGCAAACCTTCGGTGAATCGGCCGCGCGTTTGTCCCACGCAAGCTACCGTAGAAAGTGTCAAAGTTTTCTCGGTTTGCAGTGGGTGGACGATGATTGCTCCTAAAAAAACATTTGGTTGCCAACAGTGTGGTGGCAGGGGGGTGACCGTCCAGGGCCGAGACTATCTGCAGTGCGAGTACTGCCAGGCTTTGGTGTTCACCACGGACAATCCGCTGAGTGTTGACCGTGTGACGCCCAGTGGCGGACAGCTGGCAGCGGAATGCCCGGTCTGTCCGAAGACGCTGTGTACGGGACAAATTGAAGAGCGTCCGGTGTTGTATTGTGGCGGTTGCTACGGTCTGTTGCTGAAAAATGAAGACTTCGGCGCCATCACTCGAACGCGAAGGGCTCGGCGGGTCGGTGGCGAAGCTGAGGCCTGTCGACCACTTAACATGGACGAATACGATCGACGAATTCGCTGCCCGAATTGTCGAGAACGCATGGAAGTGCATCCCTACTATGGCCCCGGCAATATTGTGATGGACTCGTGTCCAGGGTGTCAGTATGTCTGGCTGGATCACGGGGAACTTCGCACTGTCGAACAAGCCGAAGGCGGCCGCGCACCTGAGCCCATGCCCCTGCACGATAATGGTGAAGTGACCATTATTCCTGCACCACTGCAGGGGTTGTCCAGCGGCCATAATCAGCAGGACTCACCGCTTCAGTCCATCGCCGATCTCCTGTTTGGTCTGTAGCCCTCGGCGAATATTCCGGCATTGCAACCGGCCGCCGTCGGTACTCCGACCGGGTAGCACGGTTGCTTGCAACCAGTGTTGCGCAGCAACACGAGTCCGATGCCAGACTCAGGAGCGTTCCTGCTCCCATCCTTTCGGCCGGCATCTTCCGGTGTATTCACTGAGGTCCAGGGAACGTCTGTGGCCCGGACCATAGATTCGCTATCATCCGTTATGAACGCACTGGACGTGTTCGAATCAACAGCGAAACAGGATTCCGATGGCCCGCGATTTTACAACCGAGAGTCTTTCTCACGACCCTATCCACGGTTATATCCCGTTCATTTCACGTGCCGGTCTGCCGGATGATGAAGCAGCGGAACAGGAGCTGATCGATCACCCGTGGGTGCAGCGGATGCGACAGATTCATCAGTTGCAGACCGCATGGTGGGTGTTCCCATCAGCGGAGCATATGCGTTTTCAGCATGTACTGGGCGTCATGCACCTGGGCAGCGTGACGGTATCGGCATGGTACGAATCGCTGGCAGATGCGTGCCGCAGCGTTCCATCCCGAGCCTACGTCGAAAGTCTGGTTCGTGTTGCCGGTCTGTTGCACGATGCGGGTCACGGACCGTTCGGACACTTCTTTGATGATCACTATCTGGCTCAGTTTGACCTGACGCATGAAGACATCGGCGGTCACATTATTGAACACGAACTGGGTGACATCATTCGCCGAATCCGTCGCAACCCCAACGGTCAGCTGCAGCCGCTGGAAGAACTGGATGCGAAGCAGGTCGCATGGCTGATTCGTCGTCCGAGCGGCAGGCCCGAGGACGAAGAAGGCCATCCGGACTGGCTGCGCAAGCTGCGTTCTCTGTTCAGCGGCATCTATACCGTTGACAACATGGACTTCGTTCTGCGCGATGCCTACATGTCCGGCTACAACACAAAGGCCTTCGACATTTCCCGGCTGATTCACTACAGCTTTTTCACGAGCGAGGGATTGACCATTCATTCGCGTGGTCTGCCGACACTGATTAATTTTATCGAAACGCGCGCCAACCTGTTTCGCACGATCTACTTTCACCGGACGGTGCGTGGCATCGACATTGCCCTGGAAGATCACTTTGCGGAAACGATGAAACGGCTGTTTCCCGGCAATCCACTGGAACACCTGCAGGCCTATCAGGGTCTGACGGAAACATCATTTCTGGTCGATGTGACTCGCTGGGCCGACAGTGATGACCCGGCGCTAAGGGAACTCGGCGGTCACTGGCGTGCGATCATCAACCGCGACGAAATGTGGCGCATGGCGTGCGAACGGACGATGCATTTCCACGATGGTCAGGCGGAAAGCACAACAATTTTTTCTGAACCCGACCTTGTCGAACGGCGTGTTCGCGAATTCCTGCCGGCTGACCTGCAGGACATTCCACTGCGGGTTGATGTGGCGAAGCATTATCACCGACCAAGTGCGCGGAAACCATCGGGCAAGCAGAACTTCTGGTTCGATCCTGCCAGTGGTGAGTCTTACGAACTTGACGATGATGAACTATTCCGCAGTCTGCCCACCAGCTTCATTATTTTCCGGATTTACAGTCGCGATCACGGTCACGACCGGGAAATCAGCGAGGCTCTGCAGAAAGTCGCTGGCGGCTCCGGTGGCGATACGAAAACCAATATGTAACGCCGCAACGTATAGACTGCCGGAGTACAAAAAACTTCGAAACACAGCCGCAGACGCGGCTGACAGTCTGGTGCGACAGTATGCAGACGACGGAACAGACCGATCTGGCTCAGCGACTGCTGGATAACGACGAGCAGGCGCTGGACGACGTTCTGCGCCAGTTTGGGCCCATGGTGCTGGTCGTGTTGACTCGGCGCTATCAAAGCGTGCTCCGCGAAACAGACATTGAAGACGTCATCTCGATCGGACTGTTTCGACTGTGGACGAACCGAGCTCGATTTGATCGTCGCAAGGCCTCGCTGAAGGTTTGGTTTTTCCGCATCGTCGAAAACGCCGCACGGGATGTGCTGCGACATGGCTGGCACAAAGCTCGCTGGCTTGAGGTCAGCAGCGATTCGGCATTGCTGGGAGCGATCGATGCATCATCCAACGGACACGCAAAAAAGACTCAGTATCTGCCGGACGCCGAACTTCGTGGTTCGTCAGATCGGGCACCGACGAATCTGCAGTTGGATCTGCGAGAGATCGTGGCCGAACTGCCGGAGAGGCACCGACACATTGTCATGGCCGACGCAGCAGCAAAAGAAGGGGTCGCATCCAGCAAGTGGCTGGGCGCTGAACTTGGCGTCCCGGGATCGACGGTACGCGTCTACAGGAAACGAGCGATGGATCGAATTCGAAGTGAATTGGCCAGACGAGGCCACGACGTGCCCGGCGTCTGATTTCGTTTCGCCGGAGAATCAATGATATCGACGCTGCGGAGCAAAAATGAAGAGTCGCGGTCTCATTCAGAGGCCAGGTCTCTTACGAGGTTTTGTTATGAACGAACACACTGAAAATAACGACCGGCTGCTGCAGCGTTCGCTGACAGATGCGCTTGGACCGGAGCCGTTGCGTGACAAAGATATTGAGCGGCTGCTGGATGCCGAATCAGCTGTCACTGCAAACGATGAGCAGCTGAACCGAATTCTGGACGGTGCTCGCACGCTGGTCGAACAGTCGGCGTCGCACACAGTCGGCAATCGATGGGCACAGGATTTGTCAGGCAGAAAGTTCAGTGGTGCAGCGCGGGTTACGATGAGGCGAATATCAGACCGACCGCAGGACTCACGAAACAGAAATCCTCGCGGAGCTGTCGCTGCGTTAACGGTTGCCGCCATGAGTTTGCTGGCCGTCCTGTTCTGGACGTCCAAAGAGTCGTTGCGCTTTCAGACAGTGGTGGCGGAGCACAAGGCGGAGCGGCAACTTCAAATCGCGTCTATCCGTCGGCACTGGATGACGGCACAGACAGTACCGGTCGTCGAGTCCACGCGAGTCAGCGTGGGTGACGTCATTCGAACGGGGGCACGCGAGCGGCGACGAGTTAACCTGCCGGATGGTTCTGTGCTTTACGTCAACGAGTCAGCAGTCCTGAAGGTGGTGACGGCTCGGAAAATCGAAGTGCAGCGTGGTGAAGTCTTTGTGGAAGTCGTGCCTCAGTTTGACCCGAAGAACCAGCGGGAATTGTTCGAAGTGGTGACTCCCACCCGAACGGTTACGGCGCTGGGGACGAAGTTTGGCGTCGATACATCCGGTGTCGACACAGAAGTGCTGGTGACTCAGGGCAAAGTGAAGGTGTCCGGGGTCAAGACAATCATTGCAGCAGGAAAACAACTGGTTGCGGCGGTAGAGACCCGGTCTCTGACATCGCACACAGTGCTGCCGGCTTTGCGGGCATCAGAGCATCTTGGCTGGACTCGCGACCTGATGGTTGCGGCCGCGGGAGCGCTGGTGCCGGCGAGTGATTATGCCGGTGGAGCCATCATTACCGTCGATCCCAACGGGCAGGAAACCAAACTGAGTCTGCGCAAGTACCACGTCGACGTGCATATTGAAGACGGATTCGCTCGCACGACGATCGATCAAACCTACTTCAATCACACGCAAAGTCGTCTGGAAGGCACATTTCACTTTCCACTGCCGCCGGATGCGTCG
>LWDU01033688.1_pt1 | contig 13245 bp, 10 predicted proteins | sample 727161 | NCBI WGS metagenome assembly LWDU01 (sample SAMN04566230, study PRJNA314399) | hydrothermal vent metagenome | isolation source: deep sea hydrothermal plume seawater | place: Mexico: Gulf of California, Guaymas Basin | collected 2004-07-11 | reverse complement strand
TGATGAAAAGGGCATAGTGGTTACTAATAACCATGTAATTCAAGGAGCTGAAGATATTTTCGTTAGAGTAAATGGCAATAAAGAATATGAGGCAACTATTATTGGAGCCGATCCTTTGTCTGATATAGCAGTTCTGCAAATGAAAACTAATAACAAATTTACTTCTGTTAAATTTGGAGATTCTGATAAAGCAAGAATAGGAGATTGGGTAATTGCAATTGGAAATCCTTTTGGCTTAGGTGGAACAGTGACATCAGGAATAATTTCTGCAAGGAATAGAAGCATAGGTTTATCAAGGTATGAAGATTTTATTCAAACGGATGCATCAATTAACGTAGGTAATTCTGGTGGTCCTTTATTTAATATGGATGGTGATGTTATAGGACAATCTGGTTCAATAGGAATTGGTTTTTCTATTCCATCAAATAATGCAAAAAAAGTTATTGATCAATTAATTAAGTATGGAGAAACAAAAAGAGGATGGTTAGGAGTTAGAATTCAAATTGTAACTAAAGAAATTGCTGATTTAGAAAAATTAGACAAACCTAGAGGCGCATTGGTTGCTAGCGTAGCAGATGGAAGTCCTTCTGATAAAGCAGGCATATTAGCTGGGGATATCATTATTGAATTTGATGGAGAATTAATAGATAAAATGAAAGAATTACCTTTAATTGTTGCCCAAACTGAAGTTGGAAAAAGAGTAACTGTAAAATTATGGAGAAATAACAAAGAAATTTCAAAAGAGATTACTTTAGGTAGACTGGAAACATCTGAAGATTTTAAAACTAAAAAAGCAGAAAAACCAAAAACTTCAAAAATCGAAGATTTAAAAATAACTGTCAGATCTCTTACTAAGGAAGATGTTCAGTCAAGAAATTTACCATCTAATACAACAGGTGCAGTAATAACTAAAATTGAGAAAGATAGTCCAATAAATTATCTAGATGTAAATAATATTATTGTTGAAGCTCAAAAGAAGAAAATTAAAACAATAGGTGATTTAAAAAATATATTAAAAATCGCTAAGAGAAGTTCAGAAAAATCAATTCTAATTGCAATATATAACAATCAAAACCAAAGACGATATATTGGCGTTGAGTTAAATTGGTAAATGGACCTTAAGTCCAAAATTATTTTAATCTCAGGCCCAACTTCATCAGGAAAGTCTGAATTTGCAATAAAATTAGCAAAAAAAATCAATGGAGAAATAATAAATGCTGACAGCATGCAAGTTTATAAACAATTGAAAATTTTAACTGCAAGACCAAAAAAAAATCAACTAAAACAAATAAAACATCATCTTTATGGATTTCAAAGTGTAACAAAAAAATTTTCTACAGGTAAATGGTTAAAACTTGCTTTAAAAAAAATTAAAGAAATTAAAAAAAGAAAAAAAACACCAATTTTTGTAGGAGGAACAGGACTGTATTTTAAAGCTCTTACTGATGGGCTTGTAAAAATTCCAAATATATCAATAAAAAAAAGAAATCAAATTATACGATTGCAAAAAAAATTAGGTCAAAAAAAATTCTATCAACAGCTTATTAAAATAGATCCTTTAATTAAAAATAAAATTAATTCAAACGATATACAAAGATCAGTTCGAGCATACGAAATAAAAAAATTCACTAAAAAATCAATTGTCAAATGGTTTGAAGAAACATTAATATATTTTGAATCAAATGCTTTCTTAAAAATTTATCTAGATTTTCCAAGAGATGAATTAATATTAAAAATTAATAAAAGAGTTGATAAAATGTTTAATAACGGAGCAATAAAAGAAGTCAAAAAATTTAATAAACTGAAAGTTAAAAGAGATTACAGCCCAAATAAGGTTATAGGAATTAAAGAAATAACTAATTTGATAAAGGGAAAAAGTAATTTGCAGCAAACCAAAGAGCAAATATCTATTAAAACTAGGCAATATGCCAAAAGACAATCAACGTGGTATAGGGGCCATATGCAGTCTTGGCAAAGAATTGAACCTAAAAATATAAAATTATCTCTAAATAAATTTTTAAATATTAACTACTAAAACTTGACCAATAAGCACAACTTCAGCTAGATTGGATGAATGTCAAAATTATATTCAGGTGCTGAAATTGTTTTTAAATGCTTAGAGGATCAAGGAGTAGAATTTATTTTTGGTTATCCAGGTGGAGCAGTTCTGCCAATTTATGATGAATTAAAAAATCATAAATCTATAAAACATATCTTGGCTCGTCACGAGCAAGGAGCAGGGCATGCTGCCGAGGGTTATGCTAGATCATCTAATAAGCCTGGAGTACTTCTTGTTACATCTGGTCCTGGTGCAACAAATGCAGTAACCGCTCTAACAGATGCTTACATGGACTCCGTTCCTTTAGTTTGTATTTCTGGACAGGTGCCTACTCACCTAATTGGAACAGATGCGTTTCAAGAATGCGACACCACAGGAATTACCAGACCATGCACAAAACATAATTGGCTAGTTAAAGATATTAAAAATTTAGGAAAAACAATTCACAAAGCTTTTGAAGTTGCAACAACTGGAAGACCAGGTCCTGTGTTAGTTGATATTCCAAAGGATGTTCAATTTCAAAAAACAAGTTACACAAAATTTAAAAAACAAAAAAAATTAAACGGTAAAGTTCATAATCAATTTTCACAAAAAGACATTGATGAATTAATAAAATTAATGAGCAAAGCAACTAAACCAATTTTTTATACTGGAGGAGGCGTTATAAACTCAGGACCAAAAGCAAGCGAACTTTTAAGAGAACTTGTCAACACAACTGGTTTTCCAATTACTACAACATTGCAAGGGCTGGGATCTTATCCTGGTGAAGATAATCGATTTTTAGGAATGCTTGGTATGCATGGATCGTACGAAGCAAACAATGCAATGCATGATTGTGATTTAATGATAAACATTGGTGCAAGATTTGATGATCGAATAACAGGAAAGATTGATGAATTTTCTCCTAAATCAAAAAAAGTTCATATTGATATTGATCCATCTTCAATAAACAAAAATGTTAAAGTGGACTTACCAATTATAGGAGATGTTGCTGAAGTTATAACTTCTACAATTAAGACTATAAAAAAAGTAAAACCTGATTTTGCAAAATCAAATAAACAAAAAATTTCTAAATGGTGGGAAAAAATTCAAAAGTGGCGATCAATTAATTCCTTTGACTTTGTTAACAGTACTGAGATTATAAAACCGCAATATGCAGTTCAAAGACTTTACGAATTAACTAAGAATAAAGACACTTATATTACAACCGAAGTAGGCCAACATCAAATGTGGGCAGCACAACATTACAAATTTGATAAACCTAACCGTTGGATGACTTCTGGTGGTTTAGGCACAATGGGTTATGGATTACCTGCTGCAGTAGGAGTTCAAGTTGCTCACCCTAATAAACTTGTTGTTGATATTGCAGGCGAAGCTTCTGTTTTAATGACGATGCAAGAAATGTCTACAGCTGTTCAGTACAGTTTACCAATCAAAATTTTTATTTTGAATAATGAGTACATGGGAATGGTTAGACAGTGGCAGGAACTTCTTCATGAAAAAAATTATTCTGAAAGCTATACAGCGGCTTTACCAGATTTTGTAAAATTGGCAGAAGCTTATGGATGTGTTGGAATTAGAGCTAAAACACCCGATGAATTAGATGATAAAATTATTGAAATGATTAATACTGATAGACCAGTCATTTTTGACTGTATGGTAGATAAGGAAGAGAATTGTTTTCCAATGATCCCTTCTGGAAAACCACACAATCAAATGCTTTTAGGACCAAAGGATCAAAAAGAAAATAAAACAACTAAGAAAGGAAGAACTTTAGTTTAATGGCTAATTCAAGATCAGCATATAGCACCCCAGGCAAACAAGGAAAACTTGACACCCATATTATTGTTGTATGGGTAGATAACGAAGCTGGAGTTTTAGCTAGAGTAGTAGGCTTATTTTCAAGCAGAGGATATAGCATTGAGTCATTGGCGGTAGCCGAAATTGATCCAAAATTAAACATTTCAAGAATTACAATTGTAACTACTGGAACACCTGAAGTTATAGAACAAATTAAACTGCAATTAAAAAAGCTTGTACCAGTTCACAAAGTTGCTGATTTTAAAAGGGAAGATAAAAAGGTAATTTTTAAAGAAATGGCATTATTTAAAGTGGTAGGAAACAAATCTAAGAAAGAAAAAGCTTTAAAAGCTTGTAAAAAGTATAATGCTGTAATATTGGACAAAACAAATAAATCTTATGTTATACAAATAACAGCTTTAAGAAGAGAAATAGATTTAATGACAAAAAATTTAAAAAAATTTGGTTTAGTAAGCGTTTCAAGAACTGGCGCTGTTGCAATGACAAGAGGCTCAGAGATATTTAAATAAATTTAAAGGAGAGAAAATATGAAAATGTTTTATGAAAAAGATACTGATGTAAATTTAATTAAAAATAAGAAGATCGCAATTTTTGGCTATGGGAGCCAAGGCCATGCCCATGCTCTTAATCTTAGAGATAGTGGAGTGAAAGAAGTAGTAGTTGCTTTAAGGGATGGATCTACAAGTAAAGCAAAAGCAGAGTCAAAAGGATTAAAAGTTATGAGTTTGTCTGATGCAGCTGAATGGGCTGATGTAGTTATGATTTTAACTCCCGATGAACTTCAAGCAACAATTTATAAAAATCACATAGAACAAAGAGTTAGAGAAGGAACTTCAATAGCGTTTGCACACGGGTTAAACATTCATTATGACTTAATTAGTGCAAGAAAAGATTTAGATGTATTTATGGTTGCACCAAAAGGCCCAGGACATTTAGTAAGAAGCGAATATGAAAAAGGTGGTGGGGTTCCTTGTTTGTTTGCAGTACACCAAAATGGCTCAGGTAAAGCAAGAGAACTTGCCATGTCGTATGCTTCTGCAGTTGGTGGTGGAAGATCAGGAATTTTTGAATCTACATTTAAAGATGAAGTTGAAACAGATTTATTTGGTGAACAAACCGTTCTTTGTGGTGGATTAGTAGAATTAATTAAAAATGGATATGAAACTTTAGTTGAAGCTGGATATGAACCAGAAATAGCATACTTTGAAACTGTTCATGAAGTAAAATTAATTGTCGATTTAATTTATGAAGGTGGAATTGCCAATATGAATTATTCAATTTCTAATACAGCTGAGTATGGTGAGTATGTTACGGGTCCTAAAATAATTAATAAAGAAGAGACTAAGAAGAGAATGAAAGAAGTATTGGCTGATATCCAATCAGGAAAGTTTACTAAAGCATGGATGGATGAATGTAAAAATGGCCAAAAAAACTTTTTAAAAACTAGAGAAAAACTAGCTAATCATCCAGTTGAAAAAGTAGGAGCCGAACTGAGAGCCCTTATGCCATGGATTTCTAAGAAGAAATTAATAGATAGTGATAAAAATTAGTTGTTAATTATAGGTTAAATATCTATTTTATTTTGCAATCTGTGCGAGAGACTATATGATGCCTGGGCTAGAAAATAATAAAATGAGCGACAAAAATAGAGTTTATATATTCGATACTACTATGCGAGATGGCGAACAATCACCAGGCGCATCTATGAGTTTGGAGGAAAAAATCCAAATAGCAAGAATATTTGATGAACTTGGAATTGATATTATTGAAGCTGGATTTCCAATAGCTTCACCTGGAGATTTTGAAGCAGTTTCAGAAATAAGCAAAATCTTGAAAAAATCTATTCCGTGCGGATTATCTAGACATTCAAAAAAAGATATCGATAGATGTTATGAAGCATTAAAACATGCTCCAAGATTTAGAATTCATACTTTTATATCTACAAGTCCATTACACATGAAACACAAGCTAAATAAATCTCCCGAAGAAGTTTATGAGTTGATAAAGGAACACGTAACTTATGCAAGAAAATTTACTGATGATGTCGAATGGTCTTGTGAAGATGGAACCAGAACGGATATTGATTACATGTGCAAAACAGTAGAACTTGCAATTAAATGTGGAGCAAAAACTATAAATATTCCTGATACAGTTGGTTATACAGTTCCATCTGAATTTACAAAAATTATTCAATCTTTATTAAATAAAGTTCCAAATATAGATAAAGCTATTTTATCTGTGCATTGTCATAACGATCTAGGCTTAGCTGTTGCAAATTCTTTAGCAGGGGTTTCGGCTGGAGCAAGACAAGTCGAATGCACAATTAATGGAATTGGTGAGAGAGCTGGAAATGCATCTCTTGAAGAAATTGTCATGGCAATAAAAACACGAAATGATTTAATGCCATATGAAACAGGAATTAACACAACTTTATTGAGCAAAGCCTCAAAAGTTGTTTCAAACGCAACTTTTCCAGTTCAATTTAATAAAGCTATCGTTGGAAAAAATGCATTTGCGCATGAAGCAGGAATTCATCAAGATGGAATGCTTAAAAATAGAAATACATATGAAATTATGACACCAGAAAGCGTGGGTGTTAAAAAAACTTCTTTAGTAATGGGAAAACATTCTGGAAGACATGCTTTTAAAGACAAATTAACAGAACTTGGTTACGCTGATGTTACTGATGATATTATTCAAACTGCTTTTGGCAAGTTTAAAATTTTAGCCGATAAGAAAAAACATGTTTACGATGATGATATAGTAGCTTTAGTTGATGATAGTTTAATTACAGATAAAAATGTTATTAATTTAAAATCCTTAAAAGTTTTTGCTGGCACAGGCGAACCCCAAAGAGCCGATATGACCTTGGATGTTTATGGAGATATTAAACAAACTTCAGAAACAGGATCTGGTCCAGTAGATGCTATATTTAAATGTATAAAAGTTTTATATCCTCATGATGTTAAACTTCAACTGTATCAGGTTCATGCAGTTACCGAAGGTACTGATGCTCAAGCGACTGTTAGTGTCCGAATTGAGGAAAATGGAAAAACTACTGTTGGACAAGCTGCAGATACTGATACATTAGTTGCATCAGCTAACGCATATATTAATGCGTTAAATAAAATGATTATTAAAAGAGATAAAACTGCTCCTGGACAGACCACTGAGCAGAATTATGAACAAAAAATGAGAGGTATATAAAATGGGAATATATGATCGTTTATCGAAAATTTGGTCTCAAGATATGGCAATTGACCTTGGAACTTCAAACACTTTAGTAGTTTTAAAAGGACAAGGAGTTGTTTTGAATGAACCATCAGTTGTTGCTGTTGTTGACAATAAAGGCAAGAAATCTGTATTAGCAGTTGGAGATGAGGCAAAAACAATGCTTGGCAGAACTCCAGGAAATATTCAAGCGATTAGACCATTAAGAGACGGTGTTATAGCTGACTTTATTGTAACAGAGGAGATGATCAAGCACTTTATAAAAAAAGTTCATAAAAGTAGCACGTTTGCAAATCCTAGAATTTTAATTTGTGTGCCTACTGGATCAACACCAGTTGAAAGAAAAGCTATTCAAGATAGCGCACTTGCAGCAGGAGCAAGAAGAGTTCAATTAATCGAAGAACCAATAGCCGCAGCAATTGGAGCAGGTCTTCCAATTTCAGAAGCAACAGGATCTATGGTTATCGATATAGGTGGTGGCACAACGGAAATAGCCATTATGTCATTAGGTGGAGTTGTTTATTCAAATTCACTGAGAGTAGCAGGTGATGCAATGGATAGAGGAATACAGAATTTTATGAGAAAAGAATATAATTTGTTAATTGGTGACAGTTCTGCGGAAAAAATAAAAAAAGAAATTGGAACTGCAATACCTACAAATAATAATAAGTATGCTGTAAAAGGAAGAGATATAAGATCTGGAACACCAAAAGAAGTTAACATTACTGAAGAGGATAGTTCAGAAGCTCTTAATCCAGTTCTAAAGGAAATGATAAATGGAATTAGAGATGCTTTAGAAAACACACCTCCAGAACTTTCAGCAGATTTAGTAGATATGGGCCTAACTTTAACAGGTGGTGGAGCATTGCTAAAAAATATAGACAAAAGATTTTCTAAAGAAACTGGTTTACCTGTTCACATTGCTGATGATCCTTTGGCATGTGTAGCAATTGGAACTGCTAAAGCTTTAGATCAAGAGGAGATATTTAACAATATATTATCTGAGTATTAAAAATTATGGCAACGAGTAGGGATGATTTTATTATAGCTATTCGTTCTGCTTTTTTAAAAAAAGGAAACCAGCAAAGATTTTCTCTAATTGGACTAATTTTGTTTTCAATAGGCTTAATATTTTTAAGCAAAATAAACTTTACACCAATAAACTATTTAAAAATTTCTTTAAATGAAATTGTATATAGATCTTCATTTATAGTTTCTATTCCAGAAAAAAAAATACAAGACCTGACAAATGTGATTCAAAATCATTATTTAGTTTATAGAGATTATGATGAAACAAAAAAAAAATTAATTCAATTAGAGTCAGAAAAAATTAAAAATAATTATTTAGTTGAAGAAAATAAAAGACTGAAATTATTAATTGATGAATATGTTTACAATTCAGAGGAGCTAATTGCAAAGGTATTGATAGATAAAAAAAGTCCATTTTTAAGATCCATAATTATTAACAAAGGATCAAAAGATAATATTACTCTTGGAGAGGCGGTTTTGGATGGTAGCTATTTAATTGGTAAAATTGTTGAAGTAAATTATTCTACATCAAGAGTTTTACTGATTTCTGATTTAAACAGCAAGATACCGGGTATAATAGAACCAGGAAATATTAAATCGATATTATCTGGAACTGGGGAAGAATATGGGAAAATTGAATATTTGGAAAAAGAAATAGACATAAAGGATAAAAGTGTTGTTTACACATCAGGTTCAGGAGGGTTATTTAAAGCTGGAATCCCAATTGGTATTTATAATAAAGGAAATTTAGATTTTGAGAACAACGTAAAATTTTTTTCAAAGTTATCACAGTTAACATTTGTGAAAATAGTTTCATTTAAAGGAGAAGAATATTAATGGGCATCAAATTTAAATCAAATATCCGAGACAAATTGTTACTTTATTTGCCTTTATTATTATTATTTATTTCCGTATCTAATGAATTTGATTTTAATTATTTAAATTATAAATATTTTTCATTTAATTTTCCGTTTATTTTGATTTATTATTGGAGTTTAAAAAGAATTGAGTTATTAGGATATGGATTTATTTTTACTGCAGGATTATTTAATGATTCTGTTCTTGGATTTCCAATAGGCATTAGTAGTTTAACTTACTTAATAATTTGTGGTTTTGCTGCTTATTTAAAAAACATAACATTAAGATCAGATATAATAAAAGAGGGGTTATATTTTTTGTTTACAATTTTAGTTGCAAATTCAATAAATTATTTCTTGTTAGTTTCGTTTTTTTCAATTGAACTTAATTACTATGAGTTAACAGGAAATATAGTTTTTACGTTTTTATTTTATTATATTCTCGCATATATCTTCGATATCTATCAAAAAATAATTTATAGGAAAAAAATATGATTAATGAGGGAGGAGGAGATTCAAGTTTTAAAAAAATTAATACTATAAACAGAAGAATGTTTATTTTTTCAGCAGCTAAAGCTGTTGTTTTTTTTGGAATAGTTGCAAGATTATTTTTTCTACAAATTAATGAAAATAAAAAATATTTAACTCTTTCAGATAAAAATCGACTTAGAGAATGGAAGCTTCCACCAATAAGAGGAGAGTTTGAGGATTTTTTTGGAAATACTATTGCAGGTAACTTAAAAGTCTATCAACTGCATGTTGTACCAGAGCAAGTAGAAAATTTTAGATCTCTAATGGTAAGATTAAAAGTTATTTTAAAATTAGATAATAAAAAATTAGATGAATTAATTAAAAAAAAAAATAGACAAAAACCATGGCAAACTTTAGTAATTTCTGAAAATTTAACTTGGGATGAATTTGCAAAAATTAATTTTTATTTACACGAACTAGCTGGAGCAAAACCTGTTTTGTCAGTTGGAAGAAATTATCCATATAATGAGGATTTTACACATGTCTTAGGTTATGTTTCTGAAGCAAGTGTCAATGATATAATAAATAACGATACTATAAAACAGAGAAATGTACCTGGACTTAGAGTTGGAAAAACTGGTTTAGAAAAATCTCTTGAGAATGAATTAATTGGAACAAATAGCATCCAACGTTATGAAGTAAATGCATATGGAAAAAGAATTAATCAGATAAATTTTGAACAAGGAGAAAAAGGAAAAACAATTAAACTCAGTATTGATACCGAGATACAAAAATATACAAGTGAACTTCTCCATGGTAAAGCAGGTTCAATTTCAGTAATGGATATTTATACCGGAGAAATAATTGCAATGAATTCATCTCCATCATTTGATCCAAATTTGTTTTTATATGGAATTGATGTTGATAAATGGAATGAAATTAAAAAAAACCCACTAAAACCACTTTTAAATAAAACAGTAGCAGGACTTTACTCTCCTGGATCAACCATAAAACCTATAGTTGCTCTTTCAGCTTTGGAAAACAACGTTATATCTCCAGATTTAAAAGTAAAATGTGAAGGAAAAATAGAACTGTATGGACATACTTACCACTGTTGGAAGAAAAAAGGACACGGATATATGTCTTTATCTAACGCAATTAAACAGTCTTGTGACACGTATTTCTACGAGGTAGCAAGATTATTAGGCGTAGATAGATTAAATGAAACTGCAAAAAAATTTGGCCTAGGCAATAGAGTTCTTGGAAATAATTTTTTTGATGAAAAAAAAGGACTTGTGCCATCTACAAAATGGAAAAAAGAAGCAATTGGTCAAAATTGGTATCTTGGTGAGACGCTAATAACTGGAATTGGCCAGGGTTATATACAAACAACACCATTGCAATTATGTCTGATGACAGCTCAGCTTGCAAACGGAGGACACAAAATATATCCAAGAATTACATTAGATAAAGATCAAGATACGTTTGAAAATATAAAATATAAAATGAGACTTGCTGATGAAAAAACTAACAATAATGAAAAATCTATTATTAAAGTTACAGAAGAATTATTAGAGATTGGTAAAAAAAACTATGATGTCTTATATAGAAATCAAGAAAATATTAAGTTTGTTCTTAATGCTATGTTTAGATCTACAAATGAGGTTTATGGTACTTCGTTTGCATCAAGAATAGAGGATCCAAAATATCAATTTGCAGGCAAAACAGGAACATCACAGGTAAAAAGAATTACAGAAAGGGAAAGAGAACTTGATTTAGATATTGAACAAATTCCTTACAAGGATAGAGATCATGCTTGGTATATAGCGTTTGCCCCATATAAAAACCCAAGATACTCATTAAGTGTTCTGGTTGAGCATGGAGGATCAGGTAGTAAAGTAGCAGCACCAATTGCAAAAAAATTAATAAAAAAAGTTATAGATAGACATGAATTAAGAGAGCAAAGAAAAAAAAATAATTTAATTAATATATAAATGTTTATAGAAAGTTCATTTTCAAATCAGTTAAAATTTTTTCAAAAGTTAAGATCATTTGACTATATTTTGTTTTTATCAATTTTAGTCGTAGGTGTAATAAGAGGATTTGCAATGTATTCTTCAGATGGAGGAGAATTAGCATACCACACAACAAGTCACTTAGTAAGATTTTCAGTATTTTATGTAATGATGATATTTATCTCATTTATAAATATAAAAACATGGCACACGGTTGGTTATCTATTTTATATTATTGTCCTTGGACTTTTGTGTTGGGCATCTCTTTTTGGGATTACAGCATCTGGCTCTCAAAGATGGATAAGTTTATACTTTATCAATTTACAACCTTCAGAACTTATGAAAATTGCGGTTATTGTTTGCTTTGCGAAATACTATCATCGTATGCAACTATCTAATGTAAATAAAATTAAAAATATTATAATTCCATTGTTAATATTATTTATTCCAATCGCCCTTGTGATATCGCAACCAGATCTTGGAACTGCAATATTAATTGGGTTAAGTGGAATAATTGTTTTATGGTTGGCAGGTGTAAATATTAAATATTTTTTATACTCTTTTTTAATGTTAGTTATTTCAGCTCCATTTGTAATTTCATTGTTGAAACCCTATCAAAAATTAAGAATACTTACTTTTTTTGATCCAGATAAAGATCCATTGGGAGCAGGATATCAAATTATTCAATCAAAAATTGCAGTTGGATCTGGAGGCCTATTAGGTAAAGGTTTTTTAAAAGGTACGCAAGGATACCTTGAATTCTTGCCAGAAAAACATACAGATTTTATTTTTACACTTTATTCTGAAGAATTTGGTTTTATAGGATCTATATTTTTACTATTAGTCTATGCGATAATAATTTTTAGAATAATAAGAATTGGCTCAGAGTCTAGAAGCTTTTTTGGAAAATTCTTTTGTTATGGTTTTGGTTCCGCCATATTTGTTTATATAACAGTAAACATGGCAATGGTTCTTGGTTTGGTACCAATTGTTGGCTCTCCTTTACCAATTATGTCTTATGGAGGCTCATCGATGCTAGCAACTATGATTGGTTTTGCTATTGTAATGAGCGCAAAAATATATAACAGGCAATTAATTTCGTAATTATTAGCAACTTATAAACTGTATAATTTGTCAACTTAGATAATCTTAATTAAATATGTAATATAGCAAAAATGACAAATAATTTAAAAGTAGGAATTATTGGTGCTGGAATTCAAGGAGTGTGCAGCGCCCTGTTTCTTCAAAAAAAAGGTTACGAAGTAACTTTATTTGATAGAGATGAACCTGGAAGTCCGACAGCTTCTTATGGAAATGCAGGACATTTTTCACCTTACGCTTCTATTCCCTTAAATAGACCTGATATTTTACTTGATATACCAGCAATGCTTTTGAGCTCTACTGGACCTTTAGCTTTAAAATGGAACTATGTTCCAAAAATGATTCCCTGGTTTTTAAAATTTTTAAAAAATTGTAGTACAAAAAATATGATGCATACAGCCAAATATATGCACCAGATATTAGATATAGCTTTACCAGCATATGACGAATTATTTGAGGAAATTGATTTATCTGGACTAGTAGAAAATAATGGCATTATGTACATTTGGAATGATCAAAATCTTAAAAGTAGAGAGTTAGAATACAATATTAGAAACGAAATTGGAGCTGAACAGCAGCTGCTGAACAAAAAAGAAATTCATGATCTAGAACCAAATATCAAAAAAATTTATCATGCTGGAGTTTTTTATAAAAAAGCTAG
>LWDU01000324.1_pt1 | contig 13253 bp, 14 predicted proteins | sample 727161 | NCBI WGS metagenome assembly LWDU01 (sample SAMN04566230, study PRJNA314399) | hydrothermal vent metagenome | isolation source: deep sea hydrothermal plume seawater | place: Mexico: Gulf of California, Guaymas Basin | collected 2004-07-11 | reverse complement strand
GCGGAAACTCAGTACTAGCCCCCGGCTCGACATTAATACTTTCGAAAATATTACCAAGAATATTCCCCAAGAGAACGCCTTTACGCAGAGGGAGTTCCAATGCCTTAGCAAATTCTCGCTGTGCAGCAAAAGCGACATTCTGGTCACTATCGCCTGACTTTTTCATAAGTGCGATGAATTCATCGCTGGGTCTTTCTGTGTATGACATTATTTTGTCTCCTTTATTTTTTTTTAAAAGATGTTCAATTAGGAAGTGCCGCCACCACCGTGGTTGGGAAGGTTAACGTACAACTTGGCGTAGCCATCGGCGTCTTTGCGAGACATCCAACGACCAACAGCAAGGTTACCAGAACCTCCCGCAATAGGCGTGACACCAACATTACCAGCGGTGTTATCGTCTGCATAAGCTACAAGACCAGCGGTAGGAGTACCAGTAACATTACTGGTAACAACCCATCCACGAGTTAAAAGAGTAACCTTGCCACCCTGTTGAACTTCGTCCTTGAACTGATTCAAGTGAGTTCTAGTCAAATCTTTATTAACAACGTCATTCAGAAGAATTCCAGCGGGAACGTCTGTCTTTGCGACCGTTTGATAAGAAACAAGGTTTTCACCCTGATCCATTGCCGCTCCAGAAGCGCCCGCAAGCGATGCTGCGTCATAACAAACCACGCCACCGCGAGTTGCTGTAGCATTCATGAAATGACTGATATCTTATTGTGAAATTTATTTATTTGGCAAGTACGTTCTTTTCAATCCACTCAGCAACACTAGCTCTAGTCGCTTGAACTTCATCATACTCTTCAGTTTCAGTTTCAACCAAGGTGGCTTCAGAAGATTCTACCTCTTCAAACACTTCCGCTGTAACTTCTACCTCTTCAGCTTCTGCCTCCTCAGCTTCTGCGTCCTTGTCTTCTTTTTCCTTATCTTTCTTTTTCTTGTCATCTTTCTTAGGCGGCCACAGAGCAATAACGGCTTCAAAAGCCTCATCGTCAAGGGCGCTAAAAGCAGAAATTCTTTCTGCAACTTCCTCTTCTGACAGGCCAGCTTCAACCAAAGCAGCTTTCCGCTGTTCCAGTTTTGCTTGGGCCTTCATTTCGTTCATTTCGTTCATAGCTTCTGAAAGCTCAGTTTGTGAAGTAGTAAGAGCGTCTTCCAGTTCGGCAACGCGAGCTTGAGTTGACTTAATAGTCTCTTCAAGTTCTGCAATCGTTACATTACTCTGTTCCGCAGCGACCTCATAAGCTTCCGACTGAGAAGCAAATTCTTTATCTTTAGCTTCTTCAATTTTGGCTTTAATAAGATCATTTTCAGCTTTAGCTTCAGCGAGTTGGGCTTGAACATCTGCCAACTGCTTTTCAAACATCGATGTGTCTGACATGTTAATATCTCCTATTGAAAGTTGAGAATTAGGTTTTAAATTAAATCGTGCTGTGCTTTTACTGTTCAAAATAATACTTCTGGGGTTGGCCGGTTTAGAAACCAAACCCTTGCCGGAAAAAGCAATATTGGAAAGCGCACGCCCTATCTTGTGGCCTTCGTATTCTCCAGTACCACCATAAGCACGTAGGTGTTTAGTTAAAAACGATGAATCTTCATCTCTAGCTAATGTTTTTGCCTCCCCATCAGGACCAACTAGCGCATAATCAAATCCAGCAAATAAACACTCCATCGAAACAAACCACTTGCCATCACCTATTTCAGATATGATTTGTTCCATCCTTTCCCTATTTTCCGAATTGGTCCAACTATTATATAAAACGGCTTGAGTGATGATGTCAAACTCTTCCGGCATTTCAGCGTCGTCTGCTATAGCCTTGCCATCTTTAGTCAAAACATAGCTACCGGTAATATGACCAATAATATCATTTTCGTCGTGCATGAAGTTAAATTGCTTATCTTCAGGCGTGTTTCTAGCATCCCATGTAGCTTGGGTCACGAACACGTCGTCGTTTTTATTCCATCCAGTAGAAACTAAAACTGACTCTAAATAATATAAATCTACTTGATCTTTATTCTCTGCTAAAACTCTATCTAGTACGTCTTGATTCGTTATCGTACTCTTAGCCGCCTCAAAGTTACCTTTATGCAAAGTAGCTTCAGAGCAATAAGCAATACTGGCCGCACTCTGAACGAGTGGGCCAATGCCATCGGCTATTTCTTTCTCATATATTTTAATCATGATTATTGCCTCAGAACATTATACACAAAAAAACAAAAAAAGTCTAAAAAAGCACTAATTCACCAATCTAGATTGTAAAAATACTCCACAAATATACCTAGAACCCTCTTTTTATACGTATTTATGGGCATTTCTGATACTGACACTTTTTCTGATAAAAGTTGTTTTGCAAAGCTTGGGGGCATCTTATTTTTGGATGATATGATCTTAAAGATATCCTCCCCCCCAACCTCTGACATGAGATCGACGTTGGTCAAAATATGCAATTTCAATCTCTCAAGATCACAAACCTGAGACTTAGTTAATTGACGCAAATTACTTTTATTATTTATTCCTAGATAAGCTTTGTTCAAAGTTGAAGAAATGCTCTCAAAAGAATCGTTTGCCCAAACGACAAGATCTGCCAGTCCGGGCTTAGATCTAGGAGTGTCCACCCTCTTCTTTCTTGGACCCTCGTCTTTCTTAAGAGTGGGTCTACCATTATCCTTAATCTTAGGGGTTCCCTTCTTGGAATCATTTGTTGATTCTTGATTTTTCTTATTTACATCTCCCTGTTTTTCTATTTTTTCAATCTCTTGTTTATGATTAGCATTATGATAAGGGCTAGCCTTGTCTGGATAAGCATCGTTACTTCTATCTTTTTGTTCTCTTTTAAGTCTCATCTTTTCAACCGATGGAATCTCTTTAAATCTCTCAAGGATTGTTTCTTGACTGATTATGTCTCTATCAGCTAATTGAATTAAAAGATTTTTTTCTGCTGACTCATCAGACAGACTCATTTGATCAAAAACAACGTGTGCTGGTTTTCTAAAACCCATGGCCCTGCGGACGTGTTCGATTTCTTTTTCCCAGAATTTAGTTAATTGATCTCGACCGTATTGCAACCTCTCAACAAGAGTTTTGAGGGAAATGAAGTTATTAGTAAATCCTCCGCCATTAGTAGCCATTCCAGTAAGTGTCGGAGGAACGCCCAGACCGGCATAAATACTGTTCAGGACAGATTCATATTTTTCAGAACCAAGAAATTTGTATACTTGACTATTAGATTCTGTATAAGAAAGCTCTGGACCCCAAACTAATTCCATGGTGCCGCCGCCAACATTACTGGCCAAAATATTACGCAACTTATTAATGGCCGCTTTATTTGGTAAAATCTTGTGATCAAGGCTACCAATTGTCCAAAGCCTAATATTGGAAATTGCGCCGTCCAATGCGGATAGATCTGCAAGACGCATTTTTTCTAACATTATAATGTCGTCCAGAATGGCATAAACTAATGGGTGCGCCCACTGTTGCCAATCGTCTTTTTTATAATAGGCTACATGAAGTCTTTCTGGATCTAATTCTACCTTTTTATCACCTTTCTTTATGGCGAGTTTTACGTTTTGAGGCAGAGTTTCTAAAGTTTTTGTAGGAATTGAACCATCCTTGAAATTATCAAAAAAGGTTTTTGCTGTTAACTCATATCTGCTTTTTCCTAAAAAGAGATTAACACTTCCATTTTTCATATCAATACTTAGCGGATTAAAGAAGTTATACCTCCAAGGTATGACAGACTGTTCGATCTTAGGCACCTCTACACGTATGTCGTTGCCCAAAGACTTGACGTATTTTTTAACATTGGGTGTTATATTCGCATAGCTTTTATAGATAAAAACTTGACCAGTTTTGTATAAGTTGTTCAAAAATCTCTCTGACCGTTCTTTTCCTTCAACTTTCTTAAACCACTGTCTCCAGAATTTTTCTACACTTTTATCCTCATGCACAATATTTATACCTTGACTTCCAAAATCCCCCATTAAATCAATAACATTTCTGACAATGCCAACCTTATCGTAGGCATCCATACACATCTTTATTACTCTTTTTTGGCGTTGGGGTACTTGCTCTTCCGGTCTAAAGGCATAATAATCACTGTTGGTAAAACTTGGGCGCACAGAACGATTTGTTTCCAGATCTAGAAAACTTCTATGAGATCCCTTACATATACCTTCGTAGGATTCTATAGATTCTGAAAAATCTTGAAAAGCTTTCGTTTTTCCATTAAGATCAGACTCGTTCCAAGTTATCATATGATTTTGTGCTTTTTTATCAGTCATTTCGATTCCTCTGCGATTAATTAGAATACAATCAGAATGTTAAATAATTATACACGAATAAATAGGAAATATCGTATTGGCCCCCAAAATCAATAACCAAATAACTCAAAGTCTTTTTTGTAAAGTTTATTTACTCTTTCTGCGGTGCCTCGCATACTGTAATATTCGTTAAGTGTTCTTTGAGATTTTTTGGATTGTAACCCTGATTTGAAGGTAATATTAAACTTCAGGTCGTATTTTTTCTTGAACATTTCAACGTCTGGTAAAAAATTTTCAAATTTGATAGTGTTAAATTCAGCGCCTTGTATGTATTTCCATTGAGGCATATAAAAATAACCATTAATCCCGCCATCCTCCAAATGAGATAAAAAATTTTCAAAGTTCTTCCATTTCGCTTCGCCTCCAAAATATTTAAACAATGAAGCGACTCTGTGGCGGGGGTTTCTTATGACTGTAAACTTTATGAGATTATCATCTGGTACAATAAATTTATGTTTTATTAATTGCTCGTAAGTAGCATGTTGAAGCATGAGTTTGGTTTTCTTATCCCACCCCATAACATTCTCATAATCCGCACCGTAAGCAATTGAGCCACAACGAGGTGGCGTATCGTGCCCCTTAAAACCCAAAGCTTTTTCAAAATGAGTACCAGCCGTACGAGGGATATGAATAAAAAGTAAATTCCTAATTTTCATTTTAGTAGATGTCTTTCATGGAATCTGTAAACCAATTTGGTCCTGAGTACATTTCTCCTCCTGTCTTGGTTTTTTCAACGGTCGCAAACCCCCCATAAAATTGATATGTTGCGGGTTCGGGAATTCTCGATAAAATTCTAGCGGCCATATTAGCCATAATCAAAGAAGAATAACGATCTTTCCTGAGTTTACCTTTTCTGCCCGTTCCCACAATTGTTTCGGGGGTATCCCATTTATCACGACCGGTTGTAGTCTGAGTTATCTGAATCATAGTTAATTCATCTTTGAGATCTTCTATCTCCATAACACACTGTTCTAATGTGTCGTAAACTCTTCCCTTTAGACCATCCTCAGCATTAGAAATACCCAATGTAATAGAGTCAAACATGGGGAAAAGTATAGCCTTGTCTTCAAAGTCTTTTCTTAACCCGTGGTTTGCCTCCGCAAGCCAATCATACTTGGCAAATTGACACATTTCTAGGATATGTAGTCCCCGTTGGTCATCAGTGTCTTTAGGTTTATCCTCATCTATAACCTCCCAAATGGGAAATTCACCATCTTTCACCTTATCGTGATCGTGAAGAGATTCCATAACTGCTATTCCTCCGCCCTGAGCATCCATTGAAATATGAACACACGGGAATATCTTCATTAAATCTCTAATTTTTCTAGCACAATAGGCATAGAAGTCACTTTCTTTGGAATATCCACTTTTTACCTTTTCTTTGTGTTGATCTCTATTAGTTGTCCAACAGTGAACTATTCTCCTGTGATCGTTATGCAACTCTAAAACAACTATACTAAAATTATCAACTTCAGAAGCTGGGTCAACCCCAAATATGTATTTTTTATTAGTATCTCCACGAAGTTGTGCTGGAAAACAAATGTGGTTTCCCTTGGGGTCTTTGATTGGCTCCTTTTCGTGATACCTCTCTTCAGTGACACAAGACTCTATTAGCCTACGCTTGAAGAAGCCCTGAGAATCGCGTGTAAAGCACGCTCCGAACTCCATTTGATATATGCCAGCATGAACCGTTGCCTTCGATCTGGCGACCTGTGAGGCGTCCATGAAGCCCTCTGGTAAAAGCTCGTAGGGTATTCTAATTATTGAATAATCCGTCCAACTAAAATCCTTGGGAGGATCTTCTCCAAATATTTCTCTTAACCTACTTAGTTGCCCCCGGCTTTGTATAATAGATTTCCACTTCTTCCAATATTCCGCAAAATGATTAAAATCATAATATGCTGTACCAGAAATAATGATCTGGTTATCCACCTTCTTGGTTAATACATCTTCAGATTCTGTTTCCAGCTCAATACCAAGCTCCAACGCCCTTTTCTTCGCGGCCACCCTTTTAACATTTTCAATGGGGTCAGAACTAACGGCGGCAAAACCGGCAACAACCGTTTCAAAAATTTCCCTCGGAATAGACCCAAATTCGTCAGCAAAGATATCATTAGCACGTTGACCACGAATTTTTTGTCCATCACCAAGAGGAAGACACGTTACCCGCGACTTATTAATACGCATGACGCAACGGTCAACATCTCTTCTGGGTCCACTGTTAGGATCACACATGCTTCTAAAAATAGGAGCATTGTTCCAGATCGTCTCCATATACTCAAATAAAACCTTGGACTGTCTAAAAGCAGCTCCAACAACCACGATTTTTCTTTCGGGAAGAAAGAGTGCCCTGATAAGAGCATAAAGAGATAGAATAAATGACTTGCCAAAGCCACGACTAGCGATCAGCATTGGAAATTTTCTACTCCACATCTCATGTAAAAATAGAGCTTGAGACGGTAATATGCTGATATTAAATATGTACTTGCATAGAAATGAAAAATATTCTGGCCTGCTCAAAAGCCAAAGTATCTTATAGTGGTAATCGTAATCATTGAAATTCACTATTTTGAAAGGATTGAATAACTTTGAATCGTCAATATCATCAAGATTCAACCAAGCTTCATTTATAGACTTTAGGTTCGTCATTTAAATTTTTTCCAAATAAGTAATCTATTTATAGAAAAACTATTTCAAGTTATTAATACTGTTATATTTTCTTGTGTCTAGTACACAGTCTGAGAAACCATAATAAACTGATTCGTTTGCTTCTAAATACCAATCGCCATCCTTGAGTTTTCTTTTTAAGTAGTTCTTAACTTTTTCGTGGGTAGGTTCTGTATATTGCTCTTTGAAATATTTTCCTTTTAAACATCCTTCCGTATAAATGTCTAACATGGTATCTGTTATCTTCTTTTCAAATAAAGCACCCTTCTGAACGTCTAAGAAACCTCCATCATAAGCGCTGGAACCAAAATGACACATAAAATAAGCATTTGGCATCATCACTCTTTTGTCTGCCGCCTGAAGTACTACGCTACTCATTGATTCTGCTTGACCGTAAGCAATGATTGTTATATACGACTTACACACTACTATGGAGTCAAAAATGGTCATACCGTCATTCCAATGTCCTCCAATACTATTCATATGAATAACTATGGGGTCGTTAGAAATTATATCTAACATTCTAATGTTTTTATAAAAATTAGAAGCCATCTTATAATCTACGCCGGGATCTTCTTCATCATTAGTTGCAACATAGCTATGTAAAAAGATTTCTCTATTCTTCACATCTATACCATGAGAATGAACGTCAGAAATAATATCTACATTAATCATCGTTCCCTCCATCGGACAAAATTTCATTGACCCTTTTAATTATACTTAAAACCGCCCACTTGGCATTTTTCTTGCTATCGCAAAACAAAACGTGAATATCATGATAAAGCTGGAATTCCATGATCATTTTAAGCATAAACTTATTCGTCACCTTTAGTTTAGACCAGTCTTCCTCGGGTATATTCGTCCCATTGGGATAATTCATTAAATCTGATAATGAAAATTCAAAGACAAGAAACTTATACGGAAATGATTTCATCCTTTCTATTTCGTTCAAAAATCTTATCTGATCGTGTCCCACATTGTTTGCAAACTCTACAACACTAGCTTTTCTTTCTATACAAATCTTGTCTTCCATTCCAACGATACTATAGTCTCCGGTGTCTAGCTTCTGTGTTATCATTCCTTTACAGGTATGATATCTAGAACTGCTAGGTTCAAACGTATAGCCTTCCTGCTCTCTTGTGTCTTTTATGATCGTAAATGGTTTTAATTTAGCCACTATTTTTTCTCACTATCTCTAAAAATAAAGATTCGTATTGCTGTTCGTGTCCAGTAACCTCTTTATGGCATCGTCCACATAAAGTAATACCATTGTTTGGATCAAATCTTAAATAGGATGCGGAAGACCACCTTCTTATATGGTGCGCCTGAAGCCTTGACTTTGAGCGACAGCGTGGCATTTGACATTTAAATTTATCTCTCTTGTATACTTTAATTCTCCAGTCCTTATAAACTGGGTCATCATAATCTCTTCTCACGTTGGAACACTCACTTTCCTTATGGAAATATCATGAAAAAGTTCCGTAATCATGTTGCTAGTCTCGGGTGAAGAATCTTGCTTAAGGACTATAGCTACCAAGCCGTAATATGCTAAATGACACGCCTCGTCTGGATTATTTGCTTCAACAAAAATCGTAGGAAAAGGATACTGATATTCAAATAAATGGAATTTTTTGAATCTGTGTAAAACTAGAGACAAATCCATAAAAACCTTATAAATTTTCATGCCGGATTTTCTAAATCATACTTTACCATCATTTGGACTAAATCTTTAAAGCTGTGTTTCGCTGTCCATCCCAATTTATTCACGGCTTTATCATTGCAACCTCGTAAATAGTTCACCTCTGCGGGCCTATAAAATTCAGGATCTTGAACCACAAGGTTGGACCAATCTTCTATGTCGATATGTTTAAATGCTACGTCTAGGAACTCACGAATCGTATGAGTCTCACCAGTGCAGATGACATAATCGTCAGGGCTATCCTTTTGAAGCATCATCCACATGGCTTCCACATAATCTCCTGCATACCCCCAATCTCGGAATGCTTCTAAGTTGCCTAGACGTAGCTTTGGAAAACGACTATTATTTGGACCATAAATATAATCTGATTCAGGCAACCCCTGAACCATAGGATTATCTTCTGGATTTACTTCGTTTTTCCATCTAATAAACTCGCCAACCCACTTGGTAATTTTCCGTGTAACAAACGTCTCGCCTCTGCGTGGACCCTCATGATTAAATAAAATTCCAGCACTAGCGTGAAACCCGTAGCCTTCCCTAAACAGCCTTGTCATATAATGTGCTGCACATTTAGCAATAGCATATGGTGACTGAGGAAGGAACTTGGTGTCTTCGTCTTGGTATTTGTCTTGATTTCTATTGGTGTCATAAGAAGATCCAAACATTTCGCTAGAGCTAGCCTGATAAAATTTCGATTTTACCATGTCAAGTTCTAACATGCTTTGTAAGATATTCAAACACCCCTTACCTGTAATATCCCAAGTTAATCCGGGCTGTTTAAATGATACTGCTACATGTGACTGCGCGGCTAAATTGTAGATTTCATCTACATCTGCGTGTTCTGATAATATATATCTAACGCTAAAGGCATCGGTGATATCCCCTTCGATCAGGTGGAAATTTTCGTTATCAAGTATATGTTTGAGTCTTTGTGTGTTGTCTGTGCTGGCTCTTCTTGAAACACCGAAAACGCCATATCCTTTTTCTAGCAATAAATCAGATAAGTGACTACCATCCTGTCCTGTTACCCCAAAAACAATAGCTTTTTTCATTCTATTCTTTCCTTATAAAATATATAAATCTTTTATTCTATCCCTTAACCGTGTCCGAAGTTAAAAATGGTTGATCAACTTCCCCATCTTGATATTTATGATATTCCGATAATCTATCTCTTTCTTGATTCATGGCTAATCGCATTTTTTCCATTTCGATACCGTATGACTTTACCATTTCGGGGTTTGAAATAAGATAGGAAAGCCAAGAATTAAAATTTTGTTTGCTATCTTCTAGTCTTTTAACTCGTTGTTCTCTAGTAGCCTTCATCTCCTTCAACATCGAATTCTTTTTAGTTTGTAGCTCCCTATAATCTTTATTGAGAGATTCCTGTGACGCCCTCAGAGAAGCCATCTGACGCTCCATATTAAAAATAGCGTCTGTGTCCTGCTGATCCGAGTCATGTTGCCTCTCAAGAGCAACTAGGCCGCTTAAAACGTTGATTTGCTCTATGTTATCCTTGTTGTGTTTGAGTGACCTGTTCATCAGCAACTCAAGCTTGATTAAATCCACAACTTGTAGTTCTTCAGTTGGGATTACGTCGTCTTTAAACTGAGCAATTATCCTAGACCAGTGATATTGAAAAAGTTTTAGCTCGTCTTCGGTAAATTGTTGTTTTAACTCAGAAAAGTATGGTCTAAAAGTAAGATCGTAGTGAGCTTTCTCCTCATTGTAGTCATCTCCCATCCAAGATGGCTCTGGAAGATCGCCCTTGGCAACTTTTTTCTTGATGAAACCGAGAACACTTTCTGGATCTCGGTCTAGTTCGGTTGCTATTCGGTTGAAGCCCACATCTATGTTGTCTTTTATGTAGGTTTCCTCTACTTTAGAGATTCTGCCCCTCTTCATTGTACCCATACTCCTCTAAAATTTCTAAAATAGTTCCTATGATTTCTTCTTTTCTCTGTTTTGTAATGTACACATCATTAATCATCCGCAAATAGTCCATTCTCATGAACGCGGGTATGTACTCATTGATCAAACGGGAGATATCTTTTAACTCTATGTCATCATAGGACATTGTAAAAGAATTACTACCATCAACTATGTTGTTCTCGTAGTCCAGTTGTGCTGGTTGAACTATTTTCACCCTCTCATTATTGTCCGTGGATATGAAGTGATTGTCTCTAACGAAGTTTTTGAGTCGATTGGAGAGATTGACACTGAGGAAATTCTCCAGAGGGCGATTTTGATCATATCTTTTGAGGGCATCCATGCATATCATAAAGGATTCTTGTTTTATATCATCAACTGTATAACCATAGAATGTATACTTGTGGGCAATTCTATCACAAACCTTGTTAATTTGGTCAACCACCTCTTGTTCTGTCATACCTTGGGGGATTTTCATTCATCACCCCACTGCAACGTTCTCCACTTAGTCCCGTCAAAGCCTTCGAAGCATTTTTTTCTTGAATTGTAGATGAGTTGTCCGGGTTGAGAATTAGTAGGGCGAGATCTAGTAGATTTTAAAACAATTGTGTTACAAATAATAAGAGAGTTCTTACCAGATAACTCAAATTTACTAGAGCTAGAGATTAGGGGGAGGTCATTTTTCTTGAAGGAGAACTGAAATCCTTCTTTTCCGAGTACGCGCCCGAGTTTTTCTCCAGAGATATCTTGTATGTTGCCATCTACCTTACCTAAGACTGTATTTTCATTAAGATATACAGGATTGGGAGTATAGGGGGCGGAGGAACATATGACACAATCTTCTATAGAATAAAGATATTCGTGTGATTCGGGTGTTCTGGTAGTTACAATCAAGTGTTGGTCACTATCAAAGATTATTAACTTACCATCTATAGAATGAAGACGGCCATTTTCCTTGGTATATTGTATCTGGGGCATTTCCCGAACCATGTACGGATATTTTTCACCCTTTTTGAAAATACCTATACCTTCCTCGGATAGGAGCAACTCTCTTTTGGGATATGATTGGTGGTCAAACTGTTCTATTTTATAGAAAAACAGTGACTCGTCGGGGAAATGGTCTAATATAGAAAATTCTGCGGGCAGACTGGGATAGAAACTATTAGATTTCTCTAGATTCTCATCAGTTGCTAGAAGCAGCTTGATTTCTTTATTATCCTCTAGGGCGATTCCTATATTTAGCCCATAAGGTTTAAAGTTCAGATTTTTTCTGTTCGTCATTAATTAGTCCCTCTAATGATTTGTCTTCTTTAAGCAAATCTTCCTCGATCTCAGCCTTTAACGAAGCGGTGCTCTTGCACTCAAGAGATAATTCACACTTAACTGTCTCTTTTTTTGTATCATTCATAATGCATTCCATATAAAGGTTTATTCTCGTCTCTATATATAATACACGGAAAGGGGGATTTTTCCAAAAACGAAATTGGTAGAAGACGTAATTTTGACTAGAATAGAGTGGAACAATGGTTGTAAAGTGTTCTAAATTCAGTGAATATTCGTAAAAATCCGTTAAATGGGGCTGAAGTAGTTGCGAGTGCAACGTGCGGTCTTAGTCCAACTGAATAAGTGAGTTACAAGCGGGTGAACAAGCACCCCGAGGTTAGGCAAAACAAAAAATCTAGGCTCTGTGTTACCAACCAACCTAGACCTGTGAAGATCGAAAAAATATTTAAGCGATGAGAGACAGTTAGCAAAGAAGACCTAGCCGCCCACTACCACAACTAAAGTACCTGTTAATTACTTCACAGGTATAAATGGTCTTGGTACGTAATAATGAAAGAAGAAGGGGCGATTCTAACAGCTTGCAACAGGACCAACATACATATTTATTTTTACTCGAAAGGCGTAGATTAGGTAAGACACCCCTATGTCAAGCCCTCAATTTCGTCTACACCACCAAGCGTTTTCCGTGCCAAACAGCAACATTATTCCCACGAGATAAAAGTCCACCCTGTCTTATCCAATGCTATCCGTGAAACTGACATATCCCGCCAGATTAGCTAGTCCTTTCCGCGCTAAGTCCTTTCCACGCAAGAGTTTAGAGCAAGCACCCCCCCCGCCGCGAAGCGTAAACCCTTTGATAGTAACGACTTACGCTATTATGGAAATCTTTTTCTTATTTAGGCTAAAGTTCTTGACAACTAAATGCCGATACTATATAATAGAGACATAAGAAGTAACAACACACAAGAGGTAACAAGATGATGAAACAAAAGAGAAACACAAAAACAGCACGCGATCTTATGAAGGGCGATGTTGTCGCAAGCGGTGAGATTGTCACCAAGAACGCCGTCAAGATCGGCAGTAACATCAATAAGAAAGCAGCGGTTCACCTACTTAACGAATCGACGGGCAAACGTCGCCTTGCGTTTTGGGGATTTTATTCTTCTATCTTTATGAAATAGAGCTTGACAAACAATTAACCGTATGGTAAAATACTAATATGAGAAAACGAATTTCAAAAGTCGAACAGTTCAAGAAGGCCAAACGAGCCGAGCGTAAAATGTACGCTTCAAAAATAGATTGGCATCTAACGCAAATGGAGGAAGCCCGAGCGGCTGACAATCAACATGAAGTAACC
>LWDU01036770.1_pt1 | contig 13257 bp, 11 predicted proteins | sample 727161 | NCBI WGS metagenome assembly LWDU01 (sample SAMN04566230, study PRJNA314399) | hydrothermal vent metagenome | isolation source: deep sea hydrothermal plume seawater | place: Mexico: Gulf of California, Guaymas Basin | collected 2004-07-11 | reverse complement strand
CAGCCTAATGGGCAGATGATGGCTGATGCGGCTTTAGTTCTAGCTCACTTGCTCGAACCCGAAGAACTTCCTTGGCTGGTATATCGCGGAATCAAAATTGGATCCTCTTCGATCCGGCGACACAAGCCCTCCGAATCAATTCTCTTTTTCGCAACAAAAAAGCGGTGCGGCTTGGTCACCCTGGGCGATTCTTCGGAACGTATATGGGAAGGCGGATCGAACGTGACGATTGAGGAACACACCCGCCTACGCCGAAAACACTACCGAATTACAGGCGGTCAGTGGTTGGATAATTCAATACGTAGAAACCGATGGTTCGAAATCTCGTGTCCACTTCTAAGCCGCTCTGAATCTTTCTTCAAACCGCTGGTCGACTTCATTGAGGCTTTTGAGACGAGTCCAAAACATGGCGGTTTTTATGATAAATCCTGAAGAGGGGGCGAGCGTCATAGTTCTTCAAGGGTCTGTTAAGGGACGAACCTGAACGGGTCATCAAATGGAAAGCGGCGACTCTGTCGCGCGCACTCCATACCGCTGACGCGTTTGCCGGGAAAACCCTGAAGTTCCGGTAGGTTTTTGGAGTGCGGTCACGAGCGGTAGCGAAGTTGCCGCTTTGGATTGAGTTCACAGTCAACGGCGTATAGGCTTGGAGCCTATACGCCGCACAATCGCAGAACGGAAGTCATTTATCGTTCCTCATTTCCTTAATCGAAAGGCCGTGATGCTCGCCTTCCCATTGCGTGAGGATTTCTTGTATTATTTACGTGGGGTGCCGATTGTCTTTCCCCATAACATGAAGCGCTCGCCCGGTGTTTCGACAAATGCCTGACGATTGTAGACGGCATCATTGAATTCTGATGTCAGAACGAATCCTCGATCTTTATTTTTATAGATGACTCGGGTCATTTTAAAGGGACTTTCAGAGAACGGATCGATAACCCGTTCAAAACCGGTCTTGCCTTCCAGTCTATATTCAATCGCCGCTTCAAGCATCGCCATGCGCACCCGGTTTGCCAACTCTTTTAATCGGGCTTTGGAAAGCGCGGGAAACAGCATGTTGACGAAGGGGTTGTCGCTCTCTTTGACCTTTCTCCCATGCACTTCAATGGCATCCAGGGATTCTTGAGGAGGCAGTTGAAATAGAGGGATAGCCTCTTGGTAGTATGGGTAAGTTGACTGCACGAGTTTCAGAAGGTCATCAATGCTGCCATTGCTTTTTTTCATGAAGAGGTTTTCCCAATCATCAGCCTTTCCGAAAGTTCCTATTTTGGATTCAATGATCTGAATTGCTTTTGTCTTGTCGCCGTTGGTGATTTTCAATGCATCAAGGATTTTCTTTTCGACCCAGCCAGCCATGAAATGCCTTTCTGTCCAGATAGTGGCTGAAATGTTTCCTCCTTTAGGCAGGCTTTTCAGTCCGTTCCTCAGGTCCCTCAGCGCTTCATCCGGAAACAGGTGGAAATTTTCAGCTATGGCATCGAGCAGGATTCCATTCATAGCAATCTCTATGAGTAGGTTGATGAGGATCGATTCCACGCCTACATGACGGGCCAGTGTGAAAGTAGTCAACAAATCTTCTACCGCTTGATCCGGTTGGTCATTCTCAAGATAATAACGAACGCGTAGCCGAGTGATTTGAGAGGTTCGTTTTGCAGGTGACAAGTGCGGAAGAAGAAGTGTCGGTCCTTCGGCGAAGTCATTTCCCCAATCGCATTTTGCAGTCAATTTCCGAACCTTGGACAATCGCTGGAAGTGTTCGTCATATGCATGAACCACGATGCCGTATTCCTGATCCAGGATTGGTTTATCGTGATTAGCATTGACCTGTTCGTGATTCGAGTTCTCAGCTATTAACAGAAACTCTTTCCAGTATATTAAGGCCGGATTGATGTCGGTTCGGTCGGTCCATCCCTGTTGGGCTGAAACCGTGTATGCCATCAGGAGGGTGAATAATGTCAGTTTTGCTTTCATGAGTTCGTATTGTTGTCAGTTCGAGTATTGATACCCGCTGCTGCCTTTTAGGTTCAAAAAAGTTTGAATGAATCCAGCCGAGACTCTTCGGACGGAAGCTCTGCGGTCCGCCCGTCAAATGCACGGTAAACCAAGGTTCTTTTTGTGGATTTCGATGATGGAGTCACACTGCGAAGTAGATCGTCGAACGATGAAGGTGAGCGGTTGGCTGCTTGTATGAATGCTCTGAACGTGGCTTTGGTGGGTTCTGGCTTGGGCGCATTGGCGATGCCCTTGGGATTCGATTGTGTCGTTTCAATACTTACCATTGAAACCACCCACCAAACAGAGAGAGCAGCCACAGGTGCCGCAAGAGCGATTTTCCACAAACGTTCCCAATTCCAACTTCGCAACGCGGTTTCGGATTGTTCGATTCTTGATTCGTTTAAAATAGCATTTCGAAGTTTGGAATGGAGGAACGGAGAGGGAATCACCTTGTCTGCTGCCTTGGCGTCTGCACGCAGTTCTTTGCTCAGATTAGAAATGTCGTCCCAATAATCACGGCATTCGGAATCTGTCTTGATGAGGTGGTGAAGTTTCCTTCTGGTATTCTCATCGACATCACCTGTCGCCATTGCCAAAAGCTCCTTACGATATTGATTTAGCAGAGACATGGTTTACCTCAATTCTGTTAGAGTCATTTTTCTCAGTTTTTCGAGTCCGTAGAAAAGTCGCGATTTTATAGTGCCAATGGAGCATTTCTGGACCGTGGCAATTTCTTCCATCGAGGCATCGGCAAAGAAACGGAGTAGAAGTAATTCCCGGGTTTTCAGTGGTAGTTTGTAGATCATGCCACGCAGCAGTTCGGCACGTTCACTGGCAATATAGGCTTCATCGGGATTTGGGGCGTCGTCAATGCCTGGATCGAGAGGGGGGTACAGGGTTCACCGGAGTTCAGAGTCTCCAGATCTGAAAAAAGAAGCGGTCTACGGCGATGCTTGCGAATTTGTTTTCGATGGCGCCTTATCATGATGGCGTAAAGCCAGGTGAACAGTCGGCATGATTGATCAAAGCGCCCGATGCTTTCCCATACAGCCACCATTGTTTCCTGTGCCAAATCCTCGGCGCGAGATACATCGCGACAAATAAGAAATGCTTGTCGAAACAGGCGGTCTTCATAAGGTTCCACCAGTTTGCAGAACGCTTCACCGTCTCCGTCCTGGGAGAGGGACACCAGATTAGGCTCCATAACCCCAAGGTTCAAAATTTCAGCTGGTAACTGTTCAGACACTGGATGTTAATGCCCCGAATTTTCAAAAAGGTTCAGTTTTTTTTCAATGAACATGAAAATTGTGTTTTTTCGATTTTCCAGTGGTGTCAGGCCGTCATGCAAATTTCTCTAAGGCAATGATGCTTGGTTTCAAGGACAAGTAGTTTTGTCATCAGGATTCGGAATAATACTGAGCGGAAACCCAGATTGCCTTGTGCCGTACTGGTAACCATGTATGCTCGAATCGAATTGTGATCAATCAAATTCCAAACAGCAAAAAGGATTTTCACAGTAGATCCAGGTTAAGAGGAGTTCCCTACTGGCAGCGGTGCCTCGAGACCGAATTTAGACCGATTTACCGGGTTTGGATATCTTTGATCGTGGTTTTCCTGTGTTTTTTATTTCTCTCATTCCCGAATAAAGCCACCACCGATCAGTTGATATCCAGCCCTCTCGATCCCGAAGCGGCCCTTCAGACATTCCAGGTAGACCCGGGATTGCAGATACAGCTCGTGGTTGCTGAACCTTTAGTGGTTGCTCCCTGCGCGTTGACCTGGGATACCAAGCGACGCCTCTATGTGGCGGAGAATCGGGGCTACCCTACGGGATCGGCGGATGGCCGGGCTCTAGGTGTGATCGCCTTGCTGGAAGATGTCAGTGGAAATGGTCAGATGGATGCCCGTACCGTGTTCGCAGATAATCTGACTTTTCCAAATGGTTTGTTGGCATGGGACGGTGGAATCATTGTGACATGTGCTCCAGATATCCTTTTTCTGAAAGACACGGATGATGATGGGAAAGCCGATATACGCCGGGTTCTGTTGACCGGCTTTGACACCCGCAGCTCGACTCAGTTGAGAGTGGCCCATCCCACCTTGGGACCCGATGGTTGGATTTATCTTACGAGTGGTTTGGCACGGACGGGCAACATCACCTCACCTCAGCACCCTGATCGACCGGCTGTTTCCATTGGAACTGACTCGCGCTTCAATCCCTTCACTCTCGAAATCGAACCGGTCGATGGGCGTGGGCAGTTTGGTCAGAGCTTTGACGACTGGGGAAATCGCTTTCATTGCATGAATCGAATCCATATTCAACACACCGTTCTTTCCGGCAATGATCTCAATCGAAATCCGGATTTTGCTTTCTCGGAAAAGGTTCAAAATGTACCGGAAGCTATGGTGGACGATCTTTTGAAATCCAGGAACTTGGCGGCACGTATCTATCCCGTCAGCGACAATCTTACGACTGCTGACTCGCACGCTGGCAGCTTTTCTGCCGCCAGTAGCGTGCATGTCTATCGCGGCGATGGATTGCCCTCTTCCTATTATGGCAGCGTGTTTGCCTGCGATCCGACCGGCAACTTGGTTCATCGCGATATTCTCACTCCTCAAGGTCCGACCTTCTCTTCACGCATGGCGAATGAAGGGCGAGAGTTTTTTGCTTCCCGGGACAATTGGTTTCGGCCCGTGTTTGTGACCACCGGTCCGGATGGTTCCCTCTACGTTTGCGATATGTACCGTAGTACGATCGAACACCCCGATTACCTGCCGGTGGAAGTGCGGAAACGCACCGATTTCGAGAGCGGCCGCAATCGAGGCAGAATCTGGAGGATTTCAAAAATGCCCTCAAGCAACCGCCACAAAACGGCTCTCCATGTAAAAATCGATACACAATCGAAAACCCGTGACATCGCGTCCTATGATGTGCGTGAATTAGTAGAACTTTTGGGGCACGGGAATGTTTGGCGACGCGAATCGGCTATGCGGTTGTTGATCGAACGCAACACGCAGTACGCTATTCCGTTATTACTGAAAGATCTGCCGTTACCTTTATCGGACGATGACCATGGAGAATTCCTCAGACGCAAAAGGTTGATCGAAGAGGTTCCGGGTTCACCCCGTGCACTAAGGCGCGTCAATGCCTTGAATACACTCCTGATCCTTTCGGGATGGGATCCGGAGCAACCGGTGGGGGATTTCGAATCGAAGGCGGTGTCGGATATCGTTCTCCGCTTGTTTTTTGCCACGGTGGACGAATTTCCCGGCGTGAGGATAACCGCCTGGCGTCACTTGGGTCGGATTCCTCATCCGGGGCCTGAGTTCGCCGATGACTTAATAATGCACTGGGCCGACGATCCAAACCCGGCTGTAAGATTTAAAGTCGCCCTGGCATTGGGGCAATGGGAGAGAAAGGCAGTGGTTCCTGCACTCGCAAGAATCGCTCTTCAAGACGGTGCCAACAAATGGACGCGAGCCGCGGTCATGATCGGGCTCAACGGTCGGGATGGTTTTGATTTTTTAAACCGATTGACCCGGGCGGATCGCAAACCGGCGCCTGAGTTGATGTTTGAACTGGGGCGTTATCTTGCGCAGATCGATCCTGAGCGCATCGGATCCCACGGTTTCAGAACCAAACATGTCCACTGGTCGGAAGTGGATCTGGAATGGCGGTTCGCATTCTGGTCCGGCGTTATCGAAGGTGATCGGCGCAAAAAGGATGACTCATTCCGTGTTAATTTGCTGGATCGATTTGGTTTTTCCAAGTCGGAGCAAGCTCTGCTTATTCAAAAAGCCTCTGGTATTCTGAATAACCGGGAGAGAAATATTGAAGTTCGTAAGGCTGTGGCCCGCGTGCTCTTTGCGACATCCAATCCGGAAGCCATTCAACAGGTTTTTCGCCTGCTACAACCGGGACAGAGCTCGGAACTGCAAAGCACTATAGTATATTTGATAACAACGCTGCCGGGTGAAACCGGCGGAACTCTTCTTCTTGAGGGGGAGCTTTGGGAAACACTGAACCCGCGCAATCGAGACCTGTTCGTCAGTGGGATGTTATCGCGAGGGTCGACGACCGAGGGACTGCTGTCGGCAATTCAGCAGGATCTCCTGCCGGTCACCGCATTGTCAATAGCTCAGCGCAATCGGCTCCAAAATCATAAAGATGTGAGAATACGGTCCTTAGCCGATGAACTTTTTGCGAGCGCTGGCGGCGATCGCATGAAGGTTTATGAACAACTTAAATCGGTGGTATCGCTGCCAGCAGTACCGAAAAACGGGAAAGAATTGTTCAAGGCTCAATGTGCATCGTGTCACCGCCTTGAACGCGAGGGATTCAATGTCGGACCCGATCTCTTTGGGATACGAAACCAATCCAAAGAAGCCACACTGCTTCACATTCTTGTTCCCGGTTACGAGGTTCTCTCCGGTTTTTCCGGATACGATATCGAAACAAATGAAGGATTGCTGTTGTCAGGCTTGATTGTCTCGGAAACCGAGACGAGCATTACCTTGCGAATGGCTCAGGGCATAGAAGAGACAATCCGGCGTGACGGTATCGAGACATTGAAAGTGAGCGCCCTCTCATTGATGCCGGATGGTTTTGAACAGACAATGTCGCGTCAGGATCTGGCCGATCTTTTGGCTTTCCTCAAAGGAGAATAAACGTGAACTGGTAAAACATACATCAATCAAATAACCTATGGATTTATTGGAAAAACGACAAACCTATCTCTTTCCGACGAAACAACCCTATTATCAGGAACCCATCGAGCTGGTCAAGGCTCAGGGGTCGCGGGTATGGGATTCATCTGGGAAGGAATACCTTGATGCCATTGGGGGAATTGTTACCAATTCAGTGGGACCTGGAACGTGATGTTCCTCAACACAGCACCTTTCTGTATTTGTCAAAATACATGGAAGACCTTGGTGAAAAACTTTCTCAATTGGCTCCGGGGGGATTGAATCAATGTTATTTTACAAATTCCGGGAGTGAAGCCAATGAAATGGCGGTGATGAGTGCCCGGGTGGCTACCGGAGAACAAACCATGATTGCCTTGAGGCACGGCTATCACGGTGGAACCAATGTTCCTCTATCCCTTTGTGGGAACAGTCAATGGAAATTCCCTGCTCAACCTCAGGCTTCTGTCGTTCATGCTGTAGAGCCTTATTGTTATCGATGTCCCTATGGTGCCCAAAAGGGGTTCTGCGCTTTGGAATGTGCTGAAGACATTCAGAATGTCATTGAGACAGCTACCCATGGGAAAGTCGCTGGTTTGATCGTCGAGCCTGTACTGGGGGTCGGCGGATTTATTGATCCTCCTCTTGAATATCATCGCAGAGCCGCAGAAATCGTCAGGAATGTCGGTGGAAAATATCTATCGGATGAAGTCCAAACCGGGGTTGGACGCACCGGGAAATTCTTTTTTGCGATTGAAGAGTCAGAAGTGGTTCCGGATATCATTACGATGGCAAAAGGATTCGGAGGAGGAGCCCCCATTGGAGCCGTGGTTGCAAAGAAGGAAATTGCGATGAGTCTGAAGGGCAAAACCCATTTTAATACTTTTGGAGGAGATCCTTACCAATCCATGCAGGCGGGGGAAGTGATCGATATTATCAAAGACGAGGAACTGATAGAAAATGCCCATCGAGAAGGAAAGTATTTAAAAGAAGGATTTCAAAGTCTATCGGAAGAATTCCCAGTTCTTGGAGATGTGCGGGGACGAGGCCTGATGATTGGCATTGAGTTGGTGAAAGATCCCAAAACAAAAGAGCCCGCAGCAAAGGAAACAGCAGAAATCATGGATCTTTCCAAGGAGAGAGGGCTTCTCCTCGGCAAGGGAGGTCTTAAGGGCAATGTCATCCGAATTGCGCCTTCCCTGAGCATTCGTCGGGAAGAATCGGAGGAGTTATTAAAGATAATGAAAAGTTCTTTACAGGCGTTAAGGGACCGTTCAATGAAGAAATAGGATGGGCGAGTTTGCCTAACTTCTTCAACAACTGGGTCATTTATCACTGGATTTCCTCCATGAATTCTTCAGCTGTTGTTCTCAGGCTCACGAACGGCCAGTTTTGGCCGTCGATGAATCTCTTCCTCCGGAACGAATTCGATACGCATTCCCCACCCCGCATAAGTGCAGATCATCTTACCGAACTCGTTCCAGGATAATTCCCTGCCGTCCACTTCAATTACAGGTTCGCGTACCCAATCCTGTTCCCGTTCATCATCCATATCCTGGGAGGGCGAGTCATCGATCAAACAACGTAACACATTGCCTCTTGGCGACCATTGATCACTTTGAGGATGATGTTCTATCTGGGGTGACCCCAATGGGACCTCAGTAGCAACATATGGATTTTCGGCCACCCGTTTTGACTCAGCCCTGAGCATGTCGTTGTAGAAGTTCATGATTTCCGCGTCGGTCATCTCCAATAATTCCGGGCTAACGGGTCGAAATGTGGTGGATCCGTATGCTGGATCTTTATAATCAATGGAGACACAGTCATTACCACGGGTAACGATGATCTCCTGCAGGTAGGTTACAATGGGACGGGGTTTTCTCATTTTGGACCTTATAGTTCGCAGAAGATTGCTTCAGTGCATGGCTGTGGAACGGAAATCCCTTCTATCTTAAGTCCCTCAACATGGAACGCTACATCCTCCTTCATGTTCATTAGAATTTCTTCTCTGTTGCAGCCCGTAGAGACACACCCCGGAATGACCAGTGAATAAGCTGAAATACCGCTTGTCGTAGGTTCTATGATAAACAAGTATCGATATTTCATTCCTGCCTGATTCATAATACTACTGAGTGTTCCCGGGACAAGTTCAACACCCGGTCGGCTAGGAATTGTCACCAACCCTGTTTTATTGAATGTTTGAACTGCCTATGACTGCCGCGTGTCCACACATGAAACCATCCTGCGGTTTCAATCGTCTTCACGGCATCCCCTGACTTTCACCTTTGCATTTTCTCATCAATGCAGGAAAGGTCAATAAGGGAAATGGGGTCGGTCCGTGCGGAAATATGGAATTTGATAGAACATCACTCGATTCGGAAACATCACGAAGACAGGGAAGAATGATTATTTTTACGGTGAATAGTAGTTGTGGCACTGCTTGAGTCGGCGATAGTTGTGGTTGGCCCATAGGCTTTTTTTGTTCAGTCTGGGATTGGGTCTATCGTTTTGGTGGATGTGAAACTGGTTGCCATTCAATAAGATGATCTCTTCCCTCCCGTCCCGGAAGAAGTCGGCCACGTAGAGGCGGTCCGCCTTTTCTTTCAGGCGGAGAACGAACTTTCCGGTCAGGGGTTCGAAGATACAAACGTCGACGGATTCGTGGCGCTCTTTTGCGCAGGCAAGCTGGTGACGTTTACCGGTCCAGTCGATTGTGTGAATGGTTTCGACGCCGGAATCTGTCCAATCAGTGGGAGCGACCTCGTCCATTTTGTTCCGTCCTGATTGGGTTTCCATTGTCCGGGGTCGACGCCCCCGGCTTCAGGAACAAAATCATGTCCAGGGTCTTTTCAAACTTGAAGCGGGCCGCGGTGAGGCCGGATTTGACATCGTTCCGGTCATATCAATCCCAGACCCAATGGTCATGTCCAGGGTCTTTTCAAACTTGAAGCGGGCCGCGGTGAGGCCGGATTTGACATCGTTCCGATCATATCAATCCCAGACCCAATTGCCCGTAAATTCCATCGAAACCCCGTCTTAACTTAGTGCCATTCGATACTGTCCATGTGGTATCGACCGGGAATGGTCTGGGTAAGGAGTTTACCATCGTGAGAGAATATCGTTGTCCCCAGGATTTCGTCTTTTCCGTTACCATATAGATCGGCTGGGCGAGCTCCATTGTGAGTGCAGCTTTCGAGTTCATCTGTTTGCCAGAGGGGTTTGTCCCCGTTCAGTAATTCCAGCAACCACTATGTCGGTATTCTTGACCCAGAGTTTCTGGCCGAGATTGTTGTAGACAGCAAGGTGCCCCGGGACAGTGACGAGGAAATCCATCTTGTTGTCGTTGTTTACGTCTGCGACGATCATTCCTCCCGCGGAGTCGCTTGGGGTGGGGATATCGAGTGCGATGATCTTAACTGGTTTCAAGTCCTGTCTTGGAGATGATGCCGAGAGAACTGGCCATGGCAGCAAGGACAGAGCGAGCATGATTGTTACGCGATGAGAGATTGAATGTTCATGGATTATTCTCCAATAGTTCCTTCAAAAATTGTTTTGACCAAACGGAATATGTTTTCTTTACCATCTAATTTGAGCCGAAAACCGATACCGTAAGTTCCATCGTCGCCTACAAATCGTTGTTGCCCTTCTCCTGTAATGGATTTGTCTCCATCGAAATGTTTATGAACCACATCCTTCCAATCCCCGTTTTTGTTTTGCTGGATCCTCCAGCCTGAATAGGATTGCAGACCCTCGACTAAAACACAGACCGTCGCGTAGCCGCCTTTGATTGTAAACGCAGTTCCATCGCCATCCGCCTTAATCCGCGGAGGAAAATGGCTCAATACTTCCCCCGATTGAATCGAGGTGATGCGGATTGGGTTTAGCCCGTAGCGATGACGTTCCTTGATGGCGGCTTCAAAGTCATCCCCCACTTTACCGAAGGGCATGATAAACAGATCAATCTCAAATTGATCGCCTTTAACGAAACCGTTTGTGGTTGTATCGGGAACCAATATAAGATTGCTCTCACCATTCTTGCGTCCTTCACATGAAACCGATAAGCCGTTTAATGTTTTGCCCCCAATGGTTCCACGCCAATCCTGGACAATAAACGCATTATTCCCTTTGGGTGAATTCCAGAGCACGGCGACTGGGGAGTCTTTGGTCATGGGCGCTCCATCTAATGTCCAGGAATCATTAAATGCGATTGGTTTGGTAACCGTCCGTCCTCCCGGATCGATGTAGGTGACATTTTGGTAGTTCAAGTGCTGGGTATGGGTATCGATCTGAATGATTCGAAAATCTCTCGACCAGTCTCGAATCGGAACGTCCTCCAGGGCTTTGATTTTTAGACGGATGAAATTGCGTAATTCATCCAACTGCGGATATTCAAAGGTTTCGATTTCGGTCAGAATGCGTCCATCGCTCGACTGATAGTTGAAGGTCACATGGGCCCAATCCGGGCCAGTTGAGTGGTAGGAAGTCCCCAGATATCTCATGACCTCCTTTTGCTCAGGATTATCGGCAGGGAAATACTCCATGAAAGTATGCCCGCCGACATTATCATGTTGCGGCTGACTGTCCCATAAGCGTCCGCTCATTCCCCTTAAGTCCGCAATGCTGATTCCGGTGTAAAACCGGAATGGGACATAACAAGTGGTCTCTGTCACGCCTGTGGACATGTGAAAATAATCCATCCATGCACCTAGCGAGGAGAATTGTTTCAGCGGATGGTTTCCCCAATTTTGATACAACTGCAGACTGGTCAATTCACAGGTTTCATTCTCATCCAGTATTAAAGGATACAATAACTCACTGAACGGAGTATCCGCAGGATTGTAAAATTTCTCCTCTTTTTCACCGCCGAAATTTTTGCTGATTTGAACAAGGACAGGAAGAAGTTCATGGTTTGAATCCAGTACCACACCGCATTCAACCTGGCCTGCGCTGCCTGTTCCGATTTCATGGCGGACATAGATTTTCCTTGGAGTCCTTCCGTTTTGAAGTCGGATATTTGCGGGGACATACCCGTTTGGGTCTTTATAATAATGATAACTGAAGCCACCTGGATTGTGGGAGGAAACCGCGTAATCTCCACGACGGGCATCGAATTTGAGTTGGAGACCGGAAAGCAGTGTTAATTGATCTCCGCTTAATGGGGTGATTTCAGCGCTTAAATCATCCCAATTCTCTTTTTGTTTCATGACGATGAAACCGACGTCAAACTGCTTTTTATCTCGCGACTTGAGAGGAATGTTGTGGGAATCGCTGTTCCATGTAATTCTGAGTTGATCGTTTGGAAACACATTGAATGAAGGGTGTGGAGCCGTACTGGAAAACCAAGCCAGAGGATTTGTATCGTGCCCTGAAAATACAATCGTTTTTTTTGTTTCAGGAACAGCGGGGAAAAGCTGTTTGATACCGGCAGCCAAATTCAAAACCAGGGAGACATTGTTGATTTGAATGTTTTCGAGTGCGTGAAGCACAATTCCGATTCGACATGACTCCGCATAACTGTAGAAAATGATTTCGCCCCGTGCCGGAAAAATTTCTCCTTGATCGTTTGTCCAGGTGACATCGAGCCAATGGATTTCGTTGTAATAAGGCCCTCGTCGATAAAGGTTCACTCGAGACGGTTTTTTCGTATTCAGCGATGTCCATACGCGACCGCCGCTGTCTTCAATGGACGTGAAACCCGATTTTAAAATCGTTTGATCAAACGCCTTGATTTTGTTTAGAGAGTGTCGGTGATTTCTGTTCAAATCCAACTCAACGGTGTATCGTTCCGCTTCAATAATAAAACCATCCCGTTGGGCTGATGTGTAACGTGCTTCGAGGAGAGGGCGGTTTGCCGGACGTTGTATTTCGAAATCCTTTTGCCACTGATTTGTTGCGGATAATTCAATTGAGCAAGTAGCAAGAATAGCCAGGCTCAGTGCATATTGATGCGTAATATTATGCCAAGTGGGTCTGATCCGGGTTGCAAAATTCATGAAGATTCTCTCGGTTTTGTTATTTCACTTCCGTCTGAATTTAAATGATTTTTACGAGGCGGGTTTGTCGAATCATGCAGGCGGATAATCCTCTCGCAAATGTGCCATGTTGAAAACGAAACGCCAGTGAAATGATAGCCCGATCAATACCGCGACATGGAAAAGTTCATGCGGACCGATGACGCCCTTGATAAGGGTTGGCTGTCTAAGGAACTCGAGAATGGCCCCAATACTGTAAGCCAATCCTCCCCACAATAAAGGCTTGGCGTATTCGGTGCCTTTGTGGTGACACAACAGAATGCCTGTTACGACCCCCATCCACCCAAGTCCCAGGTAAGACATCAAACCCAACCACTCGGGAAAATCGTTGAAAAAAATCGTTTTCAACAGGATGGCAGCAATCGCAACGGACCAAACCAAGAAGAGCCATCCCCACCTGAAAAATCCAGTGAATAGCATTCGGTGAATGGGGGTCATTGTCCCTACAATAAGCAAATATATCGAGGCGTGATCCAATCGATGAAAAACTTCTCGGCTTAGGCTGCCATCAGGCAATAAATGGTAAACCCCACTCATCGTTAGCATG
>LWDU01033549.1_pt1 | contig 13262 bp, 10 predicted proteins | sample 727161 | NCBI WGS metagenome assembly LWDU01 (sample SAMN04566230, study PRJNA314399) | hydrothermal vent metagenome | isolation source: deep sea hydrothermal plume seawater | place: Mexico: Gulf of California, Guaymas Basin | collected 2004-07-11 | reverse complement strand
TCGTCGGCTTTAAGCCGATCCAAAATACCGCCAATCACGCCATCATCACTGCGGATGGCATCATGGTGTTGAGCGACCACTTGTCGATATAGAGGAGTCTGGGGGTAATCCGCCGGTACCGTGACATTTGCCGGATCCGTTGTTTTGCCAGCCGGCCATTTAGTCGTGTTGGTTTTCCCACCTTTGAGTTGGATTTGGCCAAAGAAGTTCTTACCCTCGGCACATTCACGCCACGGTGTCTTGTTATTTCCGGAAGATATTTGTGAGTAGATCCCGTTACCAGCTTCAGAAAAATTGTAATCCGTCTTGCCCACATTAAAAGTAAAATAACCAGCCTCACGCATTAATTCGGCGATCGTCTTAATCCCGGCAGGCAGGTACGTCTTGATCGGTCCCCGTCGCGAGCGATGTTCATGGGCACCGAAGCGAATCGCGTTTGCGCCCACAGCCATCGAAGATCGGCAGGGCGAACAAACGGGGAAGGGCACAAACGCACGGCTAAACCGTACACCCTCTGCGGCCATCTGATCGATCCGCGGGGTCCAGCCGTCGTTAACCGAGCTACCGTAACAGCCCATCCAAGGAGACGTATCTTCCTGAAAGATCCAGAGAATGTTGGGACGTTCAGCAGCCCACGAACCGATTGGCAGCAGCAGACAGAAAACCCAGGTAACCATCAATCTATATTTAATTCGCATTATAATTTCACTCTCTCGAACCGGCTAAGCAATTCGGAATCAACGCGATTCCGCTGTCTTGTTTGGAAGATTGATTATAATCCATGGACAACTTGTTCATCAGTATGGGTCGACCACGATCCTAAGATTCACAAGATGCAATAATTGCACGTACAGTCTGGGTATATTAAGTTCGGATGCTTTGTTGGTTTTGTCGGTTTCGTATTGAAGGAGATCTCCCCAAAAGCGTTACGCTACTTGAAGTCTCTTAGTCCCACTGGCAAAATGGGTCAGAGATAGTTCGTGGCATTTAGAAAAGGAATCGAGCGTTGAATATAAATCTTCCCGCGTTGGGCAAAATACCTGAGTCCATACTACTGGTAATTATTCTGTTTTTTGGCTGCGATCTTTATGCACAGAATTCCGACGTTACGCCAATATTCAACGGTAAGGACCTTGTTGGCTGGACGGGCAACACTGATTTATGGTCGGTGAAAGATGGCGCCATCGTCGGACATTCCGACAAAAACGTGCCGCAGAATGAATTTCTCTGGTCCAAGGTAAAAGTCCAGAACTTTTACTTGACCGTTGATGTCAAATTGACACCGGCTGATCGCAATGCGGGCATTCAGTTTCGCTCAAAGCCAATTAATGATCACGGGCAGGCGTTGGGTTATCAGGCTGACGTTGGAGCGGGGTGGTGGGGGAAACTCTATCACGAACACGGTCGCGGTATACTCGACCGCAATGAAAATGGGACAGCGGCGGTGAAGCCGGGTGGATGGAACAAGTATGAGATTCTTGCCGTTGACCATCGCATTTGGACGGCTATCAATGGAAAACTCTGTGTGGCTATCGAAGACCCACAGGGTGAATTGTCCGGTAAAATCTCGTTTCAAATTCACAGCGGAGCGCCTCAGACAGTTCACTACCGTAACCCACAACTCACCCATAATCCAAAGATCGAACTGGCTGGTATGAGTGAGAAAAAATTGGTGAAAGAACTGCGGAAGATAGCGTTGCCAAAGTGAGATTCCACTTCTCGCTAGTCGGAATCGAACGCTGCAGACGATCTCAGTCTGGAGCTACATTGGAGAAGGAACCCATATGATAGAATATTCGCTATCACGTTAATTTTTATTGTTCGGGGGTGATGCGATGGTCACAGTAAAGCAAGCTGCTACCGGTGTGGGGATAGTGCTGCTAGCCGTATTGCTGGCATGTGGCTTCTTGTACGTATCCGAGCTCCCGATGCTAAGAGAGTCTAACACAGATCCCGATTCCCAACTGATGCGGGTACCGATTACCCCTGGTGAGTTTGAAACGCCCGATCGCGCTTTTGCGACAGTCCAAGAGACCAGTCTTGATGATCAGGACGAGGTGATTACGTTAAACATGGGTGACAAGCACTACGCGTTTCCAAAACGTTGGATGAACGGTATGGCAGAGCATGTGGTCAGTGAAATATATGAAGGCCTGCCTATTGCCGTTACCTACTGCAATGAATCTGAGTGCGTCCGCGTTTTCCAGGGACTGGCCGGCGGAGAAAAAATGAATATTATGCAACACGGTCTCGCCGACGGACATATGGCTATGTTGGTCGATGGTATACCTTTTCTACAAGAAGCTGAAGATATTCCCTATGATGAGTACCCATTTGAATTGATGACGTGGGGCGAATGGAAAACCAATCACCCAGATGGGCTGGTTCTGACAGAGGTCATTCACGAATTGTAATTGGATCGGAGACTGGGGTCTCAAGCAATCAAATCGTCGATCAATTTACCACCAAATTGGCTTAGCTGTTTAAAACGTCCGGCGTGGTAGTATGTCAGTTTGTTGTCATCGAGTCCGAGGAGTCTGAGCAACGTGACATGGAAGTCGCGTATGTGGTGTACATTTTCGACGGCGGTCATTCCGGTTTCGTCAGTCGCCCCGATGGTATGCCCAGCGTTGCAACCGCCGCCAGCCATCCAGATTGTCATGGCGTTGGGATTATGATCGCGTCCATAGGCGATTCCACCACGTAGACCGTTGTCTGGAGTGCGTCCGAATTCGCCGCACCAGACAATCAGCGTGCTTTCGAGCAGCCCACGTGCCTTCAGGTCTTTGATCAGTGCCGCAATCGGTTGATCTACACTTTCAATGAGATTACCGTGGGCGCGTTCGATGTAATCGTGGCTGTCCCAAGTACCCTTGAACAGCTGTACAAATCGCACACCTTTTTCAACCATTTTTCGTGCCAGCAGGCACTTGCGACCGAATGCATCGGTTTCTGTTTTACCGACGCCATACATGGCTAGCGTCTTTTCGGATTCGCCAGAAAGATCGATCGCGTTGGGCACTTCAGTTTGCATTCGATATGCGAGTTCATAACTTTCTAGGCGTGCGGCGAGGTCCGCATGCTGGGGATGCTCTGCGGCGTGGCGGGCGTTGAACGACGCCAGTAAATCGAGATTCTTCCGTTGACGTTTTGGTGTGATGCCCGCTGGCGGTGACAGATCAAGTATCGGTGATCCCTTGGGTCGCAAGGGCGTACCTTGGTAGAACGCCGGTAGGTAACCGTTACTCCAATTGGGCGCGCCGCCTTGAGGATAGGAGACTTCGGGTAGAACGACGAATCCGGGCAGGTTCTGATTCACCGTCCCCAGACCGTAGGTGACCCACGCTCCGATACCGGGATCACCGCCGAAACGATTGCCGCAGTTCATCTGGTACATGGCGGTGGGATGATTGACGCTATCGACCTGACAGCCGCGAAAGAAGCACAGGTCATCGGCGACGGTCGACAGATGCCGCCAATTGTCAGACATGTCAGCGCCGCTCTCCCCGTGCTTGTTAAATTTAAAGGGACTTTGCACGTAGTAGCGTTTGCCACTTTCCATCGCTGATTTCTGTTCACCGCTGCGAGTGAACTCTGTCAAATGCAGTTTCTTCAGTGCAGGCTTGGGGTCGAACGTATCGACGTGCGAGGGTCCACCTTCCATCATCAGGAAGATGCAGTTCTTTGCTTTGGACGGAAAGTGACCATCTCTGGCTGTTAGCGGACCGGGTTTCTCCTCGGACCTTGCTTCGTCGGAAAGAAGCGAAGCGAGCGCCAGACTGCCCAGAGACGTTCCTAGACGAAACAGAGATTCGCGGCGATTGACGTGTGCCATAATTTTCTCAACATTTAATAGATGTAGACGAACTCGTTTGAATTAAGAATCACTAAACATAGATCCGACAACGCACGTGTGTGACGGTCCACGTCGGCGGGTTGCAGATCGGCAACAAAGTCTGCGTTGGAATAGAGCGGTTCGCTAAAGCGGAATCGCTCTCCGGTATTTTCTTCGACCGCTTCGCGGACAATTTCCAGCGGCGCCACATCGCGGACAGTCGCTTTATCGGGTAACGCTTTTTCGGTTTCCCGCCAGTGCGTGAGAAACTCTTTCAGTTCCCGCGGGGAAGGCTCGCGAGAAAAAGCGAGTTGAAAGCAACGCTTAATTGCATCGCGGTCATTGTCGGTTTCTTGTAATACCCGCGCGGCTAGGGTTAATGCGCGGGTGTGTGTGTTTTGGCCGTTAAACAAACTGAAGACTTGCGGAGTGACCGTCGATGCGTCGCGGCGTTCGCAGGAAAAATCCGGTGCTGGCGTATTGAATACTTGCAACATTGGGTGCGGCATACCACGTAGTTTCAATGCGTATATCGAACGGCGATGCCGTTGGCTTGGTTTGGGATTGGGCACCCATGCGGCAGCAAATGTCCCCATTACCTGACGCGGTTGCATGGCGACTTCGATGTTGATTTCTGGTCGACAGGGGATTCCACCGAGTGTAGCGTTGAGCTCCTGGGTGATGGCAAGCATGGAGTCACGTAGTTCTTCGGCCGTTAGTCGTCGTGGTTTAAAAACAGTGTAGCGGTCGCCTTGCGGATCGAGTTCGCGTAGCGCGGTGGGGTTCGGGTGGTGGCTTGATCGGCAGTAGGCATCCGACATCATGATTCGTCGATGCATTGTTTTTATCGACCAGTTGTCTTCGACTAGCGTGGCAGCTAACCAGTCGAGGAGTTGTGGATGTGTCGGTCTTTTTCCGGTTGAACCAAAATTGTTTGGATTTCCGGCAATCGGCTCACCAAAGTGCCAGAGCCAGAGGCGATTGGCAATGGCTCGGGTAGTCAGCGGGTTTGTTGCAGCGGCAACCCAGTTGGCAAAACCGGTGCGGCGCCCTTCGATCGAGTTGGAAATTGTGCCTGTAACTTGGTCATTGATCACGCTCAGGATCCCAGGCGATACCGGTTGGTTCGGTGAAAAGGGATCGCCGCCGGTCAGGATGGCCGTCTGCTCCAAATCACCAATTTTCAATCGGTCTGGTGGAATGCGTGTTGGGGATGAGACGTTTACGACACTCTTGGTTCGGCCGTTGTAAACAGCGAGCGCATAGGGCTTATAGCGGTCAAACTGCCAGCCTAGTCGTTGTAGTCCCTTTCGAGCGATTCGTTCACGCCCGAATTGTTCGGGAGTGAAATATACTAGTTTGGGTGGGTAATCGCTTTGTTTGAGGCCGGACCCGCGTAACGCCGATCTGGCTGCATTGAATATCCCCACGGTGCGGCCATTGGCTTTTAGTTTTTCAATCGCTTTGTCCCACTGAGCGGACGAAGTTCCTTTGGCTTCATACCAGCGTTGGGCATTCTCCAACAACGCGCGATCAAGCTCTGCGAGAGACCGCTGGTGGGATTGTTGAAGCTTTCTGAGATAGGATTGTTCCTCAAACCCAGACGTGTTTTCACTGTCTAGGAAATTGGCTTTACGTTCAGCCATCTGTGTCGTACTGAAGACCGCCTGAATGGAATAGTAGTCCTGCGTGGGTACTGGATCAAACTTGTGGTCGTGACAGCGGGCGCATTGTAACGAATGCGCAAGGAAGGTTTCGCCGACGCTGTTGGTGACATCATCGAGAAAACGTTGTCGTGCAACCTTAGCGACTTCCATGCCGGTTAATTCCCAGGGACCCATCCGTAGGAATCCCGTAGCGACGATCATTTCCGGTTCGTTTGAGTCCAGTTCATCACCGGCAATCTGCTCACGAACAAACTGGTCATATCGCTTGTCCGCATTGAATGATCGCACCACATAATCTCGATAACGCCAGGCAAACCGGATGAATCGGCATAGCGGACGACATCCAACCAGTGTTGTGCCATTCGCTCGCCGTAATGGGGTGAAGCTAATAAACGGTCGACAACTTGTGAGAAAGCCTTCTCGTCAGGTCTGGCATCGTTCACAAACGCCTCAACTTCTTGAGGCAACGGCGGCAAGCCGGTCAAATCAAACGTGGCTCGGCGAATCAACGTTCTACGATCAGCTCGCGGGGCAAGGGTCAGGCCGTCGGGGAGCCCCTGTTCAATCAGCACGTCGATCGGATTTCCCGTGCCTTGAATAGCCACCTTCGTGACCGGCTGATAAGCCCACAGTCCGGCAGGATCATACTTGCGGTCGGTCCATTCGGGCGAAAGACCACCGGAGGTTGCGACGGGGATGCCGTCTTCGAGTGACCATGCCTCGGCAAACTTCTTTTGGATCGTTTCCTGCTGTTGCTTGGATGGCCACTGGGCACCAGATGCGATCCATTGCCGCAGCCACGTCAGTTGTTCGGCGGACAACTGCTCGGCTTCCTTAGGTGGCATCTCGGACCAATCGTCACTTTGGCGTGTTGCTGCCAAATACAGCGGGCTCTTGTCAGGCTTTCCCGCCACGATGGAAGGTTCGCTGCTGTCGCCGCCTGCGAGCAATCCCGCCAGCGAGCGGACGTCCAGCGATCCTTCGATTTCCTGAGGATCGTTTCCATGGCAACCCAGACATTTCACGTGGAGCAGGGGAGCGATTCGGCGAACGAACAGTATCTCGGAATCGGCGCTGGTCGAATTCTGTGCGTGGGATTCATTGCCGAACGTTGCGGCAACGACAATTACGGAGAATATCAGAAACAGTTTATGCATCATTCACCCATTATATATAAACCAAAGGTGAGTGATAGTAGCACGCCGGTGCCACGGTAATCTACATAGCGACCATGAATGGGTAATTACTTCAATTCCTTGATGCGGACGTTGCGGTACCAGATTCGTTTGGCTTCGTCTTGAAAGCTGATGTAGCCCTTGGTGGGCCGGTCCTTGATTTCCGATGTACTGATATTCAGATCAATAATCTGCTCGTCGTTGAGGATGACTTGCAACTGCTGGTCCTTGAGCGTGATGATATATCGATTCCATTGACCGGCAGGTTTTACCATGTTCTTGGAGGGTGCAGCGGCGCCAATCACACCACCACAATCGTGGTTTCCCACGTTCTTTTTTCCGTAGGTGTCGAGAATCTGGACCTCGAAGCCGCTTTTCACATGGTCTTTGAGATTTCCCACGTGCATGAAGACGCCAGAATTTCCCTTGGCATTGAACTTGAACTCGAGATCGAGGACAAAATTGCTGTACTGACGATCGGTCGTCAGGTAATCCTTGTACCGCGTCCAGCCGGTTTCACCCGGCCGCGGTTTGAGTGTAATGACATTGTCCTTCTCCATGATCCAGTTGCCGGTTGTATTCCAGCCGTCGAGGTTCTTGCCGTTAAACAGCTGGGTGAAGCCTGATTTTTCCTGCCCGTAGAGTCCTGCTGGAAGTAGTAGTAGACTGAGAAAAAGGCACAGCATTCGTCTTGTCTGGGACATGGTTTACTCCAATAAGTGGTTGGCGCTGAGATATCGCCTAAGGCCTGTAATTTTGCGTAGGTTTCCAAGGGGTTTATAACCTTGTTATGGTTCATGCAGAGGTGCCATGCAAGTCTCTTGGTGGAGAATCTCAAATACCAATTAGATGGGATCAGCAGCGACCCTACGCGACACGGTTTATTGTGAGTCTGGAATCAACCGGTATTATCAGATTTTCCCTGCCTGCGGGCAGCTAGGGCCTACATGGGATATCATTACCACGGGCTGCAGGGTGTAAACCTGATCTATCTAAAGATTAATCACTCGCTTCGTTGCTCGGATAAACCGATTGTTCCCGTGGTTGACGTCGAAGCCAGTGGCACCATTGCAATCGCAGGTAAAGAATCCACACAAGAAATGCCAGTACGGGGATTAGGAGTATACCTGCGAGCAACACAATGAGAAGTCCATTTTCAATTTTATAAAACCCGCCCACGATGAGGCCGGCTATCATTACCAAGCCGATAACTCCGAAACACCCGAGCGTCCAATTGGTGCTTTGGCGAATGTGGGAAGGAATATTCCACAGCATGTTCGCGTTGCAATGGCCGCAGACTGTACGTTGGTAAGACATATACTCTCTGCCGTATTCGTTGGTATTCCTCACGGTTACTTCTCCCGGAAGGGTATGCGCTTTGCAATTGCCGCACCACGCTAGTTCGGGGTTCGGTTCGAGGGAACTGATCGCCGTGTCGGGGATGGGGAGCTTTTCTGGTTGCGGGCCGCGGGCATTTTTGATTTTACCTGTTAGCCAACTAACGAACACGATAGCTAGCACCAGTAGTATCAATATCATGCTCTCGACTTCACCCATATATCTCCGGGAAAAAAACAAGGCGAACCCGCCGGAGCATAAGCCAAACATGCCGATGATCTTATTGACCATTGGAACTTCGTCGGCCTTGTCTGAGAGGTTTAGCAGGGTGGATTGGGCACAGGCCAGGCTGACAGCCGTGAGAATTACGGTGAAGATAACAATGTCGAGTGTCTGCATCGGATTACCTAGAAAGGGAGCAGGGGTTGATCTATGCAGTGCCGCTAGTTCTTTTGCTGATAGACACGTATATAGTCAATTTCAAATTGTTGCGGAAAGACGGTGGTGTCGTCAGGAGCCCCCACAAAATTCCCTCCGACGGAAAGATTTAATAAGAGATGAAAGCGTTGATCAAACGGAGCAGGGAATGGTGCTGCTTCTGAATCCCATTTTGTTTTCGTCTGATACAGTTTACTGTCCACATACCAGCGCATGACTCCTTTTTCCCACTCCAGAGCAAAGATATGAAAGTCGTCGGCAAAACTCCCTTTGGGCAAAATAAATTTTCCGGAGCTGGACCGGTTATTAGGCCACTGATCACCGAAATGCAACGTCCCTAAGACATGATCAGGCTTAGCGCCGTTAAATTCCATAATGTCAATTTCACCACTGAGTGCCCATCCGCCATACTTCTCTTCTGTCGGTAACATCCAGATCGCTGGCCACATTCCCTGACCTGTGGGCATCTTTGCGCGAATTACAAAACGACCATACTTCCAATCGCCCCGATGTTTGGTTCTGAGCCGTCCCGAGGAATACTTGCGACCGACACCAACAATATTGGGATTATCGCGGTGTGCCTCGATGATTAAATGGCCATCGTCCACGCGGATATTTTTATTACGATCTGTGTAGAGTTGCAGTTCGTTATTACCGCCGCCAAATGCGTTAACTTCGATGCCCCACTTGGAATAATTCAGTTTGTCTCCGTTGAATTCGTCTGACCAGACGAGCTTCCACGTGTCAGCCGCCCGGAGCACAGCTTGGCCGGAGACAAGAATAACAGACAACATCAATAACAGGATTCCGAGTTTTGTCTTCATTAGAGCGGTTCCTTGATAACAGGGGCTACGTTTGACAATCCGGCAGCATGTGTTCGTTTGAATTGATTGGCGTGTTGCAAGCCTTTAGCGTATCCGATTTGATCCTCGATTGGAAACCGGCGGCCCGTTTCATATGCGTCTGACTAGATACGAGCCACCGCCTAACTAAGCACTTTGTGTTGTGATTTGATAAACTGGTCGAAGGTGGCCGCGGGGAGGTTACGTTTGACTAACTATCCCGCGTCAAAGGCCTTGTACGGAGCGGTACAACACTTGTATAAAATAATAAAGGACATGGCGTTTAATGACGAAATAACTTCAGTATTCAAGAGCCGCCAGTTCCATATGACCACAAATAATAACAAGACGTGGAAAGTCACTAACATGAAATCATTGATTGCTTCAATGGCAATTCTTGCTTGCCTACCGCTGGCCGTCTTACAGGCGGAAGATACGTCGCGAGCCGATTTAGTAGGCCGTCAAATCCCCAATTTTGTCTTGCCATCGGTTACGGGCAAAGAAATTGCTTTGGCCGATTTTCCTGAAGTGGATTTTCTGGTTATCGTTTTTCTTGGTACTGAGTGCCCCATCGGAAACAGCTATATTCCTCAGCTGAATGAGTTGAGCCAAAAGTATGCTAAACAAAACGTAAAGTTTGCCGTCATCAATGCCAATCTGGCCGATTCCCCCGAAGAGATCAAAAAGCATGCATTGGAATACAAGTTGCGATTGCTTGTATTGATGGATAAAGACCAAGTATCGCTCGATATCTTTGGAGCTACGCGAACACCGGAAGCGTTTATTCTTGATCGCCGCCGTAACATTCGTTACGTCGGTCGCATCGATGACCGCATCGGCTACCGATTCAAACGAGAACAAGCTCGTCGGTCGGATCTGGAAGAAGCTCTGAAGCAACTAATCGCCGGAGAAACTCCTACTGTCAGTGTAACGGAAATAGAAGGTTGCCTGATCACTCGCAAACATGCCATTGATGGCTCCAATGAGGTTACATATGCGAGCCACATTGCAAAGCTGCTCCAAACGCGTTGTCAGAATTGTCATCGTCCCAATACTGCGGCACCATTTTCGCTGTTAACGTACGATGATGCTCGTAACTGGTCACAGATGATTAAAGAGACCGTCCTCACACGGCGCATGCCGCCGTGGAATGCTGATCCGCGATTTGGCAAATTTGAAAACGCCCTCCATATGAGTCCCAAGGAGATCACCCTTCTGACTTCATGGATCGACGCCGGCATGCCTAAAGGCGAGGAAGACAAAATCCCGCCAACGCCGGAATATTTAGACGGCTGGCAAATTGGTGTACCGGATCACGTCTTCAAAATGCCCCGCACTTACAAAATTCAGGCAACCGGCACGGTGGCATATCAGTACTTTGTCACCCCAACAAACTTCAAAGAAGATGTCTGGATTCAGTCAGCCGAGGCTCGCCCAGGAAACTGGAAAGCTGTCCACCACATCATTGTTTATCATCGACCAAAAAGTAGCAATCAAACTCGCCGACTTGAAAGCCTCGGAGGGTTTGCACCGGGAGAGGAACCAACCATGTTTCCTGAAGGCGTAGGTATCAGGTTACCAGCCGGACATGAACTGGTTTGGCAACTGCATTACACACCTACCGGCAAGGAAGAAATTGACCAAAGTGAATTCGCTGTAAAATTCTGCAAAACGCGTCCCAAGTACGTTGCTCGCCAGGATGCCGCTCTGAATTTTGCGTTTCGCATTCCACCGGAAACCTCTCGGCACAAAGTAGTCGCCAGTCGGACCATCAATGCTGACTCCGAACTGCTCGCGATGATGCCTCACATGCATGTACGGGGCAAAGAATTCAAATACCTGGCGAAATTCCCCGATGGCCGGCAACGGACGCTCCTCAGCGTGCCGTTTTACGATTTCAACTGGCAACATGAATACCGGTTTGCCGAACCAGTTTATCTCCCTAAAGGTACGGTGATTGAGTGTACAGCACACTTTGATAACTCACAGGAGAACCCAGCTAATCCAGAACCAAGCAAATGGGTTACCTGGGGCGATCAAACTTGGGAAGAAATGATGATTGGCTTTTTCACCGTCATCCCGGCACGCGCGCGATAACCTCCCGCTGACTACACGTGACGAGTGCGGTATCCTAGGGGCTAGACTTAACAACAACATTGTCCTGCGAGAACAATTAAATGATGTCAACCAACCAACAAACAGGATGCATGAGTGGCGTCTTTGCCATATGGATGTTTTTTAGTGGAACCTTAATTGTCCTTGTTTCTATTTTTAAGAATAACGAGGTCGGCACGGTCCCTCTATTTGTTGGTCTGAATTCGATTGGAATCGGTGCCGTTCTATTAAGTCTCTACCGATTACAAAACCCGCGGATTACCGGAGAAAATACGACAGGTTTCAAGGTGGTCGGTAATTTTGAGTCTCCAGCACAAGCCAACATGGCGGCAATGTACTTACGTAGTCATGATGTGGTTGCTATCGTCACAAACACTGACGATCAGGCGTTACCGGGCATGACAACATCACGTGGTATTTATATCAAAGTTCCCCTCGATCAGGAAGAAATTGCGACGGGATTATTAGATGCAGAGCCGTATGACGACAATTGAACCTGCTCGATATAAATTAAACTTCCCTCAAACCGTCTTAAACGTCTTGTACAGCGGCAATGCTGTGCTGTGTGATCGCTAGTTCTGCTATTCACTCCCCCTCAGCCACGCCGCTGCTCTAACCGATTTCGCCCACGCGCGCGAGGATTCGTTATGATGTGTTCTCATAACTGGAGACGTTTTGCGTGGGCAAGCACATCAAAGAACACATCGATCTAGTGGAGCTCTTAAAGTCGCTCGCTGGCCACACAACCCTTCTCAAAAATTGTGCAGAATAGTGTGCAGAACCAAGCAGCAGGCAGTCGCAACGCCACCCTGCCAACAAAGAGGGGTCAGCAGAAACCCCTGAAAAACAAGCCTGTGCGGCGTAGTGCCATTGCTTGCAATCTAGACCAAATGGCCTCAGTGCCCCACTAGGGGAGACGCAAACGGTGAAAACCACTGGACATAGTGAAAATTCTCAAACCACTGGTGCACATATGGTGCAACTCGAGGATCTTAAAGCTCTTCTATCTTCTCTAGATCCTGATCTTCTTCGGAAACTTCTTGTTGAGATATTGAAGGAATAGAGTAGGGGGACAAATTATAGAATGCCAGCCTAATTTCCCATCGTCAGTCGTATTCGATACGGCCTTTAAGCATCAGTTTCTTAAAAGTGGTCGTTCGTCTGCTTACTTAGTGTTTGATCCGCAACTCATCAAGGACGGCGATAGGAACGTCTTCGTGGCTCTTGGTAGCTGAAAGACCAAGCAAGGCAAACGACGTAAGCTAAAAGAGTCCACCCAAAAAAGACATTAATAACCGATAATGAAGCGATGTTTTTGTGTCGCCTTAAAATTGCAATTATGGTGGGTAGCATATATAAAATAATACTAAAAGTAATCCACGCGATAGCTACGGCGGTCAATGATTCAATAGCTGGAAATTCAATATTATCTAAAATGTTATCTAGTTCATCCATGGTTTTGTATTTCGCGGTTAAATCGCATCTACGAGTGCCTTTACCTTTATGTCATTCTGGAAAATTCCCAAACTAAAGGCAAGACGATTACCTTCAGTATACTTTTACTCACCGGCCTCCACTAAATATTTCTCATAAAATTCTCGGTCGTCTCGAGCATGAGCCGTGGCCAGCGATCTGTAACAACATCCGAGCGACTAGAGCCAATGAGATCGAACGGACATGATCCAAAGACATATAGAAAACACTATTCGCAAGTACAGGAAGCAGACCTTGTGAGAGCATGCACCACTGGTGCAAATACGTTGCAGCACGGCGGTGTACACAGCGGCACAGTAGTTTTAGCAACTAAAGAACACCACGAAAAAAGCCATCTGCAGGAGGTTGCACGGTTGTT
>LWDU01036959.1_pt1 | contig 13263 bp, 14 predicted proteins | sample 727161 | NCBI WGS metagenome assembly LWDU01 (sample SAMN04566230, study PRJNA314399) | hydrothermal vent metagenome | isolation source: deep sea hydrothermal plume seawater | place: Mexico: Gulf of California, Guaymas Basin | collected 2004-07-11 | reverse complement strand
AGGGCGGAATTTCGACTGAGGTTAAGATTAACCTGCCAACCCAGCACAATCACAAGTGTTATGGATACCAGCAACACAGGCCAGAAAGGGTTGTAAATAGTTGTTTCAGAATTCAGAGGAGGAGGAGCTCCCTGAGGATTGCTCGGGTCAGGGCTTGGATTGGAATCGGTTGAATCCTTCGGTTGCATGAATTCCTTGTTTTAATTGCTCTGATTCGTATCATCGCCTTCTAAAGGGGATGTAAGGGGCTGCCCGGTATCCTGGCCTTCTGAGGATTCCACCGTTTCAGTCCGGTTAGTCGAATCCGGTTGCCATTCCACATTGTAGCCGTTTCGTCGTAATACAGTTTTCATATTAGTATTGGCGACTGAAATCTTGGCCATGTCTGCTAGCAGATTGAGCCCAACCTTTTGACTCAGATTTCCTTTGGTAATCTCGGATCTCTGAGTTTGAATAAGTCCTTGGAGACGCCCATTGTCAAAACCGATCCAAATCAGGAACAACACCAACACGAGGCCGATTGTGCCCATCATCAAGGTAGTATAGAACTGCCAAATCTCCCGGTGTCAATCCGGAACCGAAGTGATCGTTCCCCAAAAGAAAGTCTTTTAAATCCAAAAAAACAGCCTTATTTTGCGGCAACTCCAAAATTGATCTGGATTGAAAAAAGGGACTGATATGAGCGAAAGCAATTCGAGCAACAATTATCCAAAACTACACAATGCCTTATGGCCGGGTGTTGTCGGGAAAGGCCCCGACTCAGAACCCCCGATTGATATCGATACCATGCTGGATCTAACCTCTGCTGCAGAGGTCGACGGCCAGAAATTCGAAGGGGTCGATATTTTTCTGAGCGATCCTCATGTCAGTATCGATTCCAATCAGGATGAATTGAAGGCTTTGGCCGAAAAGATTCAGGCAAAGAATTTGGTCATTGGTTCATTGGTCGCGCCGGTTTGGCCTCCGACAGGTGGGGGTTCGGCAATGGGGAATGAGGAAGACCGGAAAAAATTTACGGAACAGGTGCGCAAGGCCGCTGGAATTGCCAAAACTTTGCGCGATCTCGGTGTGCGCCCGGATGGGGTGATCCGGATTGATTCAGCAGCGGATCCCGGGGCTTGGTCAGAGAATCCGGAGGGAAGCAGCAAGCTGATCGCTCAGACTTTTAGAGAGAGCTGTGAAATCGCTGAAGGTTTCGGAGAAAAGCTGGCAGCCGAAGGGGAAATCTGCTGGGGAGGGATGCACAGTTGGAAAAATATGGTTGAGCTTCTCGAATTAGTCGATCGACCGCAGACCATTGGTTTCCAAGCAGATATGGCCCATACCTTATTGTATCTTCTAGGATATAATGCACCGGAACACCGAATCCTTCCCGAAAACTGGGATTGGAGTGATCCCAGTGAACTGGATAATGCATTGAAAACACTGACGGCCGCCTTGCGGCCATGGACCATTGATTTTCATGTGGCGCAAAATGATGCCACGGTGAATGGCTCAGGTTCGCATGACAATACGGGGCGCCATTGTCTACCGGATGATCCGAATGGTAAACTGGATATACCCAAACACTCCGGTGTCTGGCTTAGAGATGAAAATGGAGAGGTTACTAAGAAGATCCGGCATATTTGCTGGGACGGCTGTATGTTTCCCAATGACACCATGATGAAACCGGAGACTTGGAACAGTATTTTGTCAGCTATGATTTCGGTTCGGAATGCTCATGGATGGCGAGAATAAAAGCCATTGGGCAATGGGCATAGGAAGTGGGGTTGGAATACCTGTGATCTGTTGAAATGGGAAACCCAATTACAAAAAAAGGCGGTCGATCGACCGCCTTTTTCATTTATATATGGAGATTCGGAAGTAAGAACTAATCGAATTTCAAATCCTGATCGATCCAGGCACGAACCAGACCTATCTGTTTCTTGGTCAGTTTCGGATATTTCTCGCGCTTCTCTAAAGGGGGCATTTCGTATTCGTTAATCATGTCGGTGATATAGTACATCAACGAGCTTTTGGCGCTCTTTCCAGAGACGATGGCAACCCCTTCGCTACCACCTTTCAACGCCTTTTCGCGGTTATCTATACGGAATTTTCCTTTAGGCCGTTTTTTGTCTCCGTGGCAGCCATAGCAGGATTTCTCCAACAGCGGCTTGATGTCTTTTTCGAAGACGATTTTCTTATCGGATGCTGTCGGCAGTTTTTTTGCCAGTGCAGACATCTTTTCCTTTAGGTCATCGATCTCGATTTTATCTTCAGCGAAAGTCCAAGATCCTGAAATGCTGAGAATCAGTGAAAAAATGCCTGCTTTAGTCAATTGCTTCATAGGATTCATCAAACTGTTTGAGCTGATATTCGGTGTGTATAGACGTTCAGAAAAAGAAACTCTTCAGAAAAATACAGATTAGACGCCGGAGACCTCTTCCCATTGTTTCGAAACTCCGGATTTAAGGACGGCATCGCAGATATATTGCGTCTGGAGAGCATCTCGGAAACTCGGATGCATAGGTTTTTGACCTTCTTCCAAGCTCTTCAGGAATCCGGCAATTCCATGAATAAAGGTATGTTCGTATCCGATATTCAAACCGGGAACCCACCACTTGTCCATATAAGGATGATCGGAATCGGTCACATGAATCGAGCGCCAGCCTCTGGTGGCGGATTCATCCCGGTAATCGAAATAAGACAGTCGTTGCAGATCGTGAAGATCCCAGGAGATCGAGGCGTTCTCACCGTTTATTTCAAAAGTGTAGAGCGCTTTGTGTCCTCGGGCATATCGAGTGGATTCGAAAATTGCCAGGGAACCATTGGCAAATCGGGCAAGCAAGGCACAGGCATCGTCAATATTGGCCTTCTGAACTTCTCCAGTCAGATTATGTTTTCTCTCTTTGATGAAGGTTTCCGTCATTGCGGTCACCGTCGTGATGGGGCCATTCAACCAGATGGCGGTATCGATACAGTGAGCCAGCAGGTCGCCGGTGACACCGCTTCCGGCCGCCTCGGCATCGAGTCGCCAAAGTCCTTCACCACCCTGAGGCAGGTCGGGCGAAATGGTCCAATCCTGAAGAAAATTCGCCCGATAATGGAAGATTTTTCCCAATTTGTCGTCATCGATCAGATTCTTGGCAAGGGTCACGGCCGGGACAAAGCGGTAGTTATACCAAACCATGTTCGCAAGGCCTTTGTCTTCCACGATCTTGACCATCTCTTCTCCCTGTTCAGGATTGAGAGCCAATGGTTTTTCACAAAGGACCATTTTCCCTTTTTCCGCAGCAGCCTTCGCTATTTCACAATGACTGTTGTTAGGGGTGGTGATATCGACCGCATCTATGTCATCCCTTTCGATCAGTTTTCGCCAATCGGTTTCGTAACTCTGCCATCCCCAGTTGTCGGCAAAAGCCTTTACCCTGTCTTCGGTTCGACCGCAGACCGCTTTCATAACCGGCTGGTATTCCAGGTCGAAAAACTGGCTCACCTGACGGTAGGCGTTGGAATGAGTACGCCCCATGAATCCATACCCGATCAATCCGATATTCAATTTTTTCATACTCACTTTTATTTTCTGATAGTTGGTTAATTAGAGGGATTAGCTTTATGAACGCGAATAAGAACCGACCTTTGGAGCTTCAGGATTCACTCCCGGGCCAAAATAGCGCAAGGTAACCAGCGGTTCTGTCGTGGATGTATTTTCGAAGACAACTCCTTCTACCGCCGCTGATTCGGTGCAGAAGACTTCGTCCTGAGTCAGGTCATGAAATCCAATCATTTTTGGACAGTCCAGATTCAACCGGTTCATTCGACCTGACCCTTGTGTCACAATCAGTCCATAGGAGCCGTTGTCCTTAACAGTGCATTTGGCCCCCGGTTCCAAGGTGAGTTCCTTGGCAGTGAAAAGTTGTTCGCCGTCAAAGACCCCGTCGTAAACGATCCACCGATCCACGTATCCTTCGGATTGAGTGTCGGCAACCGCAATGGGCTCCAGATAATGGTTGTCCTTGAAATTCGGGTCGACATTGGCTTCCCAGTCCAATTCGCTGATGATGAAGTCGAGGTCCTGGTGTTTGTCTTCAGGCATATCCTTGACAAGGAGCGACCAAGGAACTTCACGGCCCTCCACCAGCGACTGGAACATACCGAACACGTCGGATCCCCATTGCGGCTCGTAGGTGCAGAGCGAACCCGGTGCATGAAGCAATCCCGGGCCTATTAACCACCCGCTTCCCGGTTTAAGACGGTAGGCTCGTGACAGGTCGAGGATGCCATTATCCCCCTTGTTCCAGTTCTCAAGGCATTTTCTGACCTGTGCCTTCGTGGTTCCCGGTTCCAGTCCCATAAAGGTATAGGGAAAATTGTTGCCGACATTATTATGTTGCGGAGGAAAATAATAGGATTCGGGTTTTCCTTCCTGTCCCACCAAGGCCGCCAGCTCCCTGGATTGGTGAAAATGATGAGGTATCGGCCCCATGTTGTCGAAGAACTTGGAATAGACCGGCCATTTTTGATACTTGCTCCAAATGGCGTCGCCGATCAACCCCGCTCCCTTCGACTGAACGGCGTCCTTCAAAGTAAACCTGGAATCACCCACGATCACATAACTCAGGCCCTCATCCGGAGTCCGGTTTTCATTGGCACAAATCGTCGTAGAAGCAAACCAACGTTCGTCAATACCTCCCCGATTCAACCCAAAGGCATAGAGATCCCGTGGATCCAATTTGAGTCTTTTGCCGGGTTGCAGGAAGGAACGCGGTACCCAGCAGGGCGCGAGGCGCAGCAATCCGCCACTCTGTTCCAGCGCCTGATCAATCAGGCCAGCGACATTGTCTGTAATCGTTCTCATGAAATGGGGTCCGATTCGATTCTGAATCCGAGTTGAAGGAATAGACTATTGAAACTGGAAAATAAAGAGCAAGGAGATTTTGCGGTCCCCAACCTTAAATTACTTTTTAAGGAATTGAAAACCGGCGAATCCAGCCGATACGGCTAATAAACACAGGATCAATGAAAGGGCTACGTTCAGAACGGCCCCCCCCCAGTTTCCTTCGCGACAGAGTTCAAGGGTTTGCCAACTGAAGGAGGAGAAGGTGGTGAAACCACCGAGGAAACCTGCGATCAGAAAGTTTGTAAGAGCGGGAGACCGGTGCTCCGGATGAGTGTGGAGAATGGCGGCCCCGATAAGGCCGATGAAAAAAGATCCCAGAAAATTGACGATCAGAGTTCCGACAGGGAATTCTGGATATCGAGCCGCTGCTTCAACGCTGATCCAATACCGAAGCATTCCCCCGAGACCACACCCGAATCCGATCGATAAATAGACTGTTGCCGAGTTTGGGCTCAAGGATTGATCGGGATTCGGGGGTCAGGATTCAGTGACATTGTAGAAATTCACGAGTAGGTGACTCCGTGCTGCGGTCAAAGCCATGATGAATTCGTCATAACTCTTGTAGCGTTCTTCAGGTCTTTTGGACATGGCCTGCATAATAGCATCACCGGTTTGAGGCGTGAGGTTCGGATTCACATCCATTATGTGAGTCAATGGGGTATGAATATGAGCGGCCACAATATCTTCGATGGTGGGAGCTTCGAAAGGAACATGACCGGTAAGGGCATGGTACATCGTTCCAGCCAGGCTATACATGTCTGAAAGAAAAGTCTCTTTCTTGCGCTCTACTTTCTCAGGAGCGATGTAATAGGGGGTTCCCCATAGATCGGAATCCTCTTCTTCGGAATCGGCTTTCTTTGCCAATCCGAAATCCACCAACTTGGGTTCTCCTTCATCGTTGAAGAGAATGTTGCCCGGCTTGATGTCCCGATGGAGGAGATTATGTTCTAAGGCTTTGTCCAGAGCTGAAGACACGCTTATGCCGACATCCAGGACATCCAGCTCGCTCACTACCTTTTCCTTCTCGATTCGGCTGTCGAGACTGCCCTGATCGGCAATTTCCATAACCAGATACCGCTCGTCTCCTTCCTGATCGAAGGAATAGATATGGATTATGTTGGTATGGTTCAACCCAGCGCAGGCTCGTGCTTCCCGGTAGAATGCTTCCAATGCCTCGGAATCTTCGGCAAGTTCGGGCTTCATCAATTTGACAGCTACATAGCGTTCCAGCGTGGAATCAAAAGCCCGATAGACTGTCCCCATTCCTCCGGAAGCAATCGGTGCACGGAGTTCTATATGGCGTAATCGACGAGGCATCATTACCGGTCCGCCACACTGCCCGCATGCTACCAAATCCAAGGGTTTAAGATCCCCGGATATGAAATTCTTCTTGCCGCATTCATAACATGAAACCATGCGAAACGGCTTCTTTTCTTCAGTATCGGTCATAGCTCACCCGTAAGGCAGAAAGTAAGCATTATTAATTCCAACTACTAGTTCAAAACGTGGATGATTGAATCTCACGATCGTAAACACTATAATACCACAGGCAAAGAGGCATTCCAATACTATGGAAAAGGATCAAGTGGGGCGAACAGCGTTCTTTTTTTCCTCCATTTCGGCACTCAATCGGGTCCTATCGCCTGCGAGTTGCTTCTTGAGTTGCTCGACGGCTGTGAAGTCCCCTGCTACTTCGGCTTCAGCAATTTGGGGATTCAACAGGAGTTCCCTTTCGGCAATTTTAGCAGAGTAAATGGAACCGATTTCAGCAATTTCATTCTTCTGTTCTTCGGTAAGAGACTGAACCGGATTACTCTGGTCAAGCCGTTCCATGGCTAATTCATATGCAGATTTCATATCACTTTTTGTGGTTAATTACTGGATTTCTTGCTGCTCTTCCAAGGCATGTCAGGGAATTTGGTAGGCGTTTTGTATTCCCCGGGCGTAGGCGTTGACATCTTTAATTGAGAATCCGGTTTCTCAGGCCCGGACGACGTATCCGTTTCCATGTTGCCCTTCCAGGAAGAGATTTTGGCTTTGAGTCCATGATGTTCGGCGGTCTTCAAGTTTCCCGCCTTCATATAGAACAGGGAGAGATTGGTATGAACCAGTGGCTCATCCGGTTTTAAGTGTTCTGCCTTATGACCTTCTTCAATGGCCCGGGTGAAATCCTTTTTCCGATAATAGGCCATGCCCAGGGATAAACGGGCTTCGAAATGATCGTTTTCCTCTTCAAGGAGCTTGCTCAAAATAGCGATTGCAGCATCATAGTCCGCTTTGCTGAATTCGAACATCGCTTCATCATAGATTTCTTCTGAATTCATATGAATTAGGTAATTGCCAACATTGTCATCGGCCTATACCGCCGACACAGGATAATAACAAGACCTAAGGATTCAGAGCGAATCAAAAGCAGTAATGACCTCAACCGATTGTCAGCTGGCTTCGACAGGCATCAATTCCGGATTTCTTAAACCGCTGCTTAAATGCAGACCAGTTTTTATTAGCAATTCTAATACTTAAAGAAAGGCTGACAATTCTTGTGGATCCAACGGGATTGAAAAGCTTTAAATAATTGGAAACAAAGCCGATAATAGCAATTGACAGAGAGTCCGGCAGTGTTAGTGTGAATCTGATTACAGCGTAAACCAATGGGTTTACGCCCGAAATCAGCAACCATAAATTCAAGGGCATTATCAGTTCAGTTAATTATTAGCAGGCTTCATGAGCGAATCATCAATTTCCGAGTCCTCGTCAGAGGCCGGACCTCAATCTTCAACAGTTTCAGACATAGTCATCCGATTTGCAGGGAATTCTCAGGACGGGATTCAATCGATAGGAGGGTTTTTAGCCAGACTGGCAGGGAGAAGCGAGCAGGAGGTCATGACGTTCATGACCATTCCAGCGACCATTTCAGGTGGACCGTCCATTTTTCAGGTTCGTATGGGATCCGGCGAGGTTCTGAGTGCCGGCGATGAAGCCGATGTGCTGGTCGCTTTTTACGACCATTCATATGCCAACCATATCGGATCATTGAAAAAAGGGGGGATTCTTTTGTATGACTCCGATCACGTGGAGCCCGACGAGACTAAAGCCGGGGAATACCACCATATTGGGATCCCGATTTCGAGTCGAACCATCGAAGCGATCGGGGGAACTGCACGAGACAAAGGAAAGAATATCTTTACGCTGGGGTTGATCGCCAAAATGTTCGACTTGGATATAGAAAAGCTCGAGCGATTGATCACAGAAAGATTTGGAAACAAGTCAGCAAGTATCCTTGAAACAGCCATGTCGGCCTTTCATGCCGGTAAAGTTTTTCGATTAGAACCGGGAAAAGCAAAGGATCAAGACCAGGTGGTGATGACCGGTAATGAAGCCTTGGGTTACGGTATTATTGCGGCTGGAGTCCGATTCGGGGCGGGATATCCGATCACACCCTGGTCGGATATTATGGAATTGCTTCGTCGGGAACTCCCGAAATATGGAGGTTCCTTTATACAGTGTGAAGATGAACTCGCTGCGGTTTCCATGGCAATCGGCGCCGGTTATGCTGGTAGAGTGTCGATTACCGGTTCAAGTGGTCCGGGGATTGCACTGAAATCAGAAGCGGTAGGCTGGGCGGTAATGGCGGAAATTCCGCTGATTGTCATCGATGTTCAGCGTGGGGGACCTTCCACCGGATTGCCGACCAATGTAGAACAGTCGGATCTGAACATTGCTATCTATGGAGGTCACGGGGATTCGCCTCGCGTTGTAATGGCACCGGCAACTGTTGAAGATTGTTTCCACACTGCCATTGAAGCCGTCAACATTGCGCGCAAATACAGTGTCCCCGTTTATATCCTGAGCGACCAGGCAATCGCAACTCGGATTGAGGCTTTTCCTGAACCCGATCTTGAAAAAATCTGCCAGGACATTTCTCCTGATCTCAGCCCTGTTGAGACACACAAGCCTTACGATCTTTCGACACCGGATGGGTTGACTCAACACCGACCCCCCGGAACCTGGATCATGGATGGCAAATACCCGATTGCCACCGGCTTGGAGCACGATGAATACGGCCGGCCGACCGGAAATCCGAAATATCATATCGAGATGACGGCTAAGCGTCGGAACAAACTTCGTGCTTTAGCGCAGTCTTTGCCTAAACCAACGATATACGGTCCACCGGAAGGACATATTCTCCTGGTGGGGTGGGGTTCAACTTTAGGACCCATTCGGGAAGCCGTCGACAAGGCAAGGGCGGCTGGTGACAGTATCTCCGCAATCCATATACGCCACATAAATCCATTACCTCCGGGAATTGATGATATCATGGCCCGGTTTCATCACGTATTAGTGGTGGAACTGAATGATGAGGGACTTTATGGCTATGGTCAGTTGGCATCGCTTTTAAGAACCCGGTTTGCAGATCCGAAGATTCGCAGCATAACTAAAACCGACGGTTTGACCTACAAAATCACAGAAATTCTGGACAATGTGAAAGATTTTCTGGAATTGGAAGCAGCCAAGAACTAAGAAATCACTGTAACTATTCAGGACCAGATTTCAGGGGATCCATCAAGTATAAAAAATGAGCACTATTCTAGCTGAGCCTCAGCCTCCCAAGGATCAGGATCGACCACCTTTAAAGAAAAAAGATATCGCTGCCGATCACCCTACCTGGTGTCCGGGTTGCGGTGACTTCTCGGTTTTGGCGTTCTATTTCAAACTGATTGAAAAGAAGAATCTCTGGCAGGAAAAAATTACGACCGTTGCCGGAATTGGATGCTCAAGCCGCTTTCCCTATTTTGTGCAGGGACATGGAGTACATTTCATCCATGGAAGGGCTCTGCCGTTTGCAACCGGCATTTCCCTCACCCGCCCCGATCTCCATCTGTTCGTTTTCAGTGGAGATGGAGATGCCTTTTCGATCGGCGGTAATCATCTGAACCATGCGGCTCGAAAAAATGTCAACCTGACTTATGTCATTATGGATAATCAGGTTTATGGTTTGACCAAGAAACAAACCTCACCGACTTCACCGCTGGGATTCAAAAGCAAAACGGATATGTGGGGTTCGGTTGACCGACCGATCAATCCGATGAAGCAATTGATCGGAGCCGGAGCGACTTTCATTGCCCGTACTACGGCTACGAATCCGAAGCATCTCATGGCGGCGATGGAAGCAGCCCTGGATCACAATGGGTTCAGCGTGATTGAGTGTCTAAGCGAATGCACTGAGTTTTTCGCAGGGGCTTTCGATGCGACCAATCCCCGAAAAGGAGGGGATTTCATGGAAGTTCCCAAGGACCACGATGTGACGAACGAATCGGCCGCCTACAAATTAGCGGAGGATTCTTTTCCCGGTTACTTTGGGACATTCTATGACGTGGAGACACCTACGAAGAACGAGAAGGAAGCGGAAATAATAGAAAAACTGCAGAGCAAAGTTCAAGGGATGAAGGACTGGGAAATCCTGAAATCCAATTTTGACAAGATGAAATAACCGAATCCGAAACAGATTTGACAGGCCCCTTCCTTGATGATGACGAGGCAGGGGTTTTTTGCCGGGTGCTCCGGAATTCAAGATCATTGATTCAGTAACTTCATCGAATTCATATTTATGCCGATTTACGAATTTGCCTGTCCTAAGTGCCGGATGATTTTCAGTTTTCTGTCCAAACGGATTAACCCGGATCATTTCCCTAAATGTCCCAAATGCGGAAGCCGGAAACTTAAGAAAGAGATCAGCTGTTTTTCTGCACTTAAAGGAGGGAAGGATTCGTCAGGCGATCATTCCGAAGGAGGCGAAGGGGACTCGACGATACCGGCCTTTGACGATCCCAAAATTCAGAGGGCGATGAATGAGCTGGAAAAGGACATGTCTCATCTGGATGAAAATAATCCGAAACATATGGCCCATATGATGAAAAAGATGAAGGACCTTCTCCCTCAGGACGCCATGCCTAAAGAAATGGATATCGCTATCAAACGCTTGGAATCCGGTGAAGATCCGGAAAAAATTGAAGAAGATATGGGGGATGTTTTCGGAGACATGGAAGGCATGGGCGGCGATGGGGAGATGGGTGGTCTTTACGATTATTGAACCGGCTTCTTCCTCAGAGAGCACCATGCCGCATATTCACGAAAAAATTGACTTCACTGTGGCCATTTTTGTGGTTCAAGCAGGCAAACTGCTTTTAATTCACCACCGAAAACTGGACAAATGGCTTCCATTGGGAGGACATATTGAATTGGATGAAGACCCCGAAGCGGCAGCTTTGCGCGAAGCGAAGGAAGAAAGCGGTCTTGAGGTGGAACTGATCGGGGAACGTCCCCCAACAACCTTTCCGGGGACAAGGGCTCTCATCACTCCAAGATTCCTCGACATCCATAGAATCTCGGAAACCCATGAGCACATTGGAATGCTGTATTGGGCGAGAGTCCAAAGTGGCGATGTCACAGTGGCAGTGAAGGAACATTATGACATCCGATGGTGCACCCCAATGGATTTGGAGAAACTAGTCCCGCCAATGGGTCCATCAGTGAAATGGTACTGCCTGAAAGCCATTGAGGAAATCATGGACCATGAATGAGGGATCGGATACGGTATCACCGCGGTTGGCTTCAGGACTTTTGGTCCATAGCCCAATCTAATTCTGCTTTCCGGGCAGCTTCCACATACTCATGAATCTGTTTTACCGTATGGTTGTACAGAGTAGTGGTGCCGGATTTCAGCTCCAACTGTTGCCATTGCTTATACCATACTGTCGTCTTGGCGACAGCCTGATCCCAGGACATTACCGGTGACCACCCAAGTCGAGTAGTCACCTTTTCCCAGTTTATCTTAAGAACAGCTGTTTCCTTGGGGGCCGATTGATCGGACTCAGCCGACCATTCCCCTTCTCCCCAGATTTCAATAATCCTTTCGACGACTTTTCTTACTGAGATTCCATTCACTTCACGCGGACCGAAATTCCAAGCTTCAGCAAAGTTTCGTCCTCCGGGTTTCAATAGATGTCCTCCGAGATTCAGGTAACCGCTCAGTGGTTCCAGGACATGTTGCCAGGGACGGACACATTCCGGATTCCTGACTCCAACCGTTTTCCCATCCATCAATGCTTTGATGCAGTCTGGAACCAGCCGGTAATCGGCGTAGTCTCCGCCACCGATGACATTGCCGGCTCTTGCCGAGGCAACAGCAGTACATCCTTCCTCAGAAAAGAATGATCGACGATACGAATCAATGGCCAGTTCGGCCATGGCTTTTCCGGAGCTATAGGGATCGTGGCCTCCGAGACGGTCATTTTCCCGGTAAGCCCAAATCCAGTCCTGATTCTCATACACTTTGTCGGTGGTTATGCAGACAACAGCTTTGACAAACGGGTTCTTTCGAACCACTTCAAGCAGGTTGACGGTTCCTCCGACATTAATATCAAAAGTGTCTTTCGGGGATTCATAGGATTTCAAGACCAGCGGTTGGGCTGCCAGATGAAAAATGATTTCCGGGTTACTGGTTTTAACAGCGTCTTCCAGAGAAGCGAAATTTCGAACATCACCTCGAAGGTCTTTGAGACGGTTGTTCAATGCGCAGAGCTCGAAGAGGTTCGGATTGGTTGGAGGGTCCAAGCTGTATCCGGAGACCTCCGCTCCACATTCCAATAGCCAAGTACTCAACCAAGCTCCCTTGAAGCCGGTATGCCCCGTGACCAGGACTCGTCGGTTACGGTATAGGTTTCTGAATAAAGGATCCATCATTCAGAACGATTCTAGGCACACATGCTGCACGGTGGAAGAAGAAATATTAGACCTCATACGAGAAGGGCGCGCCTTTTATACAACTATAAGGGAGTGCTGTCTCAGCACGCCGAAAAGCACTTAAGATTTGCATTCAGAATCCGCAGGAACGGAATCCAGCATACTGTTTTTGAAACGGCCGTGCTGTAGAAACTGCACGATTTCATCCCATACGGCCGGCTTCCAGAGAAGGAAGGTATGGTTGCAGTGAAACGTGGTGAAGTCCTTCATGTTATCAAGTCGCGTGGCTTCCAGAGAAACCCGACCATCATTCCGTCCCGGCAACCACCTGAAAAAAACTGGATTAAGCGACAAGGTGCCGGCGATGACTCCAACAGAAAAAGGAGCAGGCCCTAATGTTCCGGGAATACCTCCCCTTCCTGCCCCCAATTCGCAAGCTCCCGGTCCCATCAACTTTTGGAACCATCGCTTGTCGCGCAGTCTGTCAGCAATCTGACTTCCCTGATTGGGGGGAGCAATCATCACCACTCGTCCGATATTGTCGATGGATTGCCGTGAACAATAGGATCGGAGCAGGATGCCTCCCATTGAGTGGGTCACAAAATGGATTTCCTGGTCGGGTTGATTCAGGATTCCAGCCA
>LWDU01000292.1_pt1 | contig 13268 bp, 23 predicted proteins | sample 727161 | NCBI WGS metagenome assembly LWDU01 (sample SAMN04566230, study PRJNA314399) | hydrothermal vent metagenome | isolation source: deep sea hydrothermal plume seawater | place: Mexico: Gulf of California, Guaymas Basin | collected 2004-07-11 | reverse complement strand
CCGTTTTCGTATGCACTTGTTTCTTGATCATCTTTAAATGAATCTTCAACTTGTGATTTTGTCAAGTCTACAGAATACATCCTGATGTCAAGTTCTCCACCCATTATTCATCTCCTCCACATTCTTTACATATTAGAGTTGTAAAATTCAATATAACTTTTGATTTGAATGGTCTCATGTCCAGACATTTTCTACAATATTTGAAAGTCAATTCTTCAAACCTCCGTTAATTGCATTCTGTAAGTTGATACATATTTGGCATAAGTATATTGTTTCTTCCCTATCCTCTCCCCATTCCATAACCATTTTTACGCGAACTTCTCTACCAATATTATTACATTCCACGTTTTGGCAAGTATTTTTAGTCATATTAGTGATCACTCTTTATTTGTTTTAACTGTAATACAATTATTTTTAGATAAAAAGTATGTCCTGTTTTAATGAATAATTTAAAATTCATCATTGCATGATGAAAATCAAAATGATAATTTTTAATCATCATAATCATCAACTCCAAACAAGCAAGTATAACACCATTCACCTTCATCTAATGGATATGGATCTTCTGGATAATATTCAATTTTTGTATGACAATTTTTACACTCACAAGTCATTTCTCCATTTGCTATACATTCTCGTTTATTTTTATCTGCATCCCATTCTAATAACAAATTCTTTTGAACTAGCCCTTGAGTATTTTCTTTTCCACAACTATTAAACTTGCAATTAGGGCATGATTTGTATTCAGTTTTAGAATAAATCTTATCACATGTATCACATTGAATCATGGGAATTTCCTCATTTTATCTGCATAAGCACTAAATCCATGATGTACTGCACTACATCTTTTGGACTTTACATTTTTAATATCAACTCTGTTTAAACAACTAGGTTTTTTTAAATTACCTTTATCGACTCCCTCTTTAATCACATCATCTTTAGGATTATAATAGTTTATTACATTTTTAGCATATTTACCAATTTCTCTTACAACCTTTGATTCTATTGGACTTCCTAAAAGGTGGATTGTATTAACATTGGTTTTGGTATGTTCTACTACATTGCATCCTAATGAATGTCCTACTAAGTGAATTTTGATTTCTGGGTTTTTCTTGTATAAATCATCAATAAATCTTCCAAGTAATTTACCATTCTTTTTTGCAATTTTATTTGCTATTCTAAGGACTTTATCATAACATTCTGGTTTGTGTGCTTCTCTTACATCTGCATCATAACTGAATGATATAACTGGATATTTTTTATAACCAATTTTTCTTAAAGTTCTTCTAAGTATCTTTCCACCGTTTTGAGCTCCCCATCTACTGTTTCTCATACCATGAATAAATATTACAACTTCCTTTGATTTTGTAATATTTGTAAATTTCTTTATTGGGTAAAGATAATAATCGTTTGATTTACCAAGATCCTTTCCAGTTCTTAAATCGAAATGTCCTCTTGTGGTTATTCTTGGAAACTCTGTATTCATATATTATCTACAGTAAATGATTATTTATAGTTTTGGAATACTTGTTTTCTTTCATTGTAATCGCATAAAGCATTTGAACACCAGATTAACTTTATCAGTCCTCCTTCTTCCGTTTTATAAACTTCACTTTCAGTTAAGAATCCTTTCTCACATATTTTACAACCTTCCAATACGTTTAAATAATAATAATAAAATTATTTAACTCTTTCTATTCCTTTTTTTTAACAAACTAAACATGATCATTCCAACATTGATAATTGAAATAATTTCAATTAAATCTACTCCATATAGTAACCAATCAATTATTGGATGTATTCTTGAAATATTTCCCATCTCTAACATCATATCTGCATTCCATACCATATGTGGGATTTGAATGAATTGAATTATTGCTATTAATATTATACTTCCTAATATTTTATTTTCATACCAATTCCAAAATTTAGCCCAAGGATTCATACTTCATTACCCCATGAATCCCAACCTTCTACTTTTTCCCTTGCAAATAATTCTATTCTTGATATATCTCCAAATAATTCAACTATCTTATCTCTTATAAATTTAGGTTTTTCAGAATGTTTTGTCCAAGCAGATTCCACTATATTTGATATAGAATGGTTGATTGCCTTACAACCTTTTCCTTTCTTTCCTAAAATACAAATTTCAGAATTTGATCTAGTATAATAACCCATACCAATGAAATTGCCACCTGACTTATTTTTCTTAACCCAATTAAATAATAAAGTTGTGTAATTGAAACCCCATGATTTCATTACATCTAATCCCTCTTGTAATTTTGGGAATGTTACCCATAAACATAATATGGAATTATCTTCTGCTATACTGTTTACTGGCATATTTTTTATATCTTCAATACTCATTTGATTATAATGATTATCTAATGATCTTGATTTAGATCTGATAAAATCATATTTCCACGGTGGATCTGCATAGATAATATTATATTTCTTATCAGGTAATTCATTCATTTGTTTTTTTCCATCCATTCATCCTTACATTTTATGTGCCAATACCAAAACTTCTCACATGGTTTCTCACAAAACCAACAAACACTATGGGTTACAACACGTTTCAATATAAAATTTAATTGTAAATGATTAATAACCTTTTCCCTAAATATCTCTGTCAGAATCTGTTCTAAATACTTCATAATCATTTACTGTATTTTGACAAAGTGTGCAAAACAATCCACGAGCTAGATTTATCTTTATTCTTCCTTCTGGATGAATCTTACATGGAATTAGGTGTTTTAGCAACAATTACCATACACTTCCTTTATCTGAACAATCATAATTTACTCCACAATTTGGACATATTAAGTGACAAGTTGTAATTTTTTCCATATCATGTCCACATCTATCACAGGTTTCTTTATCCATAATGACTATGATCTGACGGTGGATGTTGAACTTCATGTGATTGTTCTAATCTTGTATGTAATATCAATTCTCTTAATATCTCCTTTTCCATTTTATATTCTGCATATATTCTCAATGTCTTACATTCACACCTTCTACATTTTGGATTCATTGTCTGTAAATACTCTGGTACATTTATCCCTTTAACTATCTTAATTGTGTATATTTCATCACAGTTCCAACACCCAATTTTTGCATTATATTTTGTTGCATATTTTTTGATTTTTCTTTTGATTTTTTTGTTAATTGATTTCTTTTTTTTCTTAATTTTTGACTTACTCTTTTTTACCATCTTTTTCCTCAGTATCCAATCCCAATTGTTTGCTTAAATCTTTATTTTTTGTCTCTAACTCATTATAATGTTTGATTAAATCACGTAGGTTCCAATTAGAAGTGTATAGGCATTTTAGATTCTGTTTCTTTGAATGTTTTCCATAATCTTTCTTACATATAGGACATTGTATTCTTGATACTTCTAACAGTTTTCCTGTAAGTGGCATTAACGTTTCAACTCTAATAATCTAATACTTGTGATTGACATTTTTATCGAAGTATCAAAATCAATTTCATGTGTTATACTATCAACACCATAATTTTTAATTTTCCCATTTATCTTAAATGAAAGTACATGTCCTATTTCTGGGAAAATCATTCCACGAGGAAAATCCAATTCCACTGGATCTTTAGTATTGCTTCCTATTACAAATTTTATAGGCATTAGTTTTACTTATAAATACTACTATATAACCTTGTTATTCTAACTTCATTTTATCACTTGCATATGATTCCAAAACATTTGGCAACCATGCATGGATAAATAGTGCCACACTCATGCTCATGGCTCTCCACCAATGTTGAAAATATGATAGTTTATTATCTTTCAGATGTTTCAATATGTAATTAAATTATTCAAATCATTACTTAAATGTTATGATTTGATTACTTCTAATCTATCATAACCTTCATCAAAAGTTGGTTTTGTGAAATTCTCAAATTGTTTATCGATAACATCTTCTGGGATTCCTTTTCCAGTTTTTGCCTCTCTATCTTTAAGTCTTTTAATGATAGTTTCTCTTGGAATATCAAAGTAAACTACTACGATTTCAACATCTCCATTGGTTCTGATTAATTCAACAAGTGATTTTCTAGTGAATGAGTTAAGTGAAGTTCTATCAATTACAAAGTCTTTTCCACTTCTAATATTATGAACAATATTATCAAAGAAGATACTATTAATTGCTCCAAATAATTTTTTTGATTGGATCTCATCAAATGCTTCAGTATAGTTAAAACCACTTTCTTTTGCATAATTCTCAACAATTTCATCACTTGAAACTGAATCAAGATTATGGTTTTTGATATAAGTGCTTTTTCCACTTCCACTTACTCCACTCGTAATGTAAACTCTTTGTTTGTTCATGTATTATGTAGGGTATATGGTATTAATAAGTGTATTGTTATCGACCTTCAGAACATTTTGGGTGTCTATACAAATGCTCATCACAAACATATTCTATACATTCTATACAAACATTCATGTTTTCTCCCAATTTACCTTGACCTATTTTCACATGACAAACAGAACATTCTACAGATCCTGCTTCTTTTTCCATCGCATCATAAAATTCTTCACTATCAGTTCCTCCTTTTGATATACCATTATGTGTGAATCTAGCCATTATTGATCATAATCCATTATACTATTTTTTTGCTTTTTCCAAAGTCTTGGTGGATTTCTCTAATCCTTTTTTTGAAACTCCAACATCTTTTTCTGCTATTTTTAATATCTTATCATAATTTGGTAAACCCCTTCCTTGAAAAGTATGAACATATTTCAAATACTGTTCAGCAAATCCTAAATCTCTTTTCCAAAACTCAAACTGTGCTTCAGCATTTATCAAAGATAAAGTAGGTAATTCTTTCTTACTAAACATAATATACCTAAAATTTAATAATATTTATACATATTTAATAACGTTAGCTACGTCATTATGGCATTAAAATTATATCAAAATAACGTTAGCTACGTTACTTTTTTCTAAAAAGTATTTACCAAGTACAAGCAGTATATCTTGTTTTTGCCATATCTCTGTAGGTGTTTTCTAACTTATCACCTTCTATCAAGTAATCATGTTTGATGTTTCCTACTAAGGCTACATCTTGTTGCCATTTTTTGAGTTTTGATTTCATTTGAATCATTTTGGACTCAATCAATGAATCGACTTCTGCTTTGGTTGATTCAATTGGATTATATACTTGAAGTCTTACTTTTGCATCTGCTTCTAATCCACTATACATACTACTTTTGATATCGGATTCTCCCATTTTTCCGAAACACCAACAACATAGAAGTCTAATATCTTCATCTTCGAATAATGGTTTAATTCCTAAACTTTTATGTGCATTTGGTTGATCTAATTTTCTATCACAAGCAGAACAATGAAGTCTATCATGTGCTAATGCTTCAGCGTTGTTTGGTTGACTTAATCCAAATTCTCTTGCTAATGCGTTGGTTTTACTCAATGCTTGTTTTTGGATTTGTGCTACATTGATATCTTTTTCTGGATTTTCTTCAAGTATTTTAATTGCAACTTCAGGATTTGCATTGTTTGAACGTGCTTGTCTTTTTTCTGCTCTTGCTTCTCGTGCTTCACGTTTTGCAAGACTTGCTTTTCTAAGTGCTTCATGGTCTTTTTGTTGTTGAGTTTTTTGAGCAATGGTTTTTAGATTGCTTGAAGAACCATTAGAATATTTTCTTTGTAGCCCTTGACCGTTTATGTTAATCATGTATTATGTAGGGTATATCTCCTTAATATATATTGTGTTTATGATTGAAAATACCCTAGATAACATACACTTATATTGAAGTGTTGTAATTGTATATCATGGAACAAATACAAGTTCAACAAGAAGTTATTACTGAGAGATCTATTGGAAATCTCTTTCAAGAACTTCTTGAAAAAAAGGGAAGATTGGAAGAATTTGAATCACTTTCAAAACTCTACCGACCTGAAATAGTTGGAGAAAATAATGTTGGAGAGCCTATAAGATTAACTCCAAACAGTTTCCCTGCAACCGTAGCACAAGTTCTTAGAACTAAAGTGTTACCATCCCAAGAGTTAAGATTTCAACCAGCCGTTGCTGGTGGTTAATCTTATTCTTTATTTCTATTTTATTTTAAAAAAAATGTATCAGGTTGAAGTAATTTTTGTATAAAGTTTCAACCTGATAATGTTGGTATTAAATGATAAAGGGTAAACATACCAACCCAACCCACATGAACATCAACTTTCATTGATCTCTGACTCTCATTAAGGTGTGTTTCCACGATAATAATTCATTATAATTGATATAAAAATATTATTCGCTTGAAGTTCCTCTATGAGTAGATTTTTTACCTTCATACTCTTTACGTTTTTCAGTAACCGTATCTTCTACTGGAATTGTTGAAGTTCCCCTATTTACTGAGATATTGGTTACACCCGATTCTTCAAGTCTTTCTTGTTCTGCTTCCTTAAATGATTCCCCTACTACTGGAGTTTCCTCACTAGGTTTATCACTTTTTGTTCCTCTATTAGCCAATATATTACTATGTAACACTTACATAAAAGTATCACTATTTTTTAATGTTTTTAAACATGTTTGTTAAAAATATATTATGAGTCATGAACCACTTGGAACAAAATATTGCCCAAAATGTGTAATTATAAAAGAAAAACAAATACAATTAAAAGTATGGGAAAAGAATCTTGAATCTCGTGAACAAGAATTAGAAGATGAAATTGAATTTATAAGAAAGAATAAAATTTATTGAACTTTAAATATTACCTTATGACCTTTATGGTTATTACTAAATGGATCTATTTCTAATATATCTTTTTTACAATCACAACATTTTACATAAGATCCTTCTGGTTTGTATTTTTTTATATAATCTGATATGACATTCCAAAATTCCGTACTTCCATAAGTAAGTTTAGTTTCACGCCTTACTTTCTCCTCCTTTTGAATTTGTTTTGATATGAATTCAGTTGCACATTTTATCTGAACTTCCAATTCTGAATCTGAAAGTGGTGGACTACACATGAGATTATTCTTTGCCTTTATCACTTCTGTGAATACATTCTTTTCCATATCTGGATATTTTCGAAGTATGCTTTCTGCATATCTCATTATTGCTTCGTGTCTGTTTGATCCTGCAAGAACTCTTGTGTCATCTTCAGTTAATACTTTTATCGGTACAAGATTTCCCTTACCCTTTCCCAAACTAAACTCATCACATATTTTATTTATAACTTCTCCAATTTCGTCAAGTATTATTGGTTCTTTCACACCAAGTATTCTGTAATTACTTCCATCTTTGTGAGGAGAAGGAGTACAATACATTATTCCATGAGTTCCATCTCCTTTCATTTCAATTGCTGGAACTTCATCTTTTTCCATTTTTTGAACAATATCAAAGTTTACTGCATCGCTTGATTTCTTTGGCATTGGTGTATGTGTATAAAAATAGAAATGTGCTTTGTCTGGATTATCATGTTGTTCTACAAGTGTTTGCTGTGACAGATATTCAATACCCTTACTATGCATAACCTCTATACCTTTTTTATTATCCGTATCTATTGCACAAAGATACAGATCTTTCTTATCTTCATTATGGAATACTTTTCCACATATTACTGCCATTCCTGATGTAAACATACCTTTTTGTTTCCATTCATCATGTAACTCTTTTGGTATTGGTTCAATCTGCCAATTTCCACGTTTATCTTCTTTCCATGAAACTAGTGGTTTCTTTGATATACCAACTGCTGGTATTACATTTACACCTATTGTGTATCTCCAAAAATCTGCCCATCTATTAATTGCAGGTATATCCATTATGTAGGTTACACTATTCGTAAATATAAACTATGTGTTAAGGTTGAAAGTTAGATAAGGCTTTCAAACACCTAACGGTTGATCCTGCTTTGGCAAGTTCATACTTATTTGATTTGGTCATTAATAAGAATATGACTGTGGTGGGTGCATACAGTCGGATGCGTGAAACAATCAACAATGGCGATCATTGTAAATTTTACCCAATTTTACATTACTTTCGTTTAATAAAAGTGTTGGTTGTGTATGAATGAATATCCCACTTATGTTTCCATGTAAAATGATCTGTCATGATATAACAATCATGACAAAGTTGCTTATCCCAAGAATCTCCTTTGGCTTTTCTTCTAACTGTACTACATATTTTACACATAGCCATTAAAATTAATATGATTTTATGAATATATAGTTATTGTTTTAATACATCTTTAAGTAATTTTTTTAAATTTTTATTCTTTTCATTGGTTTTTGTCATTAATAACGCATTAATCAATGATACAAGTTTTTCTTCCCCATATCTGTTAAGTCGTTCAAGTGCTATATGATCCGTATTGCATAAATATAGAAACCTTTTCTTTTCTTTCATCACAACTGGTTCCAAATCCTGATAATATTTTAGTTGTCCTGCCGTATCATGTGGGTATTTATTATACGTCACATCATCAAATAAATACCACAAATGATGTATTGTAAATCCTTTCTTGGATTTACCTTTACCACAAACAAAACATTTACCTTGTCCAAGTGTTTCTCCTAAACGTATTTTAATTTTTGATGTCTCGACTTTCTTATTTACCATTATAAGAGTGTTTTCATTTCTCTATCTAATAAGAATTGCCACAAATCTGACAATTACCGTTCTTTCTTTCCGTGAAAATCATACAGTTTGGACATTCTTCTGGATCTGCTTCTGCTCCAAGCATCCATTTTTGATGTCCTTTTCTACCACTTCCTCTGCCACCTTCACTTGCTTTTGATTCTCCTGTTAGTTCTTTTAATTCTTGTTTGTATTTTTCCAATTTACGTTTAGAATGACTAAGTAACTGAGCTTTTACTCTTTCATTGTATAATTCATAAAACTCATCTGGGTGTGTATTATTTTCTATATCTTCTAATCTTTTTTGTTCAATTCTTATATCTATTTTTAACATTTCAATTCTTGAAGCTTTCATTCTTGATAATATAGCTTCTAATTCATTATTTTCTTTATCAAGCCTCTTAATCTCATCTTCTTCAGTATATATCTCGGTTGCTTTTGATTCATGAGACATTATATGTTCGAATTGTTCTCCCTCTCCACTATGTCCAGCAATTCCAAATTCTTCTCCACATTTAGGACAAGTCCAAGATACATGACGTTTGCCAAATTTATCAGTATATGGTTTTGAATGATCTCTTTCCATTCCTTGCTCTTTTTTTGAATGGGTTTGATAATGGTCGGAAAACTTACTATAAGTATCGAATAGGTTATTACAAATTTTACATAATGTAACTCCACCCTCATGGCTTTTGTATCCCTCTAATTCTTCAAAATGACTTTGTAATGCCATTATACTACCGTTTGTAAACATACGTTCTTCTGGTTTAGGTTGCCATACTCCATTTTCATCATATATCATATTTTCGGTTGCTTTTAATTCATAATCACAAATTGTACAACTACTATCAATGAACTCATGTCTATGAGGATAAGGATCTATACCGTATACATCTGGCATATATGGTTCATCATCAATTCCCTCATCTCCTTCCTCTTTATCCTCTAATAATGATGGATCAACCAATGTATTTTTTTCTTCATCCCATACATCATGTTCATCTGAATATGCTTCAAATAATGCAAGTGTTGTTAATTCTAAAAGATTTTCAAATGTAAAGTCCAAGTTATGTTCAAGTACAATATCATGTTTTCTCTCACTCGATAATGATTCCCCTACCATATCATCAATTAAATCTCTAACTTCATTAGTATGTTTATGTGTCATTTTAGCCAATCTTAAAGCAAGGGTTGGTTCTATTGCATCATACGTCATTTTTAACATACTTGCAATAGGTAGGGAAGTTGGATCAAATGATTCATCAGATTTTAACTTTCTCATCAATTCTTGCATTAAAATATAATGTTTTCTTGATTTTGGTAATATATCAAATTTTTTCCCATATTTTTTATGTGCATATTTATATAATGATGCTGTAATTGAATCATAATCTTCCGTTCCTCTAATTTGATCAAAATTCCTAATCCCTGCATCGCTAAATGGTCTAACCCATTTGCATTTGCAGTTTGGGTGTGTATATGGTCTTGAACCCCTATTACCTTGACTTTCCAATCTTGGTATGATAGGTCTGTTTGGAGAATCTGTTGCAAATGTCTTTCCATCATATTCTCTGCAAATATCACATTCACTTTTTGATACATATACAAATTGTAATACTTTTGCTGGTGTCTTTTTTGGATTTAGACCTCTTGTTGCTCGTTTAACACCAGTTCCATCTTTGTTAAGTTTTTCTTCATAGATTGTTCTATGTGGTGCATTGAATTTACTATTTGAATGATAATTAATTTTTTCATATTCATCATTGTCTCTGGTTGTACCTTTTTCATAATCATCTTCTGCCATGCTTATGTAATTTGATATACTGTGATTTTTCTGTGGTGTGTAACTTGGAAGTCGTGTATTTAATTTTGTTTTCCCACCATGTTGACGAGTTTGCCAACCTTTTTTAGCACCATCAGAAGTTCCTTCTTCTTCGGCTTCATATATTTCTGCTTCATACATAACAAGTTCTGCCTCCCCTTCATAGTTATCTATAAAGTCCTGTGCTTCTTCAACGGTATCAAAATTTCCAATTGTTTCTAATTTATCCCCAACATCTTCAAAGTCATCATATATGCAGACATTGACTCCAGTTGTAGGAGTTGCTCGTTTAACCTCATCTAATGCTTCATCAAGATAACCCACTACATACACCCCATTATAATTTCTATCTTTTCTGGACAATCTGGTCTTTTATCCGTATCACCTCTATCAATATTATGGAAATATTCTGACATCCCTAATACATAATTATTTACCATATCTTTATTTTTACTCACATAGTTTTTTAATTTATTGTTTGCTGGTTTGTATATTCTATCGTGAACATAGTTAGCCCATGTATCTTCATTTTTAGTTCTTATCTGTATTTCGGATAAAACTCCACTACCGTCATCTATTATTGCATGATAACTTCTATATCCATCTCTATCAATATCTATGTTATTCTTTTCCTCCACTACATTATAATTATCTTTTATATATTTTAATGATTTAAACACACCATCTAGATCATCTGCCATAACTCTTACTCCACTCACATCATTTAAATCCCCAACTGTTGCATATAATTCTGGCTTACGTGCAAGTTTACCAACCATACTATCAATTTCTTTTACTCTACCACTAATAACAACTCCTTCTAGATTTTTATTAAGATTGTCCTGCATTTCCTTATTTGATATTGTTGCAGTTTCCCTTAATCCAACTGATTCTTGTATCTGTTCATCAACAAACTGTTTATCAAGTTGAGGATACTTTCCTATGACTTTTTGAGATATGGTATCATAATCTACAGAAGATCCACCTCCACCTTTTGTTGAAAACTTACCGTCTCTATCTCTTGGGTGTTCTAGTTCTTGGAATGCTTCAACGGTTCTATTCTCATGTGGTTCGTCATCCAAGTAATCTTGATCTGTTGCATGGTACCATTTCTGTTGATCCCTACTTTTGAATTTTTCATCTAATTTTTGTATGCTCATAAAATTATCTCCATTCTTTGCATTAATTGGTTGTGAATGTGCAAAGTAAGCACTTGGTATTTCTCCTATTTCCTTATCTTGATCATAAGATGTGTTGACTTCAAATTGTTTGTTATATTCTGCATCATCTTTTTGCCAACTTGGACTTCCAAGACCTCTGTCTTTTATTTCCTGATCTATTTGGTTCAGATAATTTTTATTTCTGTATGTACCATAAATGTAATCTCTGTTTTTTAATAATTCATCATCTGTCATTGCCTCAATGGGAATATTTTCTGTGATAAAATTATCATCAATTTCAAATTCTGTCATGGTTAATCACTATTTGGTATATCGCTATCTAAATCATCCAAGTTACTAATATGATCTGAATTCATTGCATAATGGTCATTCATATCTGGTATACTGTCAAATTCTACCCCACAAGTATTACATTTTGCATCTACATGTCCGTATAAACCTTGATCGAAACCTTCTTCCACCCTAAAATTCATCATGTCCTTGTTGTCATTAGTGATTATCCCATGTTTTGAATCCCAAACCATACCTGCAAGATACTCATTTATACTTTTTTTAAAACGTGCAAAATTAACAAAATCTTTCCTACTGTCATCACGACCAAAACTTGCATCGTGACCATCTGGTAATACATAATTTTTCCATTCATCATATGCTTCTTCAGTAATCATCCATTCTGAACTAGTATTAGTATCCCATGTCATCCATAAATCATCTAATTCTTCATTTGCTTTTGATTCTTCTACTTGATCTGGATCTCTGTCCAGATTTACACCGAATCTGTTTAGTTGTTTTTCAATATTATCTACAAGTCCTTCTCCATCTCTTTTTAAATCATAACCCATCTGTCTTAGAGTTTTATCTGCAATTCCAAGATCTCTCATTAGTTTAATTTGATCATGAGCTATCATTGGTGCTTCATTGTCAGACCAGTTACCCCATGATTCTGTATTCCTTACTTCTGATTCATCATCCCAATCATCATATTTTTGATAATCTTCCATATCACCTTCTCCAAAGAAACTTGCATTATAATCTATTTGGTTATCCCATTTGTTTGGAACTCTCTCACCATTGAGATAAGCTACATATTCAGAAGGCATCGCACCAAATTCTTTTATTCCTATTCCATCTAGCGTTACATATCCCTCATGTTGTTTTGGATTATAATCTTCAATTATACCTACTTTTTGACCACCTTGATATAGATCTACTTTTGGTATTCTTTTACTTGAAATTTTTGCTTCTTCGCCATATTGCCACGGAAAACCTAATGGTGTACCATATTGATCTCCCTCTGGTGTTGGATTGTCATTATATGCTTTAAGTTGATCTTTCATTATATGTCTTGCAGAATCTACAGTTGAAGGACTATCTGACAAATCATCCATTTGTGTCATTGATTCTCCACTATTTTTAACTTGGTTGAAAAATATTGATATTCCTTCTAATATTGCCTTTTGTGTCTGACCATTCCAATTATACATACTTGAATCCATTTCAAAATTCATCATTGCAATATTTTCATCATCATTTGCACCTATTGTACTTAGAAAGTTTTCAACTGGAATTCTTTTTACACCTGATCTTCCTGCAAGTTTTTGTATTTTTGAATCCCAATCTGATGTACTCATTTCACTTGCTTTTG
>LWDU01037736.1_pt1 | contig 13269 bp, 13 predicted proteins | sample 727161 | NCBI WGS metagenome assembly LWDU01 (sample SAMN04566230, study PRJNA314399) | hydrothermal vent metagenome | isolation source: deep sea hydrothermal plume seawater | place: Mexico: Gulf of California, Guaymas Basin | collected 2004-07-11 | reverse complement strand
CCTCGTCGTCCTGTGGGACGAGCCGAACCTGGGCCTGGACCGCCTGATCGCGGACCTGCCCCTGGACGAGAGCCTCCTGAACGAGTTCGTGCTGCTCGTGGTGGTGCGCCGCGGGGGGAGCCTCCAGATCGGCGGCACCACGGTCGGGACGCGCCCCTCCGCGCTCGACCCCTTCGCGCCGGAGCACGTCGGCGATGCGCTCGCGCTCGTCGAGTACGTCCGCCAGCGGCGCGAGACCTACGGCGTCCGCGAGGGGGCCGTCGGGATCCTGGGCTACGGGCGTGGTGGAACGACCGGTCTGAACCTTCGCGCCATCGCGGACACCGAGGCGCTCACCGTCGCGCTGGCGGCTCCCGCCTCGTTCCAGTTGCCCTCGGTCCGCGAGACGACGAGCGCGTACCTCCGCGGCGTGGCCTACGATGCGTTCCCCGGTCTGACCGAGGTGCTGGCGCTGACGGCCGGCGAGGTCCGCGACGGTGCCGCGACGATCGATGAGGCCCGGGTGGAGGGGATCGTGCGGTCCCCCGCCCTCCTCACGGAGGAGACCGCGCCGGGCACACGGCTGTACATCGCGCACGGGCAGCGGGACACCGTCGTGCCCGAGGAGCACGGCCGCACGATGGGCGCCTTCGCAGCCCCGACGGGGGGCGGCTACCTCGCGCCGGAAGAGGCCACCCACGAGTCTCTCCCGACGAACCCCGAGGTCCGCACGATCGTCCGGATCGGGGTGTGTGACACGCTGCTGGCGGGCGAGGCGGTCTGTGACTGAACGGGGGGATTGGGAATGGTCAGTCCGGTGATTGAGCGCCGGGACGGCCATTCCGGAGATTCCTCACAACAACCGCCGGCGTGCCGCCGTATCTGGTATCCGTGCTGGCGGAACGCGCCGCCAGCCGTAGGAGCGAGAGGGGGGTAGAGGCCCCCAAGAGGACATGAGCGCGCCGATCTACCTGGACCACAACGCGACGACGCCCATCGCCCCCGAGGCCCTGGATGCCATGCTTCCGTTCTTCCGGGAGCACTACGGCAACCCCAACAGCGAGCACGCCTACGGGTGGGCCGCCGACGAGGCGGTCAAGCTCTCGCGCAAGCGGGTCGCCAACGCGCTCGGCTGCGACGGCCGTGGGCTGACGTTCACCTCCGGCGCCTCGGAGTCCATCTCGCTCGCGCTCCGCGGCGCTGCCTCCGTCTACGGCGGACGCAAGCACCGCATCCTCACCGTCGCGACGGAGCACAAGGCGGTGCTCACCACCTGCCAGTCGCTCGAGCACGACGGGTTTGAGGTGACGCTGCTGCCCGTGGACGCTGATGGCTTGCTGGACCTGGAAGCGCTTCGCGCCGCCATCGACGACAAGACGCTCATCGTCTCGGTCATGTGGGCCAACAACGAGACCGGCGTGGTGCAGCCCATCCGGCCCATCGCGGAGATCGCGCACGAGGCGGGCGCGTTCATGATGAGCGACGCGACGCAGGCCGTCGGGAAGGTGCCCGTGCACGCGGACGCGGCCGGCGTGGACCTGCTGGCGGTCTCGGCGCACAAGTTCTACGGCCCGAAGGGCGTCGGCGCGCTGTTCGTGCGGCGGCGCTCGCCGCGGGTCCGGCTGCAGCCGCAGATCGCGGGCGGCGAGCACCAGGGCGGGATGCGTGCGGGGACGCTCAACGTGCCCGGCATCGTCGGGATGGGCGTGGCCGCGGAGCTGGCGGCGAAGAACCTCGAAGCTGACGCGCTCCGCATGGAGGGCCTGCGCGACCGGTTTGAGGCCGGGCTGCGCGAGGCCGTCCCGAACGTCCGCGTCAACGCGGAGAACGCGCCGCGCCTCCCCAACACCTCCAGCGTCATCTTCGACGGCATCCGGAGCGGGAAGCTGCTGAGCACCCTGCGCGAGGTGGCCGCCAGCACGGGCGCCGCCTGCCAGAGCCGCGTCCAGAAACCGAGCCACGTGCTCACCGCGATGGGCCTCACGCCCGAGGAGTCGTTCTCCACCGTCCGCTTCTCGCTCGGCCGCTACACGACCGAAGAAGAAGTAGACCGCGCGGTCCAGCACGTCGCCGATGCCGTCGCGAACACCCGCCAGCGGCGCGCGGCCTAGCGCGTTCTCGGTTCCGGGTTGAAGACTGGCCCTCGGCCGGAACCTGGGACCGGCTCACTCGGAACCAGAGTATGGACCTCGTCAACCGCGTCGCCGAGAGCGACATCACGACCCTCGACCTCGCCGCGCTGGCGGAGGGCGTCGAGACGGTCACCTTCGACCTCGCGCCCTTCCTGCACCGCGGCCTCGTGCTTCGCGAGCGCGACTTCCGCCAGTCGGTCAAGGACCACGACTGGAGCCAGTACGCCGGGCAGCACGTGGCCGTCACCTGCTCCGCCGATGCCATCGTGCCGACGTGGGCGTACATGCTCGTCGCGGCCAAGCTGACGGGCGTCGCCGCGAGCGTGGGTGAGGGGACGGAAGCGAGCGTGCGCCGCGACCACTTCGTCCGCGCGATGGAGGCGCACGACTGGAGCCAGTACGCGGGCAAGCCCGTCGTCATCAAGGGCTGCGGCAACGACACCGTCCCGCTGGACGCCTTCCTGCTGGCGACGCAGAAGCTGCAGGCCGTGGCGAAGAAGCTGATGTACGGCGAGCCGTGCTCGTCCGTGCCGGTCTGGCGGCAGCCGCCCGCGGCCCCGCCCGCCGGAGCCGCCAAGCCCGCGCGTCCGGCCGGGATCAAGCCCGCTGGAGTGAAGCCGGCCGGCGTCAAGCCCGCAGGCCCGCCGCGCTCGTGACGCTCGACCTCACCGGGAAGACGGCGCTCGTGACGGGCGCCAGCCGGGGCATCGGTCGTGCCGTGGCGGAGCAGCTCGCCGGCGCGGGCGCGACGGTCGCCGTGCACCACAGCGGCCGGAATTCCGAGGCCGCCGCCGCGCTGGCGGAGCGGCTGGGCGGGCACGAGATCGCCGCCGATCTCGCGAATCCGCGCGAGGCGAAGCGGCTGTGGGACGAAGCGCTGGATGTCCTCGGTACGGTGGACGTGGTCGTCGCCAACGCGGGCGTCTTCGTGGAGGCCGATCCGGAGGTGCCGCTGGACGACTGGCTCGCGGCGTGGGACCAGACGCTGAGCGTCAACCTCACGTCGCTGGCGGTGCTCTCGCGCGAGGCCGTCAACCACTGGGCCGCGCGCCACGCCGAAAGCGACCGCCAGCCGGGCGAGATCGTCGGACGCCTCGTGACCGTTTCCTCTCGCGCCGCCTTCCGCGGCGACGATCCGGCGTTCCTCGCCTACGCGGCGAGCAAGGGCGGCGTGGTGGCGCTCACCAAATCCATCGCGCGAGGCTGGGGACGGCGCGGCGTGGCGGCCTTTGGCGTCGCGCCCGGGTTCACGGCCACGGACATGGCCTCCGGCGCGCTGGCGGAGGACGCGGACGGGCTCCGCGCGCAGACCAGCCTCGGCGCGATCGCCGAGCCGGAGGAGGTCGCCCCGACCGTCGTCTTCCTCGCCTCCGGTCTGGCGGACCACGCGACCGGCACGACGGTGGACGTCAACGGCGCGAGCTACGTGCGGTAGCATCTCGGGCGCCTCGCGTTCGTAGCCTCCCGCATGTCCCGCGACGAACTCTCCGAACAGCAAGCCGCCGACCTCCTGCGTCGCGCGGCACACCTCCAGGCCCGCGCGGACAACGACCACGGCCCCGGCCTCACGCTAGACGAGGTCAAGCGGGCCGCACACGCCGCCGGCATCGACCCGGTGTACGTGGAGCAGGCCGCCCTCGGCGCGGGAGACGACCTCCCACCGAGCGAGCCGTTCCTGGGGATGCAGACGGGATCGCGCCGGACGCGCGTCGTGCCCGGCCGCGTGAGCGATGCCGAGTGGGGCAAGATGGTCGCCGCGCTCCGCCGCCATTTGGGCGGGACCGGAACGCAGGGATCCATGAGCCGTATCACTTTCTGCTGGAGCCCGAGGGTGACGACACCCGGATCACCGCCTCCGCCTACTGGCGCGGGGATTCCATCGGCGCGACGGGCTTCGTGGCGATGATGGCGGGCATCTCCGTCATGATGACGGTCCTCGCGCTCGGCAACCCGGCCGATCTGCCGTGGATCATCTCCGTCCTCTTCTCGCTCGGCACGATCGCCGCCGCCGCCGTCGTCCGCCCGCGGCTCTGGGCCAAAGGTCCACGCATCGACGGGAAGCTGGACCGCGCGCTCGACGCGCTGGCGGGTCTCGCCGGAGAGGAGGAACGCGCTGAGGCTCTCGCCTCCGCCCCCGAGGTGCCGGACGCCACCGGCTCGCGCATCGACCCCGCGCTGCTGGACGTGGATCCGGAGACCGCCGCGCCCGCTCATCGCCGCCGCCAGCGCGACGGGGCGTAGCGCACCCATCGCACCCGGGCCCCGTAGCTTCGGCCATGCCCAAGCGATTCTCCGAAGCCGAAGCCCAGCGCATCTTCGCCCTCGCCGCCGAGCGCCAGCACGAGCGCGGCCAGGAGGACACCGGCCTCTCGCTGGAAGAACTGGAGGAGGTGGGCCGCGCGGCCGGGCTGGATCCGGCGTTCGTCCGCGAGGCCGCCATCGACGCGCTCCGACCCGAGACGACCGGCACCACGCGGCGGGTCTTCGGGATGCCGCTGGAGTACCGCCGCGAGCGGTTCGTCCGCGGCCCCATCTCGGACGACGCGTGGGCGGAGATCGTCCGCGAACTCCGGGGCCGGTTCAACAAGCCGGGCCTCGTGACGGACATCGGGAAGCTGCGCGAGTGGCGCTCCGACACCGGCATCAACAACCAGCCGGTGATGGTCACGCTCACGCCAGAGCGCGACGGCACGCGCGTCGTCATCGAGCAGTCGCAGGCGCAGGTGGCGCTCGGGCTCGGCATTGCGTTCGGGACGAACGCCCTGCTCGGCCTCGTCTTCCTCTTCTTCGCGATGGTGGAGACGGGCAACCCGAAGCTGATGACGCCCGCCGCCATCCTCCTCGCCTTCTCCGCCGTCTTCGCGCTGATCGCCGTGTTCGGGATGCGGAACCACAGCCGCCGCCAGACCAGCGCGTTCGACGCCGTGCTGGACAAGATCGACCTCGCCGTGCGCGACACCGCCGCGCTGGCGGAGGCCACGGCCGAGCCCGAGCGAGTGGCCCCGCCCGCAGAATCCGCTCGCCTCGACGCCTCGCTTCTGGAGACGCCCGCGTCCAACGCCGTGCCCGCCCAGCCCGGCCGCCAGCGCGACCGGGCGTAGCCGCGCCTACATCGTCGCGAGGGTGACGTTGGCGAAGTGCTGCGTGTACCGCTTCCGCGCCAGCACCTTCCGCTCCACCGCGTCGATCACGTCCGGCGCGAAGTCCACGCCGGTCATCTCCTTGATCCCGCCGATGCCGCCGGGGCTGAACACGTTGACTTCCAGGAGGATGCCGCCCGCGATGTCCAGCCCGACCATGAACATGCCGTCCTGGATGAGCTGCGGCCGCACCATCTCGGCGATCTCCAACTCGCGCTCGCCGATCACGGCCTCGGTCGCGCTGCCGCCCGCGGAGATGTTGCTGCGGATGTCGCCCTCGGCGCCCTGGCGCTGGAGCGCGGCGTAGACGCCATCGCGCCGGAGCGGCTCGCCGTTGAGCAGGAACATCCGGGTGTCCGCGCCCGCGGCCTCTTCCAGGAACTCCTGCACCACCATGTAGCCGCTCTGGCAGACCGCGTCGATGATCTGGTTGAGGTTGGCGTGGTCGCCCTCGCGGACGACGAAGACGCCCTCGCCGCCTGACCCCTGGAACGGCTTGATCACCACGTCGCCGCCGTGGTCCTCGATGAACTGGCGGACGTCCTGCGCGTGGCGCGTCACGAGCGTCTTGGGCCGGACGTCGCGCGGGAAGCGCTGGAAGTAGACCTTGTTGACGGCCTTCGCCAGCCCCTCGGGATCGTTGAGCACGAGGCAGCCGCGGCGCGCCGCCATCTGCCCGAACACGATGCCGGCAGACTGCGCCCACGCCCGCTCGCTGGCGTCGTCCGCGGGGTTGTTGCGGAGCAGGAGCGCGTCGAGCTCTTCCACGGGCAGCTTCTCCTCCACGTGGTCATCGCCCTTGATGCCGGCGAGGAGCGTCTTCTCCGTCTTGTACGTGCCGCCGGGGGCTCGCACGCGCACGCGGAGCGTCTCGTCCGGGTCGCAGAGGAAGTCCTCCACGGAGAGGTAGCGGACGTCGTGCCCGGCCTTGTGGGCCGCCAGCGCGAGGCGGGTGGTGGTGTAGACGTCTTGCTCCGTCTCGAAGGAGTTGATGAGGAAGGCGATGCGCATGCGGAGGGGAGAGGAGAGGGGCGCGCCCCGCGGCTAGCGGAGCAGGTCCAGAACGGAGAGGCCGCCGCGGACGCGGTCCAGCCGCGCGAGGGCGTCGGGGTCGTCGGCGTAGCGGGGGCGGAGGGGGACGGGGCCGAGCACGCCGCGCTGGCGGAGGCTCTCGGCGAGGGGGAGGTGCCGCAGCGCGATCTTGCCAACGAAGAGGGGCCAGTACGCCCCGCCGTCCGCGAGGTGCCGCAGGAGATCGCGGAGGCCGCGGAGGTAGACCATGTCTTTGGTGAGGCCGCCGCCTCGGAACACCCGCAGCACGATCCCGAAGGCCGCGCGGGCGCTCAGGTCGGTCGCCTCGCGCAGTTGGCGGAACCCCTCCACGAAGGTGGCGCCCTCCACCAGGCACCGGCCGCGAGGCGGTCAGACCGCCCACGAGCCACTCCGCCAGCACCGCCAGCCCCTCCTGCAGGTCCTCGTAGCCCGCCAGCCCGTGGCGGAGCACCCGGAGCGGCTGCGCGCACCCGTTGTAGTACGTCAGCACGTGCGTGCCGACTTCGTGCGCCAGCAGGGCGCGGACGCGAGGCGCGGGCACACCCGCCGCGGCGCCCACGAGCAGGTGCCCCTTGGACACCATCAGGCTGCCGGGGATGTCGTCGCGGATCTCCACGGAGGAGGTGAAGCCCTCGTATTGCGCGCGGTAGTGGTCCAGCTCGGCGCGGGCCTGGGAGGCGAACGCCGTCGCGCCGACGATCTCGTCTGAGCGCGTCTAGAACGCCGTGCGCGAGCGCGACGAGCCGGTCGTCCGGGGCGCCGTAGACCTTGAGGCTGCCCGCGAGGAAGCCGGGCGTCTCGCGGTCCAGGATCATCTGGACCTCCGCGCCGATCTCGTCCCGCTTCTCGCGGAGGAGCGCGGCCACGTCCGGGTCTTCCACCCGCTCCACCGGGAGCGCGAAGAGCTGGCGGCGCAGCGCGTCGGGGTCGAAGGTGAGGGGGCGGTAGAGGAGTTCGGGGGCGGTCTCGAAGCCGCCGGTCTGGAACGCGTCCCACGCCTCGGCGGCGTTGACGGGCGTGACCTGGAGCAGGAAGCCGTACTCGCGCGAAAGCTCCGAGAGGCCGCGGTCCACGACCTCAGCGACGGGCTCCAGGTGCCGCCGGCCGGCGGGAGCAGCGGGCGTCCCGGCTTCACGGGCGAAGGTCTGGGTGGCGGTTGCGAGGGCGGGCGCGAGGGCGGAGCGGAGGGCGTCCAGCACGCGGGGGTAGAACTCGCCCTCGCGTGGGTTGAGGAAGACGGCGTCCACCGCCAGCCCGAGCAGCGCGATCCGCCCGTCCGTCCCGTCCACGAGGGGCGCGAGGCCGGGCGGGGCGATGGCGTCGGTCGTGATGCAGGTCACGTCCGCGCCCTGCTCAGCGATCTCGATCCCGCTCAGCGCGTCCGCCAGCGCGGCACCGGCGGCCTGCACGGCGGGCGCGTCTGGGACGTAGAGCGTGAAGCCGGGCCGGCGGCCGAACGGGTCCACGTCCTCGTCGTCGTGCTCGAACGGCGTCCAGACCTCGATGAGGAGGGCGGCGCCCGTGCGGTCGGCGAGGGACTCCGCGGTGGCGGTGGCGAGCGTGCGGATCTCGGCCTGATCGGGCTCGGCTGCGGAGGCGAGGAGGTAGGCGGGCTGGCTCGTGACGAGCCGGTGCGCCTCGGAGCAGCGCGCGGGGTGCTCCGGCGAAGCGGGCGGGCAGCGGTGGACCGCCAGCGCGGGCGCCGCGTGGTCCACGAACAGCCGGCCGATGGGGGCACCATCGCGCTCGGGGAGGTCCAGCCGGAGCGGCTCCTCTTCCCCGATGACGGCGCGCGCCTGCCGCCGGATGTCCTCCCACTCGCTCATGCCGCCGCCGCGGTGGTGATCGCCTCGCGCTCGGCCATCGCGCCGGGGACCGTGGCCGCCAGCGCCTCGCGTAGCTGGCGGAGGTGCTCGCGGTCCGGCTCGCCCGTCCACTCGTCCATGAACGTCTTCTTGAACTCGACGGCGAGGACGCACGCCGCGGGGCCGAACCGGCGGTGGATCCAGCGCGAGAAGTGGCCGCCCTGGAATTTGACGTTCTCCCGCACGTCCAAGTCGGCGAGGCCGGCGTCCGCGGCGCCCTCGCGGAGGTCCGTCATGAAGCGGTCCACGAGCGGGCGCCAGCGGGCGTCCAGCGTGCCCGTCCCGATGTTGACCTCGGGGTTGGCCTCGGGATCTGCGGTGGGGCCGTCCGGCCCTTCGCGCCGGTGGTTGTAGGAGTGGAGGTCGTAGACGACGACCGAGCCGTACGTCCGCACCTTCTCGTCCAGCACCTTCTCCACGGCCTCGTAGAACGCGTCGTAGAGCCCCATCGCGCGGGTGACGGCGGATTGGGGGAGGTCGTCTGTCCAGACGGTGAGGCCCCAGGCGTCCTCGGGCGTGCGGTAGACGGCGCCCTCGGGCGGGCGGTTGAGGTCCACCTCGAAGCGGGAGCGCTGCCCGACGATGCGCGTCTCGGCGACGGCCGCCAGCTCGCCGGTGAACGGGTCCTCCTCCCGGAGGCGTTGGGCATCGTCCAGCGCGAAGCGCGCGAGGGTGTCGGGGTGGGCGGCGTGGCCGTCGTGCACGGCGGCGGCGACGAGCGGCCCGGGGCCGGTCGAGATCGAGAAGGGGTCCACGGACGAGAGGGGGAGAGGGGCGGGGGGTGTACGCGAGGCCTCCGGGAGGGTTCGTCCCGCTGGCGGCAGGCCTCGGCGGGAGGAGGGCGCCGCCTCGCGCTAGCTTGCTTCCTCAACCACGCCGCCGCATCGCGCGATGCCCAACACGTACACCGAACGCGAGGTCGCCCTCATCATCGAGCGGGCCGTGGAGCGCCAGGAGGAGGCCCGCCGCCGCACGAGCAGTGCGGGGCTCTCGCTGGGAGAGATCGAGACGCTCGGCCGCGAGGTCGGCATCGACCCCGAGCACCTCCGCGCCGCCGCCGCCGAGATCGACGCGGGGGCCTCGGAGCGCGCCCGCCACACCACCGCCACGCACAACCACGTGGAGCGGTGGACGGCCGGCCCGCTGGACCCGCACGATTGGGAGGACCTCACCGAGGACCTCCGGCGGCGTCTCGGGCAGGACTACGGCCCGATGTACGGCCGCACGGACTCGGGCAAGACCGTCCGCACCGGTGCGACCCGGACGTGGGAGCACACGAGCGGTCTGGGCGTGCACCACCGGCTGGTGGTGAGCGAGCGCGGCGAGCGGACGCGGATCCGGCTGGAGCAGCAGGTGGGCCTCGCGAGCCCGCCGTGGGAGGCGGCCATGTACGGCCTGCTCTCCATGGTCGCCCTCGGCCCGGCCGCGGCCGGGCTCAGCGCGCTCGTGTTCGACGGCGCGCTGGCGGTCGCGATGGCCGTGACCATCGGGCTCGCGCTCTACGTCGTCGCCTCGCTCGCGATCTACAAGGCGGACGTGGCCTGGCGCGGCAAGAAGATGCGGGAGCTCGAAGACCTCGCCGACCGCATCGCGGGCCAGCTCGCGCCCGACGGTCACCCCCCGACGGCCGCGGGTTCCACCGCCGGGACGGACCGCCAGCCGGAGGCGCCCGAGCGCTCCACGCCGCTCCTGGACCTCGACGCGCTCGATGTCACGGACGCGGCCCCGCCGCGTGCCGCCGACCGCCACCGCGACCGGGCGTAACGCCCGCCCCCGATCCTAGTGGCCGCCGGGGTAGTGGAGCTCGCGGAGCTGGTGCAGGTAGCTCTGCCCATCGAACGAGGCGGAGCCCTGGTAGATCTGCGTGTTGTCCTGGAAGCGCCACGGCGAGCACGCCCGGTCTTCTTCCTCGGGCCCGTCGCCGCCGCAGGCGCGGTAGGAGATCGCCTCGGTGGAGCCGTCCTCGAACGTGACGTCCCGCTCTTCGAGAACCGGGATGGGGGCGCGGGTGATGTTGTGCCGGAGGAACGGCTCCGGGTTGTTCTGCAGGGTTCCGGGGTCCTGCGCGTACAGGCTATCGTTCGCGATGAACGCCGTGACTCCCGGAGTCCGGAACAGGTCTTCCAGCCCGGCGCGCCGGACGGCCGCCACATGCTCCGTGAACCCCTGTAGCAGGGCCGTATCGAACGCATCGACCGCAGGGGAGAGGAAGTTGCCGAGGCTGTACAGCTGGCCGTTCGCGGCGGAGATCCCCTGCGTGAGTTCGCGGCCGCTGACGGTAATGCGCCCCCGCGCGTCTTTGCTGATCCGGTGCGTCGTTCCGTCCAGCGCCGTCAGCGTTAGACCGTCCGTGAGGTCCTCCCGCGTCCAGCGCCCCTCCACGATGTGCGCGCGAACGAGGCGGAGGTTGAGGGCCGCGTTGCGCTCGTCGCCCAGAGCGGTGTTGAGCAGGAGCCCGCGGGCCTCGTACGCGCGATCACTCGGCGCGAGGAGCGTGTACTCCTGTCCACCTGCGTCTTCCAGCCGCGCCCACGTATCGGGGAGCAGATCTTGGACCTCGCGGCTGTACATCTGCGGCAGCGTCTCGATCCGGAGCCGCTCCGCGAGGGTCAGCGGCTCCAGGATCACACCCCCGAGGACGAGCAGCGTGCCATCTGCCAGCGTCTCGCGCCGGAGCACGGGCGCGAGTCCCACGCTCGTCACACCGTCTGTCTCGCGCACCTGGAGCGGGGCCCCCCCGAGGGAGGGGGCCGAGCCGCCGGGCGTCAGGGCGGTCTCTCCGGGGACGACGTGGAAATCCATCACCCGCTGGAAAACGGCGTCGTTGCTGGTGAGGAAGAACAGGCGGTCGCCGGTCCGGCCGAGCGCCGAGATGGCGTCGTTGAGGGGAGCCAGGACAGTGCGCTCGCCCGAGACGTCGTCGAAGACCCCCGCGCGGCTGGCGTAGAGCTCGAAGAGGGAGAGCGACGGCGAGAACGCGATCCGCTCTTTGACGGTGAGCGCGCCGAGCAGGAGCCCGCCCGTGGGGTAGGCCACGCCGCCCTCCACGTCGATCGCGGCCTCCAGGTCCAGCGTAACGCCGTCGATCCGGACGATGGGGCCGGTGCGCGAGACCGCCAGCTCGCGGCCGTCGATGGTGCGGAGCGTGCCTCCGTCCACGAAGTCCTCCGGCGCGAGGCGGCCCTCGACGAGGTGGTGCCGCACCACGCGGGTCAGGGCCTCGTTGTCCTCGCGCAGCGCGTCCACGAAGTCCTCGCCCGCGTAGCGGAACGCGAGGTCCGTCGGTGCGATGACGGTGTACTCCGTCCCGGAGTCGAAGAGCGACCGGGTGCCGGTCCGGCCCAGCAGGTCCGTTAGGAGGGAGTAGTCACTCCGGCGCTCCAGCCGCTCGATGAGTGTGCCGGTGATGTTCTCCTCTCCCGGGAGCGGCTCACAGCCGGCCGCGATGAACAGGAGGAGGGCGAGGGGGACGAGGCGGCGCACAGGCGAGAGAGAAGGCAGGCCGGCAAACTAGGCACGCCGGGGCGCGGGGCGGGGGAGGGGCGGGCAGATTGCCCCGCTTCCCGAGAGGCCGGACGCCTAGCTTTGGCCTCCCCCTTCTGCCGCGCATGCGCTTCTCCCTGGCCCTTCTCGCCGCCCTGCTGGCGGCGCCCTCCGTGCTCGCCCAGTCGGCCTCGTTGCGGGGGTTCATCACCGACGCTACCGACGGTCAGCCACTCATCGGCGCGAACGTGGCGCTGCGGCCGCTGAGCGACCCCGAGACCCTCCGCGGGGCGTCCACGGACCTCGACGGGCTCTACGTGGTGCCGGGGCTGGCGCCGGGGCGCTACGCGCTCTCGATCACGTCGGTCGGCTTCGAGGCGGTCCGGGACACGCTCACCCTCGCCGAGGGCACCCGCCAGCTGGACGTGGAGATGACGCCGGCCACCCAGGGCGTGGGTGAGGTGACCGTCGAGAGCGAGCGTGTGGCGGGCTCTGCCAACACGGACGCCGGGCGCCTCCAGATCCGTGCGGAGGACATCAAGTCCGTCCCCGCGCCGGACGTCTCGGGCGACCTCGTCAACTACCTCGTCTCTCTCCCGAACATCGTCACCTCGGGCGACCGCGGCGGCCAGCTCTTCATCCGGGGCGGCGAGCCGACGCAGAACCAGGTCTTCCTGGATGGGATCCCCGTCTTCCAGCCGTTCCACGTCCTCGGCTTCTACTCCGCCTTCCCCGCCGACCTCCTCCAGAGCGCCGACGTCTACGCTGGCGGGTACGATGGGCGGTTCGGCGGGCAGCTCTCGTCCGTGCTGGACGTGACCTCGCGGGCGGGCAACCTGCGCGAGGTCTCGGCTTCGGGGTCTATGGCCTCGTTCGTGGCCTCCGGCAGCGCCGAGGGGCCCATCGTCCGGGACAAGCTCTCCGTTCTCGCCTCCGCGCGGACCTCCACCGTGGACCCCGTGGCCACCTCCTACGTGGAGGACGCCCTCCCCTTCCGGTTCGGCGACGCCTTCGGCAAGGTCTACTTCACCCCGACGAGCACCAGCCGCTTCTCGCTCACGGGGCTCTACACCTACGACCGCGGTGGCATCGGGCAGCCAGAGGGGACGCGGGCAGACGAGGTCCGCTACCGCAACCAGGCCGTGGGCTTCCGTTACCTCCTTCTGCCCTCGGACGCGCCCTTCCTCGCGGAGATCAACGTCTCGTGGTCGGACCTGGACGCAGAGCTGGGGTCGAGCGCGGAGCAGCGGGCCTTGCGCGAGGAGGTCGCCGATCGGCGCACGTCGTCCCTCTCGCGGTTCTCGACGGAGTTCGACCTGCAGAACCTGTTCCCCTCGATGGACATCCGGTACGGCGGCTTCCTCCGGCGGACGTTCGTGGCGTCGGAGTTGGGCGGGCTGTTCCAGAACGTCGAGACGAGCAGCAAGGAGGTGCTGGAGGCCGGGCTGTACGCCCAGCCGGAGTTCCGATTCGGCGGGCTCAACGTGTCGCCGGGTGTCCGCTGGTCGTTCACGGACGGCCTCGTGGAGCCTCGCCTCCGGGCGTCGTTCGAGGCGGGGCCGCACCGGCTAAGCGCGGCCGCCGGCCGCTACCACCAGCCGATCGTGGGCGTGAGCG
>LWDU01036265.1_pt1 | contig 13269 bp, 13 predicted proteins | sample 727161 | NCBI WGS metagenome assembly LWDU01 (sample SAMN04566230, study PRJNA314399) | hydrothermal vent metagenome | isolation source: deep sea hydrothermal plume seawater | place: Mexico: Gulf of California, Guaymas Basin | collected 2004-07-11 | reverse complement strand
CGAGAGGTTCGCCTCCCGGCGTTTTTGCATATCCGCCTTTCACGCAACGCTTTGCGTCAGATCGAGTCGCCTTCCGCGACTCTCCGTTTCGAGAGAGACCGACCGGGGTCCGCAAGGAACCCTCAAGGTCCCTTCCGAACCCCGGAATCTCGTACCAAAACTCTCTGAGTCTCTGGTTAACAGGGGTCTCAAAGTTAACAACCCGGTCCCTTTCGGACCCCAATTTCGTCAGTTCGAACTCGAACCGGGTAGCTCTACGAATAGGGCCTTGAGTTGGCCCCTCTCGCACCGCTCAGCGGTGGTCTCGGCCCCGACCGATTGATCGCGCAGAGCGTTCCCTTGCCCCATTCGTGGAGACATGATGCGCCGATCCGACGACACCAATCCGCCCTTGGAAGACGAACTACGATCCGAACTCGCCTCGATCTTCGCCGCCGCCATTCTGCGGCTGCACCGGCGCATCGCGTTGACCAGTCCCAAAATTTCGGACAAATCGGAGACATGCCTTGAGGTTCCTGCGGAAACCGTGCTCAGTGGTCACCACGGTTAACGATCTCCGAGACCACCACGGGCGGTTTCACACCTCAACAAGGAGAAATGCATGTCACTGAACGTCGGAAAAGAGGTCGCCGCATTGCAGCGGATGACCGTAAAGCAACTGCGTGAACGCTACGCCGAGGTCTTCGGCGATGAAACGCGGACCGGCAACAAGGCCTGGCTGGTGAAGCGGATCGCGTGGCGATTGCAGGCCGTCGCACAGGGCGGCCTGTCCGAACGAGCGCGTCAACGAGCCGTAGAACTGGCCAACGAGGCCGACATCCGTATGACGCCTCCGAAGGCAAAGCCTGTCACCACGACATCGACGGAGCGTACGGTCACCAGCGCGGTTCGATTCGCGTGCGACAATCGATTGCCGCTGCCAGGCACGGTGCTCACCCGCGAATACAAAGGCGACACATTGCAGCTCCGCGTGCTGGAGCACGGATTTGAATACGAAGGTGAGGTCTATCGATCGCTCAGCGCGGTCGCGAAAGCAATCACCGGTTCGCACACGAACGGCTTTCACTTCTTTCGCCTGCGGAAGGGAGGCCAGCGATGACCAGAACCAAAACACGAAAGACTCCCGCCGTCAGTCCGACAATGCGGTGTGCCATTTACACCCGCAAATCGACCGAAGACGGACTCGAACAGGAATTCAACTCGCTCGATGCCCAGCGTCTGGCTGGCGAAAACTACATTCGCAGTCAGGTGGATGAAGGCTGGGAGATCATCCCGGACGAATACGACGACGGCGGCTTCACTGGCGGCGACATGGACCGCCCCGCCCTCCAACGCCTGATGTCTAACATCAAAGAGGGCAAGATCGACTGCGTGGTGGTCTACAAGGTCGACCGCCTCAGTCGTTCGCTGCTCGACTTCTCACGCATTCTGGAGACGTTTGATCAACACAATGTCGCATTCGTTTCAGTGACACAGCAGTTCAATACCGCCAACTCCATGGGTCGGTTGATGTTGAATGTTCTCCTGTCTTTCGCCCAGTTTGAACGGGAGATTATTTCGGAGCGGACGCGGGACAAGATTGCCGCCGCACGGCGCAAAGGAAAATGGGTTGGCGGGATGCCTGTGCTCGGTTACGACATCGACCCGCGTGGCTCAAAATTGGTGATCAACGATGACGAAGCGGTTCGTGTTCGGACCATCTTCGACCTGTACCTGCAGCATCAATCGCTGATCACGGTGATCCGGGAACTCGACAACCGCGGATGGGTCAGCAAACGCTGGGTGACAAAGAAAGGAGTCGAGCGTGGCGGGAAAACGTTCACGAAGACCAGCCTCCACAAAGTGCTGACCAACGTCACGTACCGTGGCAAAGTTCGTTACAAAGACGAGGTGCACGAAGGCGAGCATGAGGCCATCGTCGACCCTGATATCTGGCAGCAGGTACAAACCGTGATGCAACGCAACGGCCGCACTGGCGGTGCAAAAGTCCGAAACAAGTTCGGTGCCTTGCTGAAGGGGCTACTGCGATGCGTGGCCTGCGATTCCGCGATGACGCCCACACACACGACGAAGGACGGTAACAAGCGGTATCGGTACTACGTCTGCTGCCACGCTCAAAAACGGGGCTGGCACAACTGTCCGTCCCCGTCGATCCCCGCCACTGAGATCGAACGGTTTGTGGTCGACCAAATCCGGAGCATCGGCCGTGATTCCGATCTGATTCGGGAAACGACCTCGCAGGTCCGCGAACAAGCCGATTCGCAGCTCGTCGTATTGGCGGCGGAACGGGCCAGTCTGGAACGGGAATTGGCTCGGTGGGTATCTGAAATCGGCGACGTCGTCGCCCACGTTGGCCCGGGTGACGAAGACTCGCCAGCAGTCGCCCGACTGGCCGACCTTCAGGAACGCACGCGTAGGGCGGAACGTCGGGCGACGGAGATCCGGGAACAGGTCCGAGTCATTAGCGGTCGGACCATAGACCAGAGTGAGATTGCTGCCGCGATGGCCAGTTTTGATCCGGTGTGGAAAGCAATGACGCCCCGCGAGCAGACCCGCGTGATTGAACTGCTCGTCGAGCGAGTCGACTACGACGGCGAACACGGCAAAGTCGCGGTCACCTTTCACCCGGATGGTATTCGAAACTTCGGCGACAAATTTGTCACAGAGGAGGACGCAGCATGAAATCGATCACAATTGAATCCACCATCCAATTCCATCGCCGTGGTCGTGGAGCCAGACGCGTGATGGAAACAGGAGCAGACCTCAACGCCGGCGTTCCCGTCGGTCGGTTGTCCCGAATCACTCGCCTGATGGCACTGGCGATCCGGTTCGACGACCTGATTCAGAACGGCGAAGTCACCGACTATGCTGAACTGGCCCGCCTTGGCCACGTGTCCCGCGCCCGTGTCACTCAGATCATGAATCTGCTGATGCTGGCCCCGGACATTCAGGAGGAGATTCTTCATCTGACACGTGTGACCGGCGGCCGCGACCCGATCCATCTGCGGCAGCTCCAATCCATCGCACTGATTCCGGATTGGCGAAAGCAAAGAAAGTTCTGGAAGACTCTGTGCGCGGCTCGGTAATTTCCGAGATCGCTCATACAGATTCGGAATCCGAGCCTGTCAGATAGTTGTGGAATGCCCCGGTTTTTGATCCAGGTGTCATGAGAGTTCGGGTTGGGTACCAGGGGTAGTGTCGCTGTGCTGATGGAACTGAGTTCGCATAGCGAATTCCGGACGACGTTTGATGCAGTAACACACATTTACATCGCTCCAGCCTTTTCTCCATTCCCGCAAATACACTGGGTGTTTTCAGCATGCGGTTCCGGTCCGTCAAATCTTCAGAACCGTCGTTGACATCCACCCAAACGCGGATACATTTGCGGCCTCACAACGATTAGAAAACACGCCGGCTGCAGGACGTTTGCAGCACTTGAGAATTGCTCTGTTAATGCTCGACCAATGCTGTTCGCGTGCCCTGACGCACGCCTCTATTTTCGACCTCGCCTGGGGAACCTGGGCTGGATGGTCACACATCGCCCGCGATCGTGAATTGCGGTTTGAGTCGTACGAGCTTCCACCTCCCCCGGCTTGATTCCTTTCGCGGATTCTCTGTCCGTAATTCCCCTTTGACGTTCCTCTGAAGAGTCCTTGTGCGCGCTGGTCTGCGCGCGTATCCGGCAAGGAGGCGATCGCTGTATGCGCTGCTGGAAACCACACTGATGCCGAAACCGTTTGATCCGATCCGATTGCTCAAGGAGATTTCAAACAATCTCCTGTGTGAGCTCTTCACTCGCGAAGGCGCAAAACTCCGCATTCCCTGGGACGAACTGTCCCGCAATGACATTGCTCCCATCCTGCTTGTCTGGGAAACCATGCCGCAATCCGAGCGGTGGAAGATCCATGTGGCGATGCAGGAAGTGCACGGGATGTCTCACGAACCGGGGCTGCGGGTTCTCGCCGAACAGATTGACTGGCTGCGCCCCGAACTCACTTCGGCGTTCTCCGCATGGGAGAGCCGTGTCGACAAAGTCCTGTGGGCCTGGCTGTACGCCCGCGACGTCTTTGACGAGGCGGCAATATTTGCTCGTGCCGATACGCTGGCGGTCGGCCGTTACTGGAAACGCTGGAATGGGCTCCCTCCGGAACCGATTACTGTCACCGAAGAGCACACCTCCCGTCTGCAGGACGAGCTGCGGAAGTACTACTGGCCGAAGGAACTGCGTGGCCGGCACTGCCGCGTGCACCATTATCCGCGCTGCAGCGGCGTGGACTATTTCTTTGCCTATCTTGACGACTGGCCCGACAAACTACTGGCGTTCGACGAGAACGGCGAGATGGAACCCCGCTCAGAGCGGTACGCATTCACCAATGTGTTTGCCTACGATCCCGGCAATGGCTGTATTGATCTTATCGCGAAAGGTGGTCGCAAAGTCCACTTGCAGTTGCGTCAGGCGTTCTGCCGTTCGATTCTCGAGATGGACGTGGAAGACGAGCAACCACTGCTGCCGGCATATCGTCTCGACCATCTGCTCGAGCCACACTTGGCGCTCGTGACCGATCCAGCTGATCGGATTGCCAGCGTGCGGATCAATCGCATCCGTATCAAACCCAAGGATGTGAAGCAGACGATTCGCTATGAAGAACTCGGGTTTACCAGCCACACGACGCTAAACATGGTGACGACGGAGCTGCGTGAGCGGCTGGCCGATCAGGGTCTCTCGTCGGATCGGGCGTCGGTCTCGCAGGTCTCGTTTCAGCTGGAATTTCAAAACGACGGCCGTTCCCGGCCGCGAACCATGACCTTCCGCGTGAGCAGCCCGAACTCGTGTGACCTGAAAAGCAAATCGGAGGAACTGCGTGCCATCGGGGAACGGTGTCTGCGGCTGTGGAGGATCACCGATGCCTGAATCGCTGACACTGCTGTGGTCACTGATGGACATGCCGGGAGCGGCTTTGTCGAACTACGCCGCCAGCCTGTGGGGCACGAACGTGTTTCAGGCAGCGCTGGCCCTTGGGTTTCTGAGGGAAGCGGAGCCGGCAACATGGGTGACCTGCCCCGAGTGTTTCGAGCACGAGGAGGAAGTGATCGTACGGCCGGGACGGAATGGCGGTGTGTGTTACGCCATCCCCTGCCCGGAAGTACTCAGGGCAGAAGTCTCACTGAATGACATGCGACAGTGGCGTGTGGACATGGCAGCCGTTGCTTCCACACTGGCTCGGGCACTGCAGCTGGCCGGCAAACCGACGGAGCTGGCTCCCGGCCGAGTCTGGCGACTGGGACGCTGGAAGTATCAGGGGCAGGCTCGCGACATGCTGCTGGCCATCGGTCTGAACCAACCCGATGCGATTGACATCCGCCGGCAGATCACGGCGTCCAGACGGCCGGTGGTGTTTGTACCGCTGGCGGAACCGGGGGCCGACTTCTGGGTCGGACAGCCGCCACCGCTCATTCGATTGTCGGAGGTGGTCTCGCTGGTGGACAGCGCCCTGGGCATCGACACCACGGAACTTGTTGGTCTGATTCAAGACGCCGATGAGCGGACAGACAACACGCCCGACTCGCTTTCCTTCGTGCTCGATCAGAAAGTCCGCAGCGCACTGAATTCCAAAATGACCGACGAACTGATTCTGCAGACCTACGTCGCCAATGGTTCTTCATCCCGCAAGGCGGCGAAGGCTCTGAAGAAACGAGGACACTCGATTCACCATGCCACCATTTCCCGGCTTGTGAAGAAGTACGAGGAAGTGCTGCGTACCGGTTCCAGCGAATCGGTCGTGCGCACGCGCTCGTCGCAGCGACGCGACACACCGATAGAAAAACGAGATTGAGATAACTCACTGCCATGACACAACTTACGCACCGCTGACCTGTCGCATGCTCCGTGCGCACCCTGCGACACATGCGACACCGCAGCCGCCGGCTGAGGCCGTGAGGCTGAACACCCGGCAGTCGCCTGTCTTGCCTGCGTAGGTCAGCGGAAGTGATCCGCGGCGCAGTGACCCGACCTGTATCGCTCCCGGGCCCGCCCCTCCGGCCCAGGATATGTGATGCAGGTGAATGCTTTGAATGGCGGCGGCTCTCCATGTGCGCCGCGACTGGGACGGTTCGAGTTTGGGATCGTCAAACGCAAGGTCCGTCAGATCGTTGGACGAGCCGGTTACACGCGACAGGACAAAGAGGATCTGGAGCAGGAACTGCTGACGCGACTGCTGCAGGGACTGAAATCTTTCGATCCTGATGTCGCTCATCGCAAATCGTTTGTGACCGCCATCGTCGAACGGGCGGTCGCCACCATTCTTCGTGATGCCGAGGCCCAGAAACGGGACCACCGCCGGATCAGCTCACTACAACGGCTGGTGGACCTGACGGACGAAGGGCCGACCGAATTGGCCGAGACCATCGGTGACCGCGAATACAACGGACGCCGTTGCCGTGATCCCCGCAGTGATGAAGACCTCTCACAGCTGGTGACCGATCTGGCTGAAGTTATTGATTCAATGCCGGGTGAACTTCGCGACCTGGCCGAACGAATGAAGACACAGTCGATTTCCGCCATCGCACGGGAGATCGGTGTCCCCCGGACCACGCTTAACGACGCCGTGCGACGACTGCGGCAGCGGTTTGAACAGACAGGACTCAGGGACTACCTCTGAAAAACGTCCGTCACGTCAGGTCGGAGCCGGGTAGCTCTCAAGGTAGAGACGCACTTGTTTGACCTGAGGAGATCGCCATGACGAAGGAACTGTATCGCTACGAGTTTCAGCCTGATGTGCCGCTGGAAGAAGTCGAAGCCTCTTTGCTGCTGGCTGTACTGGCGACCGAAAGCCTGCACGGTGAATCCCAGGTCCGACTTGACGCGTCGCATTACCTCGATCCGGACCGCCGTGCCTGCGTCATTGATGGGGGCACGCCGGTCGGTCGGGACGTCAACCGCCTGTTCGTCGGATTTATGCGCCGTGAGTACGGCGAAGACGCATTCCGAGTCGAACGGATCTCATCACCAACCCATCAACCCGAACCAGAACAGGAATTGTGTCCCCATGAAGTTGCTTGAACAGATTCACCGTGGCAAACAACCGATGCCGCCGCGTTTGATCGTTTACGGAACCGAGGGCGTCGGAAAATCGACGTTTGCCTCGGAATCCCCCAAACCGATCTTCATCCAGACGGAAGACGGTCTGTCCGAAATCGAGTGCGATAAATTTCCGTTGGCGACGACGTTCGAGGATGTCCAGGCCGCGCTGTCGGAGCTCTATTCCGAACAGCATGACTTTCAGACAGTCGTGATTGACAGTTTCGACTGGCTGGAGCGGCTGATCTTCGACGCACTGTGCAAACAGCACAACGTCACATCGATCGAGAAAGTCGATGGCGGCTATGCCAAGGGCTACACGCACGCCCTGACGTACTGGCGGCAGATTCTCGACACGCTCAATCTGCTGCGGAATGAACGCGGCATGGTCGTGATCGGCATCGCCCATTCGAAAGTCGAGAAATTCGACGACCCGGAATCGAGCGCCTACGACCGCTATTCGCCCCGGCTGCATAAACATGCGGCAGCCCTCGTGTGCGAATGGTCCGACGCCGTGCTGTTCGCCAGCAGTAAGTTCCGCACGCAGAGCGAAGACGCCGGTTTCAATCGCACACGCACCATCGCCAGTGCGATTGGTAGCGGAGGCGGCGAACGCATTCTGCGGTGTGTCGGCGGTCCGTCGTGTATCGCTAAGAACCGCTACGGAATCAACGACGACGTTGACCTCTCATGGAACGCCTTCATGACGGCACTCACCAATCCCAACCAATCATCAACAGGAGAAACCAATGGCTGATCTGAATGGCTTCGATGCCGACACAGTGGAACCGACAACCGATTTCGAAACGATACCCGCCGGCAAATACGAAGCGGTCATTACCGAATCGGAATTCAAACCGACTAAAGCGGGAACCGGAAATTATCTGCAACTGACGTTTCAGGTCATCGCCGGTCCGTACAAGAACCGTTTTCTCTGGGCCCGGTTGAACCTCAACAACCCCAACGCCACGGCAGTGACGATTGCTCAATCGGAGCTCTCGGCGATCTGCCGAGCGGTCGGTGTGACCAAGCCGCGTGATTCCGCCGAGTTGCACAACCTGCCGTTGGTCATCCGTGTGCGGTGCAAGACGCGACACGACACGGGCGAGATCGTCAACGAGATCGCTGGTTACACGAAGAAGGAATCTGCGGTCGCAGCGCAGACGGCGATGTCAGTCAGCACACCTCCCTGGAGTCGTGCCTGATGCAGGAACTGAAGTGCGAGCTTTGCGGTGTTTCGACTCCGCGTCGAGGCCCGGTGCAGAGGTATTGCCCTGAGTGTTCCACGAAACGTGATCTGGAACGGAAGCGTTTGTGGGCGAGAAAGCACGGTTCATCCGAAACCGGAAAAGTTCGATCCCGAGTTTTGGGCCAGCGAAATCGTGAGCTGGCCAGAGAAGCCGGTCAGGAGATCAACCGCCGCGTAAAGAAGTCGATCAGCTGGGACGGTGTCGCGACACCGGACCTTGTGTGGCAGGTCGGCATTGCTGTTCCGTTCAGCTACGCGGCGTCCAAAAATCACATTTATGCGATGCGCCGTCAGGGGCATGTCGCATTACGACGCGAGTCGCGCGCCATACGTGACTCGATCACATTCCGACTGCAGGAGGCCCTGGAAGACGTCTGTGTCGCACACAACAAACTTTGGCTCGACATTCTCGTCCAGAAGCCCAATCACAGAGGAGATGCCGTCAACGTCGTCGATCTCGTGTGTGATGCTGTCAAGGATGCCGTGACGGTCGACGATCGCTGGTTCTGCATTCGGCGGCTCGACTGGGAAATCGTGCGAGAGAATCCGCAGCTCTATCTCAAGGTTGGCCAGGAAACAAATTGTGATGCGCAGGTCTGTTCCTATTGCGGCCGTATCAAGGAACTGAAGCACTTCAACAAGTGCAAGGCATCACCGCTCGGTGTTGGCCGCGAATGCAGGCAATGCCGGCGTGAGGGCAGACGAAAGCGAAAGGGCAACGATCAATGACTGGCCTGCGCCCTTATCAGCGTGAATCCGTCGACGCGGTGTATCAGCATTTGCGTACCCGGGACGACAATCCGGTGGCCGTACTTCCCACGGGTGCCGGTAAGAGCTGGTGCATCGCACAGATTGCGACAGATGTCGTTTGTCAATGGAACGGCCGCGTTGTGGTTCTGGCTCATCGGAAAGAGCTGCTGGATCAGAACGCCGAAAAGATCGAACGACTATGTCCGCAGTTGCAGGTCGGTATCTACTCGGCCGGCCTGAAACGCCGTGATACCGACACACCGGTGCTGGTCGCCGGAATCCAGAGCATCTGCAAGCGAGCCTGCGAATTCGAGCCCTTCGATCTGGTGGTCATCGACGAGTGTCATCTTATTGCTCACAACGGCGAAGGCATGTATCGCCAATTCCTGCGCGAGGCGAAGATCGTCAATCCTCAGTTGCGAACAATTGGCCTGACGGCGACGCCCTATCGGCTCGACTCGGGACCGATCTGTTCGCCTGATCACTTTTTGAACTCCGTCTGCTACGAAGTCGGCATCCGCGAACTGATCCGCGACGGCTATCTGAGCCCCTTGATCTCGAAATCCGGTACAGCGCGGGCTGACACGGCGGCACTGCATGTTCGCGCCGGCGAATTCGTTGCTGAGGAAGTCGAGCGGCTGATGGACGATGACGGGCTCGTCGATGCGGCCTGCGATGAGATCCTGAAACTGACGGCCGGTCGCGACTCCGTGTTGATCTTCACGGCGGGTGTACACCACGGGCAGCACGTGCAAAACGTGCTGAAACGTCGGGGCGTCGAGTGCGGATTTGTGTGCGGTAAGACGCCAACTCGCGAACGCGACGAGATTCTGGCCCGGTTCCGCCATGACAAACCCGCTGAACTCTTCGACCGAAAGCCGCTGAAGTTTCTGGCGAATTCCGATCTGCTGACCATCGGCTTCGATTCCCCCCGCATCGACTGCGTCGTCCTGATGCGCCCGACCATGTCGCCCGGCCTGCTCGTGCAGATGGTTGGTCGCGGATTCCGACAGCATCCCGGCAAGCAGGACTGCCTGATTCTCGACTTCGGCGGGAACATCGAACGCCACGGGCCCATCGATCAAATTAACGTGGAAACCAGACCGACGGAAAATGACGGAGCGCCGCCGGCGAAGGAGTGTCCGATCTGCCGATCGGTGATCGCCGCCGGCTATGCCACGTGCCCCGACTGCGGTTACGAGTTCCCGCCGCCCGATCGCAAACGGCATGACGAGAAGGCGACGGAAGCCGGCATTCTGTCCGATCAGGTCACCGATATTGAATACGAAGTCCGCGATATCACGTGGTCCGTACATGAGAAACGTGATGCACCCGAGGATGCTCCCAGAACGATGCGGGTCGATTACCGCCTGGGTCTCGACCAATGGCAATCGGAGTTCATCTGTTTTGAACACACCGGCTATGCGCGACAGAAAGCCGTGCTGTGGTGGAAGGGCCGGTCACCCGATCCTGTTCCCGACACGGCGAAACAGGCGGCCGAACTGGCCGAAGTCGGCGCTCTGGCTCCGACCGAAAAAATCACCGTCCGCAGCATTGCCGGCGAGCGCTACGATCGCATCGTCGGTTACAAGCTGGGAGAGATGCCGGAATCGAGTCCGATCTGGAGCGAAGTCGATATGGAGGAGGTTCCGTTTTGAGCGAGCAAACGGATTTGCGATTCGGCATGCAGGAATATCTTGCCGCCGGTCTGTGCGTGTTACCAGCGGTTCGACGCGAGAAACGCCCGACCGTTTCGTGGAAGAAATACCAATCGCGGTTACCGACGCCTTCGGAAATTGACAACTGGTTCGTGACCTGCCGGCCAGATGCGGTTTGCATCGTTGCAGGAAGTGTCAGCGGCAATCTCGAACTGATTGACTTCGATCTTGGCGGTGAACGATTCAAGGATTGGGCGGCCAGGATTCCAGACGAGTTGCTCACTCGCCTTTTCATCGAGACAAGCCAATCGGGTGGCCGGCATGTTGTCTACCGCTGTCAAGAGACTGTTGGTGGCAACATCAAACTGGCTCAACGTCAGACCGATGACGGCATCGTGACAGTGATCGAAACGCGCGGTGAAGGCGGGTTGTTTCTCTGCGCGCCGACAGCCGGCTACGAGATCATTCAATGCGATTTGGTTGACCTCCCCCTGCTGTCGCCCGACGAACGTGAGACTTTGCTCCTGGCGGCCTGGGAGTTGAACGAACATTGGGTCACGTCGCCACAGTCCCGCTCGTGTGGCGATTCTCCACCACCATGCGAGATCACTCGCCCCGGCGACGACTTCAACGCACGTGGCGACGTCGTGGCCCTGCTCGAAAAACATGGCTGGCGAGCGTGCGGCACACGCAGTGATGGCAATCTGCATTGGACGCGGCCCGGAAAAACGCGCGGCACGTCGGCCACTTTGAAGGATCGTACCTTCTACGTCTTCTCGTCAAACGCCCATCCCTTCGAACCGAACTCCGCCTATTCGCCGTTCGCTATTCTGACCCTGCTGGAGCATGGCTGCAATTACGAAGCAGCCGCCACAGCACTGCGGGCCGAAGGCTACGGTGAATTGGCGGCATCGCTTTCGGATGGCGTTGATCTTTCACAGTTCCACTCCGGCCTCGGCTGTCGCGAACCGTCACCACCACGACAGACCGATCCGGGGCCGATCCCGGAATCACTTTGCCGCGTCCCCGGTTTCGTGTCGGAGATCATGGACCACTGTCTTGCCACGGCTCCGTACCCGAACGTGCCGCTGGCGTTCTGCGGCGCGTTGGCACTTCAGGCACTGCTGGCGGGCCGCAAGGTACGCGATGAGGCCGACAACCGGACCAATATCTATCTGCTGGCATTGGCGTTTTCAGCCGTCGGCAAGGATTGGCCTCGAAAACTCAATGCCGCCGTGTTGCACCAGATTGGCATGGTGTCGGCGCTCGGTGAGAAATTCGCCAGCGGAGAAGGAATCCAGGACGCGCTCTTCACCACGCCGGCGATGCTGTTTCAGACCGACGAAATCGACGGCATCCTGCAGTCGATCAATAAGTCCAAAGACGGCCGGCATGAAAGTCTCATGACAACGCTGCTGACGATGTATTCGTCGGCCAACACGATCTATCCGATGCGGCGGAAGGCCGGCAGGGAACATCCCGGTGTGATCGACCAGCCACACCTTGTTCTCTACGGCACGGCCATTCCTACGCACTACTACGGCGCGTTGTCGGAACGGATGCTGACCAACGGGTTCATGGCCCGCATGCTGGTTCTCGAAAGCGGCCGGCGGAGCGTGGGGCAGGATCCCGGAATTATCGATCCGCCAGATCAAGTGATCGAGACGGCGCAGTGGTGGGCGGACTATCGTCCCGGCAGCGGCAACCTCGAAGACTGGCACCCCGAACCACGCATTGTCCCGGCGACGCACCATGCGCGCAGTTTTCTGAAGGACGCGCGACTGGAAGCCGAAGCGGAATACACGCGCTGTGAATCCAAGAATGACGCCGTTGGCACAACCGTCTGGGGACGAGTTCATGAGCAGACTCGCAAGTTGGCGTTGCTGTACGCCGTCAGCGCGTCCCACACCGATTCAGAGATCACGTCCGAAGCTGCCGAGTGGGCGCACACGCTCGTGACGCACCAGACACGTCGGATGTTGTTCATGGCGGAAGGTTATGTGAGCGACGGCGAGTTCGACGCCAACTGCAAGAAGGCCGTCCGGATTCTGACCGAGTGGCGAAACAAGCATGGCCCGGACGCCTTGATCGTGCCGTGGCGATTCCGGCAACGGATGAATTTGCGGCCCCAGGAATTCAAAGACGTCATGTTCGAACTGGAACAACGTCAGATCGCACACCACTTGACGCTTCCAGGCAAGACCAAGCCTTCAATCGGATACCGGCTGAAACAGGAAAGATAATCGCAATGAACACCAATTCAAAAACCACGCGTTGCGGCATTCCTCCCGAGGTGCTCGCGACCCATCGGATGAAAAACAGAATTTCCAACAAAATCCCAGGAGGGCGAAATGGGCTTTCTCTCGACGTAAGTCCTTTAGAAGCAGGGACATATAAAATAAACAAGAAAACCTCTCTCTCTATATATATATCTTCCTTCTTCTCTCTCTGCGCCCGCGTGAGAGCGCGTGCGCGGCAAATTGGTTTTCTCCGTGGGTTTTTTCTCGTTTAGGTACTTCCCCCGAAAGATAGGC
>LWDU01033479.1_pt1 | contig 13273 bp, 10 predicted proteins | sample 727161 | NCBI WGS metagenome assembly LWDU01 (sample SAMN04566230, study PRJNA314399) | hydrothermal vent metagenome | isolation source: deep sea hydrothermal plume seawater | place: Mexico: Gulf of California, Guaymas Basin | collected 2004-07-11 | reverse complement strand
AGGAGCTTGGCTAGAGGTGATTTTACAACAGACGGTTGTGATACTGCCGCTAGCCACTGGTTTACCAGCAACGCTAAACGCGTGTTGATACGTGACACTGCTGGTGCCTAGCCGGCTAATGGAAATTTCTATTTCGAGTTCATCTTCAAAACGCACGGGGCCTGTATATTCCGCAGTTGCAGCGACACGAGGCCAACTTAGGGAATGTCCTTCATTAGCAACGATGACACTAGTCCCGAGACTCCGTAATAATTCATGTTCGGCCTCCTCCATATAAGTGAAGTAGGTCGAAAAATGCATTAAGCCCGCTGCGTCGGTGTCACGAAATTCGATACGTTTAGTAGTTTTGAATGTCTCAGCCATGGGTGCATTATAGTTCGGAAGCAGCGAAGTGGGGTAATGTTATGGTACAAAAAAACGCACGATCATTTGACGGATCGTGCGTTTCGTTTGTTTTTTAGCGGCTTCATTTGCCGACTCGGATCATACGTCTTCGTATGGAAGCAAGGCCATAAATCGAGCTCGTTTAACAGCTTGCGTCACAGCGTGTTGACTTGCTGCTGTACAACCAGTTTTGCGGCGGCCAACGATACGACCGTGTCGATTGATTAGTTTTTTGAGCAGTTCGACGTCCTTGTAATCCACAAACATTGGACGGGGACGGACGCCATCTACAAAGATTGGATCTTTCTTGCGTGATCGTGATCTTACTTTACTACGCTTACGCGCCTTGTTACCTGCAAAAGGTGCCATTTATTCATACTCCTGAACGAGCCAGCTTGGCTGACCACTTATTTTACGCTCGTCGCCTCCCCAGGACTCGGTTCCAGTCCCTTGGACTAACCTACACGTGTAGGTAAATGGAGGAGGGAAACAATCAATTCTAGGTTACGGTCGGTTGCCCACAAGGGCAAATGAAAGAAAACGACCATGAATTACGACTACAAATTACACGTATTATCCTAAACATGTAAAATCAGTAATCACTCTTCTGCCGGGAAGAATTTATTGAGTGTTTCTTTGCTCGGTGGTGGCGTGATGAGCGAGACAACAACCATCGCAATTGTGGTCAACGTGATCATGGTGGCAACGGGCATTACACCAAAAACAGTGTAGTTGGCGTTTGCTGCGTAATTGGCATCGGCAAACATGTAGATCCATGATAAAGCGGCTGCCAAAATCGCTGCATAGGCACCAAGTTTGGTTAGTCGCTTCCAATACAGACTTGCCAAAATCAATGGGAACAGGCTTGAGAAACCGCTGAAGCACCAGACGCCAAGCGTGAATACTCGCCGCGGTTCAAATAATGAGAACAGATATGTTAGCGCGACGATTAACACAATAAACACTCGTGCAATCGTAATCAATTGTTTGTCGGTAAATCGTTTCTTACCTGCGTAATGCGAAACAATGTCTGTCGTGAACATCGTACCCACGCATAGAAACTGGCTATCGAGCGAGGACATGATTGCCGCGAGGATTCCAGCGGTTAACAACCCAGCCATTAGTGGACCTGTCAGCGCTTTTACAGCTGCGGGTAATACCGCATTAGGAGGGAAATGCGCAGCGATTATAGGGGCCCCGGATATAGGGTCTGTCGCACTAGTCATCCAGACACCTAATAGAACGCACGGCACCCAGACGATCATGATAAAGATCGGATGGGCAACAACGGCTAGCTTGAAACTATCGGCACTTTTAGCCGTCAGCCAATGTTGGAATAAGTGGGGAAACATACCGACAGAAAGCGGGACAAAGAAATAAGTCAAGAATTTCCAAGGGTCCATGCCATGTGGTGGATCGGGCGCCCAGTGTGTTGCCCGGAAAACCCCTTTGGCTTTCTTGCGTGTCCATTTAGTGCCTTTGCCGCTGGCCGCAGGTTCATTGGGATGACCAACATTTTTAGCGAAAATCGTTAAGCCTTCGCGGTCGGTTCCTGGCAAACGTGGAAAGGCCGTAATATCGTGATGCGTCATTATTCTCGAATTTGAAATTCGCTCATCCACTGCAACTTTGGTGGTGGGCATTTCATAGCGGCTGTCTTGTATTAACACCGCTAAATTCTGATCTAGAATCGAGAGGTTACTCAGCAAGCCAGCTTTCTTTGCAAAGACAGCTGGTCCACGTGTTTTCTTCAAATAACCAGCAGGGCCAGCCTTTTTAAACGCTGCAATGGCAGCTTTCTCATCAGCGGGATCAAGTTTCAGGCCTTTGTATTCCTTGGCATACTCGTATTGAGCAAACACGATCCATTTTTTGTATGTGTCTTTATAGGTGTCAATATCTGCTGGATCGACCGACCGCATCATTTTTGATGGGTTCTCTTCAAAAACTTTTTTGGTTGACTCTTCGAGGCCACCAAGTTTTTCGGAGACGATGACAAACGTGATCAAGCCGAGAATCATAAATACAATTGTCTGCGCGGTATTGGCAATGGCGGTTCCACGCATCCCTCCAAAGAAGACGTAGGTAAGCACGACGAGGCAAATGACTAGCGAAGCCATCCAAGGCGGAACACCATAGTCATATTGGGCAAAGGCTGTGGTGAAGGCGCCTTCGGTGATACTGTTGATAACTGTCCCTGAAGCCATTACGCCAATGAGCAGATAGGGGATGATCAGACCGACAAGGATTGGGAATAGCAGGATCCCGATACGATCACTTTCGAGTCGATCGCGAAAAAATTGAATCTGTGTGGTGTAGCCATGTTTTTTACCAAGGCTCCAGAGTTTTACGCCGAGTACAAAGAAACAGAGAGAGTGGATGATTCCGCTTGAGGATGCGAGCAGTCCGTAGACGCCAGCACCTTCCTTGAAGGATTCACCGGTTGAACCCACGAGCGCAAAGGCGGTCATGGTTGTGCCGAACAGGGACATCAGTAGCATGAACGGTCCGATGCTGTGACTCGCGAGCATATAGTCCTTGCTCGTGCCGCGGAACAGTCTGCTAGAGAAGAAACCCAGTCCTAGCAGTAATGCTAAATAGATGGAGATGATGATTAGCTGTGTCATGAGTTATGCATCCTCGGAAGTCATACTGGATGTCGGTTCGTCGTCTTCAAACGTGGGCCAAGCAATACGCGTTGCTAGATACCAAACTAGACTGGCACCGATTGAAATTCCTGCATGCCATGCTAACGCAATGGGCATGAAGCCAAAGACAGGGTCTTTATTATCCCAGTTCCAGATATCGTGATGCAGAACGATCAGCAGGCAAACGAGCCCAATGATGATACATTTCCCCCAACGTTTATTCATAGGATTTATTCTCATCCAAAGGATTTTGCAGCTACCAAAGCCAAACAATTAGTTTAACGTAATCGGCCACACCTAGGGGCGTAGGCGGTGAGTTTTTATGCTGCAACAACAAATTTGCTCAACGGATTGTTTTGAGATTATTCATGTTCGCCGGCGGTTGCTTTTTTGATGGCGGGGTCCATATCATCGAAAATACGGCCAGCTCCTTCGTGAAAAATACGGCCGATTAGCAGATCGGTTAGGTCGCCCGTATATTGCGGGTGTGTTTTCAAGAACTGGCCAAAGCTAAATGGATTCACATAGTAAGCATCGACTAGCTTGCGAATCCACTGGGTCCCTTTACCATATCCGGCTATCCAATTTCCCAACTGTTCGCCGGAGATGTCGTCGGCTTGTAATCCCGCAACGATGGCATCGCTTGCGAGGAGTCCCGACTTGAGCGCAAAATAAACACCGGAACTATAAATGGGATCTATAAAACCAAAGGCATCGCCGATTAGAACCCAGCCTGGACCGCTCTGTTTACTCGTCGTGTAAGAAAATTCCCGTGCAACGCGATATTTTTCAGTTGCCGTTGCTTGGTCCAATCTCCCCTGCAGCGCGGAACATAATTCCAATTCCTCGGCAAAAATTTCCTCCGGTTTACCGCGTCCCGTTAGCATATAGTCGCGATCTCCAACTACTCCAATGCTCGTAATGTTATTACGCAACGGGATAAACCAAAACCAAGAATCCTTTTTCTCAGTGTGCAAGATGATTGTTGCTCCACCGTGCGGGCCGGCTTCCCGTTTAGCATTTTCAAAATAGGACCAAATTGCGATCTTACGCAAATCAGGATCGTCTTGTTTGAGACCCATTTTGTTTGCCAAGAGGGCACTTAAGCCAGTCGCATCCACGACGACTTTGCAAGCGGTTGAGTGTTTTTCGCCGTCGCTTGTTTGCAGGGTCACTCCGTTTGCTTGATCTCCCTCAAACAGCACATCCAACACTCGGGTTTCATCTCGACACTCCGCGCCATGCTCGGCAGCATTGTCGTACAGCAGTTTGTCAAACTCCGCTCGCTCAACTTGCCACGTTGTAGAGTTTTCTCGCGGATCATGTTTTTCAAAGAAAAATGGATTGGACTCTCGGCCGCTATGACTAACAAACTGTACACTTTTTTTACGGATGAAATCGCTTTCGCGCATCTTATCGAGGATGCCGAGTCGCTCAAAACACCAGAACGCCTCAGGCATTAGCGATTCACCCACATGGAATCGTGGTAGTTTTTCGCGTTCGATCAGCAGCGTCTCATAACCCGCTTGAGCGACCATTGCCGCAGTCGCGCATCCACCCGGACCAGCGCCGATGACGATGCAATCATATTCGTCTTTAAAAGCGGGTGATGTCATGTTGTTCAAACAGAATTAGGGACGATGGTTAATGCAGAGTAGTTGTCTTAAGCTGCAGAGGTGACAACCTCGAGCAGTTCAATGGCTGGTTCGCCATTGCAATAGATCCACGCCGTGCGACCATAAACGATTGTATTGGGTGAAACGCGGAATAGTTCCGCTAGATCCTGACCCGCTTGGATTTCCCACAACTGGGACAATTCGACGCGTCTCAGTACATTGTGGTTGATCAAGATTCTACCAAGCGGCGTGTTTTCCGCCAGGATCTCTTGTTGTATATGGGTTGCGAGGAACTCAAAATTCAAACGAACGATGCCGAACTGAACGACCGTACGGTCGGTTTGTTTTGAGAGTAAGATTTTGCGACTGTAAGCTTGCCCAGTGAACAAGGTCTCAAGCACTTGAACATCGACTCCACAATGATGATGATCCTCTACCGTTACCGTCATGTGGTGTTCGTGGTCCAATAATTTCCGAGCAACGGTCGGCATGTCAGCGGCAGAGATCGCTTCAATCACGCCAAACTCAGCAGTGTCTTGGTAGAAAAGATGAAGCAGAGTATCAAGATCCGGAGCTGGAATTTGCTGGGTCACAATAGGTGCGTTTAGGAGTAAATGTTTTTGTTGCGATTGTAGGTAGACAGGTTGTAGCGTTAGTCGTTAATGGTATCTGCCGTCGCGACTTCTTGTTCGATTGCTACATTATTAACAATCGGTATGGTTGTAACTTGTGGTTCGGAAATTTCGGGTCGTTCCAGAATCGAGTCGATGAGAAAATACATCAAACGACGGAGGTCCTCGGGCTGGATGTCATCGGCAACCGCTTCGGCGCGAGCTTGGTGTTTGTCGATCAAGCGATCCGCGAGTTCGAACACTCCCGCTTTCTCGTATAAACTTTTGATACGTTGAATTCGCTCGGCGGGTGCATGCGTTCCGGCGGCTGTTAAGTCAAGCAGTTCCGTTTGATCGGATTCACATAGCGTTTCTAGTGCGAGAGCGTGCAGCAGGGTAGGTCGACCACCAAGTGCATCTCCGCCCGCTTCCATTTTATTGAAGTCGTCGCCTTGCCAGTCCGACAGGTCATTGAGAATCTGAAAAGCGACACCTAAGTTTCGCGCGAACTGTTTAACGGGTTGTCGGTACTCATCGATGGGCTGTGCCATGCGGATGCCTGACAACATCGCCGCTTCAAATGCTGGTGATGTTTTTAGAGCATATATTTTCAAGGCGTCGATAGGCTTGAGGCGTTTATCTAGGGCATCGCGCCATAATAATTCCGCGCCTTGTCCTTCGGATAAGCGAGTATGTGCTTCTGCTAAAACGTCTAAGATATCGGCTGTTACATCCGCTCCGAGCGTTGCTGATTCGGTACTAACGAAGCGATACCCCATGCCGATTAAATAGTCGCCGATATTAATAGCGGTTGGAGTTCCATAACGGTGATGAATAGTTTTTTCACCATAGCGAAATGGATCATCGTCTTCGATATCGTCATGGACGAGTGATGCTTTGTGGAATGTTTCGATTGACATCGCTGTGCGCTTAATCGAATTTGTCCAACCGGCGATTGTTTTGTCGCCGTCATGTTGTGTGGCTCGCCCTCCCGTCAGGGCATCGTAGGTCGCGAGCGTGATAAACGGCCGCGAGTGTTTTCCGCCTTTGCTCAGAAAATCATAGGCAACAGCTTCGGTCGCACCAATGGGATCCATGGCTGCTAAGTCTGCGGCATTGGAGTTTTCGTCGATGCGTAGCGAGCCGCGAAGACGGGGGATGATTTCTTCAAGCTTATCGGGATCAAACAACGCCTCAGATGCTCGCATTAAATGCATGTAAGTACAGGTGTGTGGTGTGGAATTGTCATATTCCAAGCGGATCATCTCATCGACCCATTGTTCATCAACGGAAGTGTTTCGACAGTCATCGGACAACAGCGGTATGGCCATACAAGGGATACCGGCAAGTAATATTTTATCGACCGCCTTTTCAAGCACGTTGAGACAAGCAACTCCGACGACGGCGTCGACATAACCAGAAACTATAATCTTGAGGACGATCGGTGACCCTTCAGCAACTAAGACTCGATAGCCTAAGTCCTCAGCCAATCCGCGGAAATCAGCAATACTGCAGGCGCCACAAGTTTTGCAATCCAAACCGAACTGATCGTAGTCAGCAGGACAGCCTTCGGAGTGTTTTAGACAATGTGGCAACAAAAACAATCGCCGCGATGGTGGAACAGCGGCTACTTGGTCTCGCCAAAATTCCGAGGCGAACATAACCATGGTCCAACCGATGAAATGTTCTTCGAGTTCCATGTCCGTTAGGATTTGTCGCACAACGACTTCCATCTCTTCCGTGGTCATTGGACGAGTTTTATCAATCTTGCTAGTAATCTCACGGCAACGGTTCCGAATTTCATCGCGTAGTGATTGAGGCTCTGGCACCTGTTTGAGGTGAGATGTTTTGCGGCGCCCCGATTTGCGTTTAGGTGGGGTTATGTCAGCTGGTATCTTCGTGTCGTTACCAGTTGATGATGCAGAAGCCAAATTCAAAAATCCTTGAATGTTTGGTTGATGTGGGTGTTTCGATTAATTCGGTTTGTGTTGATCCAGTTGTTTCATGGCAGCCCCTAAAGCAGAAACCGTAAAAATGACTGGATATAAACGTTCATGATACCACAGTTTTGCGAAGTAGAACCCGATTGGACTGCAGTCCTTGAAACTACCATTCTCTACACTGCGAATCATCCACTCAAGACCCTCATTCACCGTATTTTGAGTTAATTCGGACTTTGGTGCTGTCAGTAGTGTTTCTATGGCTAACGCTGTTTCTTCTACGCCACTTCCTGAGCGGTTGATACATAATTGTCCGGCGGCATTGCGGGATTTGTTGACGCCGCTACCCCAACCACCATCGCTGTTTGCTTGATTTGCGAGCCATTGATATCCCTGTTGCGCCATTGGATCTTCAGATTTTCCCCACGCATGATAAGCCAACAAGACTTTGGCAGTTCCGTAAACAGGATTTTCTTCATCGCTGCGATCTTGATTACCAAACCACAGTGGAAACCAACTGCCATCGCCGTTTTGTTTCCCTCGCAGGTATGCGAAAGCATTCTCGATAAGTTGTTGTAGCTTTTCTGGTTTACCATGAAACGGCCCATCCGGAGCTAGTATCTCTTGCTCCCAAACTTTCAGGGCTCGCAATACATTTGCCGTTAAGTCCGCTCCGCTACGGTCAAAAGGCAAAGTGCCCCATCCGCGACAGAACGTCGGCCAGCCATGATCACGGTTTTGCAGACCTAACATCCAGGTAACGCCGGCCATGGCGGCAGTGTTCAATTGTGGAAAATCTATCGCGGAAAAACTATCAGATCGTCGAATGGCGTCAATAGCCAAGAGTGCGGCAGGTGTATCATCACAATCAGGAACTGCACCTGATAAATTACTCCAGCCCCATCCGCCAGGGTCAGCTCCGGTATAGGGATGACGTTCTGTGTGCTGGCAACTCAACAACCATGTGGTCGCGTCAAGCTTAGCGACATCTGTTTCATTTTGATTCAAGGCTTTGATTGCTAACGAAGTATTCCACGTTGCCAAATCCGAATCAATTGGCCAGCTACCATCATCACGAACAGTGTTCAGCAAAAATTTAACGCCTTGGTTCGTCACCGGATGATGTGCGCGTCCGGTCGCAGCGAGGCTCATTGTCACAAACGAAGTTAACGGAATTGCTTCTAGATATCCTCCGCTTGTTGGTTGGATGCGTTGGAGAACCCTTAGGCTTTTGTTTAATGTGAGTTTGCGAACTAGCCATGTTATAGGATTGCGAGGGCGTCGATGGAGGAAGCAAACTTGGCCAATCGCAACTAATGCCGGAATAGCGTAGCTAACCACCGGTAGCCTGAGAAACCGGTAAACTGCGGGTGGACAACAGGCGAGTTCAAATGGGAGTGCCGCAACTTTTTTCCAGGACACCATGCCGGCCAGCGCGGCATTGGCGAGGATCGGAATCGCGAACGTCTTGTCCTTTCCATATCGCTTTCGTAGTCCCTCTTCGATGCCGATGTCGTCGACATATTCTTGAGCGGCTTGTAGCAATTTCACGTTAGACGATTCTTGGTTGGCCAGTTTAAAAGCGGCGATGACTAAGAGCGTTGTGGAAATATTGGAGTAGCTAAGGTTGGTGTCGCCCCAACCACCATCTTGGTTCTGATGATTTGCTAGCCAGACGAGGCCGTTGTCGATGACTTGTGCAAGTTGATTATTTGTCGACAAATCCGGTTCGTTAGTTGTGGCCTGATAGTGTTGCCTAACAAGGGCCAGAGCACTGATTGCAGTGGCAGTCGATAGCGACGAAGCGGCAAGTTGCCCGGTCCAATGATTACGACCCTGGCGTTGTTCTAACAAATAATCACGAGCGGTCTTGTGCGCTATATGTAGACGCGAAGTTGTTATGGATTCGGTAGTAGTTGCCATGACAATCGCAAAGACGGGGAGAGCATATTTTTCAGCAGCGGCGAGTTACTTCGTTGGCTTTTGTGGATTATCGGTTCGCGTATCGATCCACTCGTCAGCTTTGAAATGTTGCGTATAGGCACCGTAATCGTTGAACCAGAATTTCTTGGCCCAGCGATAGGCCAAGTTCTTTTCGCGGATTTCATTGCCAGGGTTATATTGTGAAGGGCGAATTTCCATTTCATCGAGTTCCGCCAATGCTTCTTTGCGGATCGTGGTGTCTCGCGCACCATGTCGTTCGGCTAGATCTTTTAATAAATCTGGGCGTTCGAGGACTATGCAACCGCGAGTACTTTCCGCGGCAACTTTCCGGAAGTCTTTTAAAAATTCGGAATCATTAAATACTTGTTTCAATGGGCGCTCATCATAAATCGACTCGGATGCAAATTGAATGATCGGGCAAGGTTCAATATCACCCCAAGGGCTAATGTGATGAGTGAAACCTGTTGCCGCAGGGCACAGAGCATTACCTTCACCGTCATGGTAGGCGTCGATCATCACGATGGGTTTACGGGCGCGTGTTTCGACTACGAACTTACGAACATTGGTTTGTTGTTCGGGTGTGAGTGCTAGTTCCGGGCAGGCCTCAGGGCCAACGGGGCGATAAATATGGTACCAGCCATACATCACGCCGAGGTCAATCAGGTTGTCAATCCACTCTTCACTCACAAGGTCCTCGTAGTTTGTTTGACAGACACTGGTGCAGACACCGGTAAGTAATCCGGCGTCGAGACAATTTTGCAAGCCAGTCATGGTTCGGTTATAGACTTGTAATTGACCACGGCGTTCGTCGGAAACGATCTCGTTACCTTCGACACTGACTAGGGGTGTTACATTGCCAAGTCGCTTTAGTTCTTGAGCGATTTCCTTAGTAATGAAGTGGCCATTGGTGAATATTTGAAAATAGACATCGCGATTGTGTTCTAGAATTTCTAGGATCTCGCCATGCATAAAAGGCTCGCCACCGAGGATACCAAAAAAAGCGTTACCCATTTCTTTGGCTTGGCCAATGATATCGTCCATCTTGGCGACGTCGATCTTTTCTTGCTTGGCTGCGACGTCAACCCAACATCCTTGGCAGCGCAAGTTACAGCTATTGGTAATGGATATATAAAGGAACGGTGGAAAGAACTCGCCCTTCTTAAGGCGTTTTTTATGCTTTTGTACCGACCGAATACCCTTGAAGCCCGCCTTGTACGCGAGGTTCCATAATAGGCGTTTGTTGGTGTTAAATAACAATCGTTGTGCCATTTTTAGGTACATAATATTTGTGAGCTTTAACGTAGGTAGTAGCAACTAATGTTGTTGATATTCAAGAACGTTGGATAAAAAACATCTCAAGAGAATAGTAATTGTACACCCAACTGAGCACGTCCGCATCTATTAAAGCACACACCCGACTTCCAATACGACCCGATGACGATATTGATATGTATGCCAAATCGCCTGTATTTTGCCCCACCAAACCCAGTTTGTGCCTTTGCATATTATCTATCGCGTGATATTCTAGAGAACTTATAACTTTGGCGATATTACTGCATGTGCGCAGCCGTGTTTATTACGTTTAACTCGCCTATCCACCTAATAAGTAACACCAACGGTGTTTAATTAGATTTAGACTGAGGGAAAAGAGCCATGGCAAAACCACATCACAAAATCAAAAAGGCCAATCACGGCCGTCGTCCCGCTAGCTCGAAAGCTCGCAAGGCCAAACGCAAGCATATCAAAACCTGATATTGTTTCGTAAAAGAGAGAGTTATTTTGGCAGACAAAGACTTATTTATTGATCTTTCGCTGGTTGATTTTGATAATCCCACTGCGGGCATTGACGATATTCGTCAAAAAAACCCCCAGCGATTTGAAATGGAACAGTTAACAGCGATTGTGCATGACGATATCGACGCGGGAATTTTTGTTGCTTACAAAGATATTTCCTCGGAAGATTTCTGGGTGCGCGGCCACATGCCTGGAATGCCGCTGATGCCGGGTGTCGTTATGCTTGAAGCCTGTGCCCAAGCCTGCAGTTATTTTGGACAACGGCATGATTTGCTAGGATCCGAAATGCTAGGCTTTGGCGGACTTGACAATGTCCGCTTTCGCGACCCTGTCATACCGGGCGAACGATTTGTAATTATCTGTCGGCTTGTGAAAGCCCGTCGTAATCGTATGATCATCTGTGATTTTCAAGGCGTGGTGAATGGTAATCTGGCCTGTGAAGGCACACTTCGTGGCATTCCAATTCCGGTGGATTTATTACGAGCTGAATTGGATTCACGTAACGCGTGCTAGTCGAACCGTGCTATAGGTAGACAAGTGAAATGGGACGACGCGCTTTACCTCCGCAAAGATCTGTAGCTGATTTGTCGCAACACTATTTTGAAATAGAGTCCTTGCCCGAGAAGTGGGATATCCAAGATCTATTTAACGCTGACAATCCACTGGAGATTGAACTAGGAATTGGTAAAGGCCTGTTCTTAAGGCGAACAGCCGTAGAAAATCCTACGCGAAATTTTATTGGGTTGGAAATTCGCAAGAAGTACGCGATGTATTCGGCGATACGGTTAGAGCGAGTTGGGATTGCCAATGCTGTGATAATTCAGGGCGATGGCCTTCTGTTTTGCAATAAATACTTACCAACAGCTGCAGTGCATGCAGTCCATGTGTATTTCCCAGATCCTTGGTGGAAGCAAAAACATCACAAGCGGCGAGTTTTAAACGCCGATTTTCTGAGCGATGTCGTCCGTATTCTCAAGCCGCAGGGAAAATTGCATTTTTGGACGGATGTCCGAGATTATTTCGATTCGACATTGGAACTGATTTCGCAGTTTGACGAACTCATTGGCCCTTACGATGTGCAGGAACAACAGCCGGAATTTGACATGGATTATCGCACACACTTTGAGCGCCGCACGAGGAAGCATAACGAATCTGTTTATCGCAGCGAATTTGTGCGAGCCAAAACTTAGCGTAAAACGGTGCGAGTACTTGCTAGATCTTAGTCGTTTCGGCTTCGTACGTTCGGGCAGTGTCATTTCCATTGCTGGCATTGTCGATAGCGATGCTGTATAGCTGTTGCCCCATCGGCGTGGGATACGTACCAGTAATACATGCTTGGCAAAGCTCAGAGCGGTCAAATCCAACGGCTGCCGCAATGGATTCTACGGGGAGATATCGCAACGAATCGGCCTTTAATTCTTTTGCCATTGCGTCTTGCATTTCGATTGTTAATTCATTGCCATCCATAAAGTGCGGCGCAAATAGCTCGTTGATCGTTGACATGTCGATACCATAAAAGCAAGGAGCAATAATTGGTGGACAGGCGACGCGCACATGTATTTCTTTTGCGCCCCCATAATCACGGATGCGGTCTAACAGTACTCGCATGGTCGTGGAGCGGACAATCGAGTCTTCGACGAGGATAACGCGTTTGCCTTGCAGGACTTCTCGCAAGGGAGTGTATTTTGTTTCGGCTTTTTTCCGGCGATGCTTGCCACCTTCGATAAAAGTCCGTCCCGAGTATCGATTGCGAATTAGGCCTTCTCGACAGGGAACGCCCAGTTCATAAGCCATCGAATCCGCCGCTGCTTTACTGGTGTCAGGCACGGGTACGACAATCGTGTCTTTATCGATGGGAAAGAGATTTTCTTCGCGTTCTAAGCGGGCCTGTTCAACGCCTAATGCAGTCCGCGATAAATAAACGCTTTGTTGATCAAGAGTGCTGGCAACATTAGCAAAATAGACCCATTCAAAGAAACAGTGTGCTCGTCCAACCGTTTCGGCATACTGTTCAACGGAAAATTCCCCATTGACAATCGTGATGGCATGCCCCGGCTCGAGAGATTTCACTTCGTCCGGCTCAAACCCAATATTTAGCAGCGCGACACTTTCACTGGCGGCTGCAAACATCGGGCCGCGGCGGGCATAACAAACGGGCTTCATTCCTAAAGGGTCACGAGCCACAAGCATATCACCTTGTGAATTGAGCAGCACCAGACTGTACGCTCCGTCAAAACGTTTGCTTACACTTCGCATGACTTCGATTAGCGAAGGATTGCGGTCTCCCGACATCTCTCGCGAAAGCTCATGCATGACGATTTCCGTATCCGTCTCAC
>LWDU01038056.1_pt1 | contig 13276 bp, 9 predicted proteins | sample 727161 | NCBI WGS metagenome assembly LWDU01 (sample SAMN04566230, study PRJNA314399) | hydrothermal vent metagenome | isolation source: deep sea hydrothermal plume seawater | place: Mexico: Gulf of California, Guaymas Basin | collected 2004-07-11 | reverse complement strand
GATCTGTCGGGTCCGATCGTGGTGGGCGAGGTTCTCGAGTTCGTCGAGGAGCCGCAGTCCAACGGCAAGACGATCCGGTGGTGCCAGGTGCGCGTTGCAGACGGAGAGGGCACGGATGACGCGCCAGCCGTCCGCGGCATCGTGTGCGGCGCGAGCAATTTCTTCGCCGGCGACAAGGTGGTCGTGACGCTGCCCGGAGCGGTGCTGCCGGGACCCTTCCCGATCGCCGCGCGCAAGACCTACGGACATGTCTCGGACGGCATGATCGCGTCGGCCAAGGAGCTGGGGCTCGGTCAGGACCACTCGGGGATCCTGCGTCTGGTCGAACTCGGCATCGACGCTCCCGTGGGCTCGGATGCCATCGCGCTGCTGGGGCTTGACGATGAGGCAGTCGAGATCAACGTGACCCCCGACCGCGGCTACGCGCTCTCGATCCGGGGTGTGGCGCGCGAATACTCGCACGCCACGGCGGCGGCGTTCCGCGACCCTGCGGACCGGCCCTGGGAGGACGTGGATCCCGGCGAGGGCTTCCCGATCACCGTCGATGACCCCAACCCCATTCGTGGTCAGGTCGGAGCCTCCGAATTCGTTGTGCGTCTCGTGCGTGATGTGGACGCTTCCAAGCCCACACCACCGTGGATGATCACGCGGCTGACCCTCGCCGGCGTGCGGCCCCTCGGCATCCTCATCGACATCACCAACTATGTGATGCTCGAGCTCGGGAACCCCATCCACGGGTACGACTACGACACCCTTCAGGGCGGGATCACCGTCCGACGCGCCCGCGCCGGTGAGAAGCTCGAGACCCTCGATGGGCAGGTGCGCACCCTCGATCCCGAGGACCTCCTGATCACCGATGAATCCGGTCCGATCGGTCTTGCCGGAGTGATGGGCGGGGCCACGACAGAGATGGGGCCCGCGACGCGCACCGTGCTCGTCGAGGCGGCTCGGTTCGACCCGGTGTCGATCGCGCGGACGGCGCGCCGACACAAGCTGTCGTCGGAGGCTTCGCGCCGCTTCGAACGCGGCGTGGACCCCGCTATTGCCTTCGCGGCCGCTCGTCGGGTAGCAGACCTGATGGTGGAGCTGGCTGGCGGGACGCTTGACACGTCGTTCGGGGGCGCGCTGCGCTCGGGTCACGAACAGGCGGCGATCGAGCTGCCACGCGGCTTCGTCTCGGGTCTGATCGGCGTCGACTACACGGCCGACCAGGTCGTCGAGGCGCTCCGACTGATCGGTTGCGACATCCAGGATGCCGGCACCGACGCGGCCGCGCCCTGGCTGGTCTTCCCGCCGTCGTGGCGTCCCGACCTCACCGACCGGTGGACCCTTGCCGAAGAGGTGGCTCGCATCCATGGGCTCGATCAGGTGCCCTCCGTGCTGCCCACTCCGCCGTCGGGGCGCGGGCTCACCTCGGCCCAGCGCGCGCGCCGACGCGTCTCGAACGCGCTGGCAGCCGCCGGCTACGTCGAGACGCCGTCGTTCCCGTTCGCCACCGTCGAGAGCAATGACCTTCACGGCAGCGCCGACGGGGGCCATCTTCCGAGCATCAAGCTCGCGAACCCGCTGGACGGCCAGTTGCCCTTCCTGCGCCGTTCGCTCGTGCCGGGCCTGCTGCAGGTCGCGCACCGCAACGTGTCGCGCGGACTGGTCGATCTCGCCCTGTTCGAGACCGGGGTCGTGTTCCTCCCCGCTGCGGGCGTAGAGTACGGGACGCCGTTCGTGCCGCCGCTCGGCGTTCGCCCGGATGCCGCCACGCTCGCAGGACTTGACGCGTCGATTCCGTCGCAGCCGCGCCATGTCGCGGTGCTGCTGACCGGAGCGCGGGTGGCCAAGCAGCCCGGTCAGGGCGCCGAGGCTGCAGACCTCGCCGATGTCATCGACGCCGTTCGCACCGTCGCTTCGGCGGCGGGCGTCGACGTGACGATCGTCCAGACGCGGCGCGCTGCGCTGCATCCGGGGCGCGCGGGCGACGTTCGTGTCGGTGATGTCACCGTCGGCTATGTCGGCGAGCTCCTGCCCGCCGTGGCAGCAGACGCCGACCTGCCCGGCCGCGTCATCGTTGCCGAGCTGGACCTGGATCTCATGATCTCTCTCGCGGGGGAGCGGGTTGTCGCGGCGTCCCTGTCTGGGTTCCCGGCTGCGACGCAGGATGTCTCGCTCGTCGTGTCGGAGGCGGTTCCCGCGGCCGAGGTCGAGGCGGCGCTCGTCTCGGGCGCCGGTGACCTGCTCGAGGCAGTGCGTCTGGTTGACGACTACCGCGGGCCGGGTGTTGATCCGGGCACGAAGAGTCTGACCTACGCGCTGCGCTTCCGGGCCCCCGACCGTACTCTGACGGCGGCGGAGGCCACCGAGGCGAAACTGGCAGGTGTCGCTGCTGCTGCCGAGCGGTTCGGGGCGCGCATCCGGGAGTAAGACGCATCGGTCGTCGTGATCGCGGCGCCGGTTCCTGCACTAACGGGGACCGCCCGCTACGCTGGCGAAGGGTCCGGGCGCAGAGGCCGGCCCCTCGCCGCGACCACACGACCCGATAGGAGCCGCGCCGATGTCGTCGTTCCTCTACCGCGTGGGCCGATTCGCGGCCCGTCGTCGGTGGACGGTCATCGTCATCTGGATCGCCGTGGTCGTCGGTGCTTCGGCGCTGGCCGGTGTTCTCGGCAACCACCTGCAGTCGAGCTTCACCGTGCCGGGCACCCAGGCGCAGTCGGCGCTGGACGCCCTGGAGCAGCGCTTCCCGCAGATCAGTGGTGCCAGCGCCAAGGTCGTCGCCGCCGCGCCGTCGGGGGACCAGATCTCCACGAGCGAGGAGCTGATCTCCACCGCTTGCGAGAACATCGCCGCCCTCGATGATGTCGCTGCTGTCACGTGCCCGTACCCGATGGCCGAGAGCGGCTCGACGGCGGCATCCGATGGGGCGTCCTCGCAGATCTCCGCGAACGGTGACATGGCCTTCATCGCCATTCAGCTCTCGGTGTCCGCCACCGACATTCCCGACTCGCTCGTGGCCTCAGTCGGGCAGGCCACCGCGCCGCTGTCGGATGCCGGACTGACCGTTGCCGTGTCGGGACTGGCCGCGAGTTCATCGTCGGGGGTCGACTGGACGGAGCTTGCCGGGATGGGCATCGCCTACATCGTGCTGGCCATCACGTTCGGTTCCCTCCTTGCCGCGGGGATTCCCCTGGTCACGGCCGCGCTCGGTGTCGGACTCGCAGCGAGTGCCATCACGATCGTCGGTGCCCTCGTGCCGGTCTCCTCGACGGCTCCGGTCCTCGCGACGATGCTGGGCCTTGCTGTCGGTATCGACTACGCCCTGCTGATCACATCCCGGCACCGCGACAACCTCCGGGAGGGGATGGATCCGGCCGAGTCGGTAGCGGTGGCCATAGCAACGGCGGGCACGGCTGTCGTCTTCGCGGGGATGACGGTCATGATCGCCCTGGTAGGCCTCGGGGTGGCCGGGATCCCGTTCCTCACCGTCATGGGGCTGGGAGCTGCTGGCGCGGTGCTCACGGCGCTGTTGGTGGCTGTCACTCTGCTTCCGGCGATCCTCTCGCTCCTCGGCCGCCGACTCATCCCACGGGGTCGGGCCGTTCGTCGGGCCGCTCGCCGCGGCGCGGAGCCGGGACACACAGCGCGCTGGGTGAAGATCGTCACTCGTCAGCCGCTGCTGACCGCGCTCGGTGTCACCGCGGTGCTCGCGGTGATCGCGATCCCGGCATCCGGACTTCGTCTGACGCTGCCCGATGCCGGATACGATCCGCCCGGATCCGAGGCGCGCGTCGCCTACGATCTGCTCGACGAGGGTTTCGGACCCGGCTTCAACGGCCCGCTGCTGGTCACCGCCGACATCTCTCGCACGCTCCAGATCGAGCAGGCTCTCACCGCGCTCCAGGATGCATTCCAGGGCGTGCCCGGGATCACCGCGGTCTCGCAGGCGTTCCCGAACGAAGCCCTCGACATGGCTGTCGTGACGATCACTCCCGACAGCTCCCCGTCATCCGATCAGACCGCTCAGCTCGTGCAGACCCTGCGCGATCGCGCCGCGGCGTTCGAGGAGGCGAACGGCTTCACCTACGAGATCACCGGACAGACTGCCCTCGCCATCGACATCTCCGATCGCCTGGGCGCGGCGATGCTGCCGTTCGCGATCGTGGTCGTGGGGCTGAGCCTGGTGCTGCTGACGATCATGTTCCGCTCCATCGCCGTGCCGATCACCGCGACCTTCGGCTACCTCCTGACAGTGGGGGCGGGGCTCGGGATCGCCACCGTGGTCTTCGAATGGGGCTGGGGAAGGTCGGCCCGGTGATCAGCTTCATGCCGATCCTCGTCATGGCTGTGCTGTTCGGACTCGCGATGGACTATCACGTGTTCCTCGTCTCACGGATGCGCGAGCGGTTCGTCGACACCGGCGACGCGCACGCCGCGGTACTCCAGGGCTTCTCCGCCTCCGCGCGGGTCATCACTGCCGCCGCGCTCATCATGTTCTCCGTCTTCTTCTCGTTCGTCCCCGGGGGAAACGCGATCATCCAGCCGATCGCTCTCGCGCTCGCGGTGGGGGTGCTCATTGATGCGTTCGTGGTGCGGATGACCCTGATCCCCGCCCTCATGGCACTGCTCGGTGCGCGCGCGTGGTGGTTGCCGCGCTGGTTGGTACGGGCATTGCCGGATGCTGACATTGAGGGTGAGGCAGTGCGCCGCATGCTCGATCAGCGAACCTGGCGCGAGGCCGATCGGGAGACGCGAGGGCGCGGCATCCATGCGCACGAGGCGACGTTCGGTGACTCGGCGCCGCTCACCGTCGATCTGCCGGAGTCCGGCGTCCTTGTGGTCCACGGCCCCGAAGCCGCAGCCGTCTGCGCAGGTCTCTCGGGCCGGATTCCCGGCATCGGCGGCGACCTTGCCGTCGGCGGTCGGCTCATCCCGTTCGAGAGAGAGCCGCTCTCTCGGGTCTCGGTCCTGGTTCCGGCGCTTCCTACGCCCACTGACGCGAGCACTCTCGTCGAACATGTGCGGCGACAGGTACGCCTGAACGGCAGCGGTGGTGATCACCGTGATCGGGTGCGCCGCGCGATCGAGCTCTGGGGGGAACTGACGGGCGGGCCGAACGTTCTCGACGAGGTCGATGTGCCGATGTCGCGTCTTGACGAGCACCAGCGGTGGACCCTCGATGCCGCTGCCGCGCTCGCATCGACGCCCGAGGTGACGGTCCTCGATCTGCAGCGCAGGCGAGATCAATCGGCGCTGCTTGACCGCATCCTGCGCACCGCGTCGGCCTCGACGACGCTCGTTGTCGCTGTCAGTGATCCCGTGGCCGAAGATGCACTTGCCCTGACCCCTCACGGCCGCGTCGTGAGGGTCCTCCTTGCAGACCGGTCACCTGAAGGTCGCAGCCGGCAAGACGTAAGCGACGAGGTGGTCGTATGACCGGGCTGTCGGGGCTGTTGACCGGTGGCGGTCGGGGCAGGGCGATCGCGCTCGCGGTCTTCGCGATCCTGATACCGCTGCTGGTCATGCTGACGCTGCTGCCGCGTCAGACCCAGGAACAGGTTCCCGTGGCAATCGTGAATCTTGATGTTCCGATCGAGGACGGGGGCACGCCCGTCGCCGCGGGCAAGCTCGTCACCGAGAACCTTCTGACAGCCGACGACGCGATCGCGTGGACCCTGACGGACACCGCGACAGCCGACCAGGGGCTCGCGCAGGGCACCTATCTCGCGGTGGTGACGATCCCGGCCGACTTCTCCCAGGACGTCGCAACCCTCGGCACTGATGCGCCGACGCAGGCTTCGCTGACAGTGCAGACCAGCACTCGTCACGGGTATCTCTCGGGCGTGCTGGCCGAAGCTCTGGCAGCGGGCCTTCCGCGCGGAGTGGAAGCTCAGCTCACGTCGGGGTATGTGTCAGGCACGCTGGCAGCCTTCACTGAGTTGCACACCGGAATCGGGCAGGCAGCCGACGGCGCGAGCGAACTCGCGAGCGGCATCGGGGACGCCGCGGGGGGAGCGGCAGTGCTCGCAGAGGGGCAGCGGGAGCTGGTCGCGGGGCTCGAGGGGATTGGAACGGTGCTTCGCGCCCTCCCGACAGGGGTCCGCGACCTGGGTGCGCTGAGCGCCGCAGCCGGGTCGGATGCCGCGGCTCTCGCGGGGTCGCTGGCCGGCGCTGCGATCGACGCCGAGGCGCTCTCGCTCGCGCAGGATCTCGGCGTCGCCGATCTCGACGCCCTCGCTGCGGTGATCTCCGCGGACCCGACCGTGCCAGCCGGCGACCTGCTCGATGACATCCTGGCCCTCCGCAGTGGGGCCGCCGCGATTGCATCGGACCTTCAGAATCAGGCCGGCGCTCTTGCCGGCGACGCCGTGGATGCCGCCGAACTCGCCGTCGGCGCCGACGCCGTGGCCGACCTCGCGGGGCCGGCGGCGTCAGCGCTCACCCAACTCGCGGCGGCTCAGCAGGAGGCGGTGTCCGGTGCGTCTGATCTCGCGGCCGGCGCTGCAGACCTTGCCAGCGGGCTCGATACCGCGGCCGGCGCCGCTGGTGAACTCGCGAGCGGCCTGGGTGAGGCGGCATCCAGCATCCCGAGTTATTCGAGTGCCCAGCAGCAGAGCATCGCGGCAACCGTCGCCTCGCCGATCGGCGTCACCACCACCAGCATCGGTGGCCCGGATTCCGCTCTGGCCGCGGCGGTGGCAGCGCTGGCGCCGGTGTCGCTGTGGCTGGGGGCGCTCGCCACCTTCCTCGTCGTTTCTCCCTTTGCGCGGGCGTCGCTCGTGACCCCGGCAACGTCCGCGCACATCGCCGCTGACGCTGCACTGGTTGCGATGGGAATCGCCGTTGTGCAGTCGGTGCTCGTGTGGCTGGGGGTTGCCGTCCTCGGTGTCGTCCCCGATCGGATCGCCGTCGCCTACGGGCTGACCCTTGCCGCCGCGGTGTCGTTCACGCTGTTCCACCAGGCACTCACCGCCCTGTTCGGTCGAGCAGGTCTCATCGTGTCGGTGCTCGCACTGGGTCTCCAACTGGTGGCCGCAGGCACCCTTCAACCGGTTACCGAGGGTTCGCTGGCTGCCACGCCGTTCTCGATCCTGCCGTTGAGCGTTGCCCTGCAGGGCGCCGACGCTCTGGTGGGCGGGTCGCTACACGAAGTGCTCGGGGCTGCAGTCGGACTTCTGCTGTGGGCTGCGGTCGCCTTCGCTGGCACGGTCATCGGGGTGCGCCGCGCGCGCTCACGTGCCGTGAGCGCCCTGCTTCCGGCACCGCACGACCTCGTTGCTTTCGCGACGACGGTTCGCGTGCTGCGCCGACGTCTGGGCGGTCGCCGACTCTAGGCGACCCCGCTGCGCTGTCGCGCGCGGCGGTGTCGCCACCTCCGGCTCTGTGCTTTCGATGCACGACGAACCCAGACAATAAGGTGGAATCCATGACCTACTCGGTCGCCGTCTCTGGCGCCTCCGGATATGCCGGCGGCGAGATCCTGCGGCTCCTAGCCCAGCATCCTGATGTCGATATCCGCACCGTCACCGCCCACTCCAACGCCGGGCAGCCCCTCATCGAGCACCAGCCGCATCTGCGCTCGCTCTCGCATCTGACGTTGCAAGACACCACTCCCGAGACCCTTGCCGGCCACGACATCGTGGTTCTCGCATTGCCGCACGGACAGTCAGCGCAATACACGGATGCCCTCGGAGATGTGCCCCTCGTGATCGACGCCGGCGCCGATCACCGGTTGCGCGATGCGGCAGCGTGGGAGCAGTTCTACGGCGGGGCGCACCCCGAGCCCTGGGCCTACGGCGTTCCCGAGCTGCCCGTCACGAGCGGGAAGATCCGTGACACCCTCGCGGGCGCGACTCGCATCGCCGCACCCGGCTGCAACGCCTCGACGGTGAGTTTGTCGCTCGCGCCGGGGGTGGCTGCCGGCGTGATCGATCCGAGCGACATCGTCAGCGTGCTCGCCGTCGGCCCGTCGGGGGCAGGGAAGAGCCTCAAACCGCACCTGCTGGCAAGCGAAGTGCTCGGCAGCGCGAACCCGTATGCGGTCGGCGGCACACACCGGCACATCCCCGAGATCCGTCAGGCGCTGCAGGATGCCGGAGGGACCGACGTCCGGATCTCCTTCACGCCCGTCATCGTCCCGATGGCCCGCGGAATCCTTGCGACTTCCACCGCGCCGATTGCTCCGGGAGCCACGGATGCCGACATCCGCGCGGCCTGGGAGCTGGCGTACGCCGACGAGCCGTTCGTCCAGCTGCTGCCGGAGGGACAGGTCCCTCGCACGGCCGACGTGGTCGGGGCCAACACTGCGCTCCTCGGGCTCGCGATCGACCGGGCCGCAGGCCGGGTCGTCGTCGTCGCCGCTGTCGACAACCTCGTCAAGGGCACGGCCGGTGCCGCGGTCCAATCCATGAACATCGCGCTCGGCCTTCCCGAGGGCCGCGCCCTCACTACGAACGGAGTGGCACCGTGACCGTCACCGCGCCCGCAGGGTTCGAGGCGGCAGGAGTTGCCGCCGGACTCAAGTCGACCGGAAAGCCGGATGTCGCCGTGGTGGTCAACCGCGGGCCGCTCACCGTCGGCGCTGCCGTCTTCACGAGCAACCGCGCCAAGGCAAACCCGATTCTCTGGTCCGAACAGGCCATCCAGGACGGCGTCGTCGAAGCCATCGTGCTCAACTCCGGCGGCGCGAACTGTTTCACGGGTTCGTTCGGGTTTCTGACGACCCACCTGACCGCGGAGCGCGCCGCCGAGCTGCTCGGAGTGAGCGCCGGCGACATCCAGGTCTGTTCCACCGGCCTCATCGGAACCGGCGATCAGGTCTTCCGCGACAAGGTCCTCGTGGGAACCGAAGCCGCGATCGGTGCCCTGTCGCCGGATGGCGGCGAGGATGCTGCCCGAGCGATCATGACCACCGACTCCCGCCCGAAGACCACCACCATCACCGTTGACGGCTGGACGATCGGCGGAATGGCCAAGGGCGCCGGAATGCTCGCGCCCGGGCTCTCAGCGCGGCAGAAGCCGACGGACACCTGCGTGCTGCGACGCGCGTGAGCTTTGACCGCCTCGACTCCGACGGGTGCATGTCCACGAACGACCAGGTGACCTTGATGGTCAGCGGTGCGAGCGGCGTCACGCCCGAGCCGGGTGCCTTCCGCACCGCGCTCATCGCGGTCTGCACCGACCTCGCGACCCAGCTGCAGTCAGACGCCGAGGGGGCGAGCCACGACATCACGATCGAGGTGATCCACGCGGCATCCGAAGACGACGCCGTCGAGGTGGGACGCTCGGTCGCGCGCAACAACCTCTTCAAGGCGGCGATCTTCGGCAACGACCCGAACTGGGGGCGCGTGCTCGCGGCGATCGGGACGACGGATGCCGCATTCGACCCCTATGCCGTGGATGTCACGATGAACGGTGTCCGCGTGTGCTCCGACGGCGGTCCCGACCAGCCCCGCGAACTCGTGGATCTCACCCCTCGGGCAACGAGCGTCGTCATCGACCTCAAGGTGGGCGATGCCTCGGCCACCATCTACACCAACGACCTCACCCACGACTACGTTCACGAGAACAGCGCCTACTCGTCATGACTGACCTGCAAGAGACCACGCCCGACGAGGCTGCCGAGAAGGCAGCCGTGCTGATCGAGTCGCTGCCGTGGCTCAAGCGCTTCCGCGACCAGATCGTGGTCGTCAAATATGGCGGCAATGCGATGGTGTCCGAAGAACTGCAGCGCACGGTCGCCGAAGACATCGCGTACCTGCGTTACGTCGGCGTCAAGCCCGTGGTGGTCCACGGGGGAGGCCCGCAGATCTCCCGCATGCTGGAGCGCCTCGACATCCCGAGCGAGTTCCAGGGCGGATACCGCGTCACGAACACCGAGGCGATCTCGGTCGTGCGCATGGTCCTCACCGGCCACATCAACCCGCAGCTCGTATCGAAGATCAATGCGCACGGCCCGTTCGCCGCCGGCCTCTCGGGTGAGGACGCCGGGCTGTTCGGCGGCCGCCGCCGCGGGGTTGTCGTCAACGGTGAAGAGGTCGACCTCGGGTCGGTCGGGGATGTCGTTCACGTGAACCCGACGGCGGTCCTCGACCACCTCGCGGCGGGCCGCATCCCCGTCGTGTCCTCGATCGCGCCCGACCTGGATCGTCCGGGACACACCTTGATGTCGCTGAATGCCGCCAAGCTCGTCATCCTCACCGACGTCCCCGGACTGTACGCGGACTGGCCGAATCGTGACTCGCTGGTCTCTCACCTGAGCTCGACGGAGCTGCGAACGATGCTGCCGACGCTGGAGTCGGGAATGGTCCCCAAGATGCAGGCGTGTCTAGACGCCGTCGACGGGGGAGTCGACACGGCGGCGATCATCGACGGGCGCGTGCCGCACTCGCTCCTGATCGAAGTCTTCACGAGTAAGGGCATCGGAACCGAAGTGGTGAGCGCATGAGTGCAGTACTCCCCGAGACGAAAAGAGGCGCAATGAACGACGAGGCACCGACCACGGCATCCTGGCAGCACGATGCCCGCCGCGACCTTCTTGCCAACGCCGGTGAGGGCGCCTACCTGTGGGATGACGCGGGTAAGCGCTACCTGGACTTCCTTGCCGGTATCGCGGTGAACTCGCTCGGGCACGCACACCCCGCGTTCGTCGAGGCGGTTTCTGCTCAGGCCGCGACCCTCGCGCACGTGTCGAACTACTTCGCCACCCCGCCGCAGCTCGGCCTGGCCGCGAAGCTCAAGCGACTCGCGGGAACCGGTGATTCCGGCCGCGTGTATTTCTCGAACTCGGGTGCGGAGGCCAACGAAGCGGCGTTCAAGCTCGCCCGGCTGCACGGCGGAACTGACCGGCCCCGGATCCTCGCCCTCACCGATGCCTTCCACGGGCGGACGATGGGCACCCTCGCCCTCACGGGAAAGCCGGCCATGCAGGAACCGTTCCTTCCGATGGTTCCTGGTGTGGAGTTCCTGGACTCGACGATCGAGGCTCTCGAAGCCGCGATGGATGACTCGGTCGCAGCCCTCATCCTCGAACCGATCAAGGGTGAGGCTGGCGTGCTCCCGCTCCCGGACGGCTATCTCGAAGCCGCGCGCGAGCTGACCCGCCGCCACGGTGCCCTCCTCATTCTCGATGAGATCCAGACCGGGGCCGGTCGCACCGGCGAATGGTTCGCCTTCCAGCACACCGGTATCACCCCGGATGCCATCACCGTGGCAAAGGGTATTGGCGGCGGATTCCCGATCGGGGCGCTCATCACCTACGGCGAGGCGAGCGAGCTGTTCTACCCCGGTACCCACGGGTCGACGTTCGGGGGGAACGCGCTGGCTACTGCGGTCGCGGGGGCGGTGCTCGACGAGATCGAGCGCGCCGATCTGGTGACCAACGCCCGCATCCGTGGCGGGCAGGTGCGTGAGGGCATCCTCGCGATCGACTCCCCGCTGATCGCCGGATGCCGCGGGCAGGGACTGCTCCTGGGCGTGGCGCTGACCCGCGCCGCGGCGCAGGAACACGGACTCATCGTCAACGCCGCCAACGACGACACGATCCGGATCGCGCCGGCCCTGACGATCGGCGACGTCGAGATCGACGAGTTCCTGACCCTCTTCACCGCGGCCCTGTCCACCGTGACCGACGCCCTCATGCTCGACGAGACCTCGCAGCCCGACGAGACCTCGCAGCCCGACCACAAGGAAGCCGCGCAATGACCCGCCACCTGCTTCGCGACGATGACCTGACCCCGAAGGAGCAGGCAGAGATCCTTGCCCTTGCGGCAGACCTGAAGAAGGACCGCTGGAAGGTTCAGCCGCTGGCTGGCCCGCAGACCGTCGCGGTGATCTTCGACAAGTCATCCACGCGTACGCGCGTGTCGTTTGCTGTCGGAAATCATCTCGACCGCCAACAGTCAGCTGGGCGGCAAGGAGACCCCCGCCGACACCGCCCGCGTGCTCGAGCGGCAGGTGGCCGCGATCGTCTGGCGCACCTATGCGCAGGCAGGCCTCGAAGAGATGGCTGCCGGCACGCGGGTGCCCGTCATCAATGCGCTCAGCGACGACTTCCATCCGTGTCAGATCCTCGCCGATCTGCTCACAATCCAGGAGCACAAGGGCGAGCTGAAGGGCCTCACGCTCGCCTTCTTCGGGGACGGGCGCACCAACATGGGGCAGTCCTATGTGCTCGGCGGGGTCACGGCCGGCATGCATGTGCGCGTCGCCTCCCCGGTGGAGTACGCACCGCGTGAGGATGTCGTGGCCGACGCCGACCGCCGCGCCGAGCAGACCGGCGGTTCGGTCGCGCTCTACACCGACCCCAACGAGGCTGCCGCCGGCGCAGACATCATCGTCACCGACACCTGGGTCTCGATGGGCAAGGAGGACGAAAAGCTCCAACGGCTTCGCGACCTCACGCCCTACAAGGTGTCGCAGGAACTCATGAGCCTCGCCAAGGACGACGCGAACTTCATCCACTGCCTCCCCGCCGACCGCGGGTACGAAGTGGATGCCGAGGTGATCGACGGCCCGCAGAGCGTCGTGTGGGACGAAGCCGAAAACCGACTCCACGCGCAGAAGGCGCTGCTGGTGTGGCTGCTGCAGCAGCAGTAGCCGACCGGGTCGTCGGGAATCTGCGCCGCCTGGACGGGCCGCCGCGGATTCCGGGGCTGGACCTTGCCCGCGGGCTCGCCGTGATCGGGATGCTCGCGGCTCACCTGTTCACGCTGCCCGAGATCGACTGGACCGATCCGGTGACCTGGGGTGGGATCGTCGGCGGTCGCTCGTCGATTCTGTTCGCGACTCTCGCCGGCGTCTCGATCTCGATCGTCACCGCCGGCCCACGCGCCCCCCGCGCCCCGGGCAGGTGGCTGGCCTGGCGAGCTCTCGTGCTCTGGGTCATCGGAATCGCACTGATCCTCACGGGTGTGCCGGTGTACGTCATCCTGCCGGCGTACGCGATCCTGTTCGCCGCGGCGATTCCTTTCGTGCGCGTGCGCACAGCGACGCTGTGGGTCTGGGCTGTCGCGGTGGCGCTTATCGTGCCGTGGCTGCTTCCGCCGATCGAGGCGGCGCCGTTCTGGGACACGGCGCCGGGCGAAGCGGTGTTCCTCCTGACCGGATGGGCCTACCCAGCTCCGCTCTGGCTTGCGTTCCTGCTGGCCGGAATGGCGGTCGGCCGCCTCGACCTCGCGCGGGCAGGAGTGCTGTGGGTCACGGCGGGCGCGGGTCTTGTGACTGCCGCGGTAGCAGAGACCCTCGCGGTCGTTGTTCCAGCCCCCGACGGGTACCTCGGCCAGGTGTG
>LWDU01038280.1_pt1 | contig 13277 bp, 7 predicted proteins | sample 727161 | NCBI WGS metagenome assembly LWDU01 (sample SAMN04566230, study PRJNA314399) | hydrothermal vent metagenome | isolation source: deep sea hydrothermal plume seawater | place: Mexico: Gulf of California, Guaymas Basin | collected 2004-07-11 | reverse complement strand
GCGATGATTGCGATAACGACCAACAGCTCAATGAGCGTGAAGGCCCCGACTTTGTTTTTTTGATAACGCTTCATGATGCGGTTCTCGGTTTAATATTATTTGTTAACAGTTTCCACTTCACCTTTTTGGTAAAACGGAGGCGCAGCTTCGTGTCCAATTGAACCGTTGTCAACGCCAAACTGAAAAAAAAATAGCATACAAAATGCCACCCTAAACAGGAGATAATTAAGGCAACTTCAAGGCCGCAAACGGAGTAGAGTTGCGTGAGAATCACCCGGATCGCGTGAGCGCCACGCGCAATAAGGAGCGCTCGCGGTTCGCGTGCCGGTCGTGCCGGCTCGCCAAGTCTCGATTCGGCGAGCCACCGAAACGCACACGTGAGCCACGTATGTTCTCCTTTTTCCGGCAGCTCATTGTCGAGTTTTTTGTAATGTTTGCGTTGTGGGGGCTTGCGCCGCGGGATACAAGCGTGCCGGTGGCAATGAACTTGCTGAAAGCGCGTCGGAGGTTTGGCCGGCATACTCGCTGCCCATCACCTAATGAATCTTGAAAATCGACTTCTGCGCCTCTTGGGGCGCAAACATTACGTCCCGGCCGGGGCGGATGACATCACCAAAAAACTCGAGCTTGGCCAAGCGCAGGCTGCAGAGGTGCGGAGTGAGCTGCGCAACCTCGTGCGCTTGGGCAGGGTGGTGAAGCTTCCCGATAACCATTACGCGCTGCCGGGCGACGAGGACTTGCTCGCCGGGCGAATCCTGATGAACCGCCGGGGCGGCGGACGAGTCGTCACCACCGACGCGACGCAGCCCTCGATCGAGATCGCGCCCAACGCCGCCCGCACCGCCATGCACAACGACCGCGTGCTGGTGTTGGTGGACCGGCCGGCATCGCCCGCTAACGAGCGTGGCCGGGGTCGGCGCGCGCCGTCGGGACCAAGCGGCCGGGTGGTCGAGGTACTCGAGCGCGCCCGCACGCAGGTGGTCGGCACGCTGGAGAAGTCGCGGCAGCTTTGGTACGTCGTGCCGAGCGACCCGCGCATCACGCACGACATTTACCTGCCCAAGCTTGGCCAGGAGGCCAAGCCCAAAGCCAAGCGTGGCGACCGGGTGGTGGTCGAGATCACCGAGTGGCCGTCTCGCCACAACTCGCCGGAGGGTCGAGGTGATCGGCAGCCCAAGCGCGCCGGGCGTCGATGTCGAGTCGGTCATCCGGCAGTACGAGTTGCCGACGCGCTTCCCGGGCAAGGTCGAGGCCGAGGCCCGGCGCTTGGGCAAAGTGGTGACGGAGGCCGACCGCAAAGGCCGCCGGGATTGCCGCAAGCACTGCGTCGTGACGATTGACCCGGTCGATGCGCGTGACTTCGACGACGCCATTTCGCTGGAGAGCATCGAGGGGCGGCGCTGGCGGTTGTGGGTGCATATCGCCGACGTGTCACACTACGTCACCCCCAAGAGCGCGCTCGATAAGGAGGCGAGGGAGCGCGGCAACTCGACGTATCTCATTGACCGCGTCATCCCGATGCTGCCGGAGGAGTTGAGCAACGAACTGTGCTCGCTCAAGCCGGGGGTGGATCGGTTGGCACGCAGCGTGGAGTTCGTGCTGAGTGGGAATGGGCGGGTCGAGCAGGCGAAGTTTCACTCGACGGTCATTTGCTCAAAGCGCCGTTTTTCGTACGAGGAGGCGATGGCGATCCTGAGCCGCGAACCGACAAGCGACATCGAGCGTATGCTGCACGACGCCCATCGCCTCGCGCAAAAACTGCGACAGGCGCGCTTCCGTGCGGGCGCGCTGGATCTCGACGTGCCGGAGCACAAAGTGCTGCTCGACGACAAGGGCCGGTTGAGCGAAGTGCGCCGGGTGGAGAACGACGTGTCGCACCAGTTGATCGAGGAATTCATGCTGCTCGCCAACGAATCGATCGCGAAGGAAATCAAGCGGCGACGCGTCAAGGCGATCCACCGCGTCCACGACAAGCCGGACACCGAGAAGCTCGACGAACTCCGGGCGCGGGCGGCGATGATGGGGCTGCGCGCCGGCAACCTGACCGACCAAAAACAGGCCGGCAAATTTCTCGCCAGCCTCAAGGGCCACCTGCTCGCCGACGTCTTCCGCATCGGCTACCTGCGCTGCATGAAACGCGCCTGCTATTCCACGGAGCCGATCGGCCACTACGGCCTGGCCAAGGACGACTACGCGCACTTCACCTCGCCGATCCGCCGGTACGCCGACCTGATCGTGCACCGAATCGTGTATCAGCACGCCAACGGCCGACCACATTTCGCTCACCGAGCGCAACTCCGCCGACGCCGAGATGGACAGCAAACACATCAAGCTGCTGACGCATCTTCAGCGGCAACTCGACCACCAAAAGCCAGAGACATACACGGCCATGGTCACCGACGTGCGCCACATCGGCGCGATGGTGGACATCACCGAGTTGGGACTCAAGGGCTTGGTCAAGCGCTTCAGCATGAGCGATGACCATTATCGGTTCGTGCCGGAGCGCGGCCGTCTCATCGGCCGGCAACGCGGCAACGAGATCGCGCCGGGCGACCAACTGAAAGTGCAGATCGAAGCGGTGGACATTCAAAAAAAGCAGGCCGACTTTCGCGTCATCACAACCAAGGCGGTCAAGGGCAAAAAGAAAAACACGAGTCGCTCACGCAAGCCTCGAAGAGACCAAAAACCGGATCGTTCCCCCAAGCGCAGTGACACGCAAAAGCAACCCGAAGCCAAGCGCAGACGAGCGAGAACATCAGCCAAAACCAGAAGATCTAAAACCGGATAGTTCGGAGATCAAATAGTGAAAGGCCCAAAAAACATTCGCGATTTCACCCTCATCCGCCCTCCGGCCACGTTCTCCCTGAGGGCAGGGGAGAGGGAGAGCGCATCGTGATTGTAAGGCCATGCGGTTCATTGTTTAACCGTAGGATTATAAAATATGGGGTTGCACTGTTGACGGTCGGATTGGCTGTGGGTGGTTTCACAAGCCGCGACGAGTGGGGTTCAGATCAGGTTGAGATCGCCGATCGTACTCGTTCATCGTCCCTCGTCATCGAAAAAACCTCGAGCCCGGTTCGAGTAGGAAGTACGGGGTACGAGGACGAGGACGAATCTCGGTTGGCCAAGGCGATTGACCGTGGCCAAGCGCTGCGGTTGCAACTGCCCGGGCGCGAGCCGCTCGATTTTTCCTTCCGCGATTTCCCGCTGCTTGCCGACGGCTACCGCACGACGCTTGGCCAAGCGGATCGGCTCGACGCCGAACTGCGAGTCTTCGAGGGCCGCGCCATCGGCGACGACGGCGAGGTGCACACGGCGACGCTGGCTTTGGCCAACCGCTCCGTCGCCGGTATGGTGCGCTTGGCCAACGGCAGCCAAGTGCAGTTGCGCGGCGCAGATGACGGATCGTTCGAGGCGCTCACAGGTTCGCCGCCGGAGTTGGCGTGTGTGCGCGATCCGCGAACCGGCTCGTACCGGACGATGTCGCTCGGCGGCTTGGCCAAGCCGAACTGGAGCCAAGCGGAGCCGGCCAAGCTCGAACCGTCTCCGGAGTTCCCTGCGATGGCCAGTTCGGGCGTCAACCCGGTGAACGGCGCGCCGACGCTGGTACTCGGCAGCCCGGCCAGCCCGCCGCGCTACGAGGCGTCGCTCAAGGTGGCCACGGTCATCGTCGCGCTCGACAAATCGGCGACCGGCTTGAACTCAAAAAACCATCTCACCGAAGTCACCAGCCGATACCTCGCGCTGATGGCCAACATCGCGGCGATTTACGAGAACCAACTGGGCATCCGTTTGCTGGTGCAGGAATTGATCCTCACGCCGGACTCGGACGACTTCGACGACATCCCGTTCGGCAGCAACGGCGGCACGCTGAACGATTTTGCAAGTTGGACGCAGCGTTGGCGGCCCGAGGCGACATATGGCCAGACGGCGTCGATTCGTTTTGGTGACGGATTGAGCGGCGGGATACTCGGCATCGCCTACCAAAATGCGCTGCACACGAGGAACGGCGTGAGCGTGATGCGGGCCGGTTTCGGCTGGGCGCTCACTTCGCACGAGGTGGGGCATATTTTGGGATCGGGCCACTCAATGGGCGGCATCATGAACTCGCAGTACTCCACCAAGCTGCGGTCGTTCTTCCAAGATATTGAGGGGCAGGAATTCACTGCGGCGTCACAAATATACGGTCGCTCAAGCGGCCGCCTCGCCGGGCCGGCAGCAATGCGAAATCCGGCCGAGATGCCGTTCGCCATTGACGACGTCGTGTGGGCGGCGCCGGGGGAGCAAATCCATTACGACGTGTTGGCCAACGACTTGAAGCAAGTTTTTCGCGGGCAGGAAAACAGCTTGGCACTGGCCGAGGTTGGGCAGGTCACGCCGCGTTACGCGGGGTCGGTCGCCATCGAGGCTGGCAGGGCGGTGTTCACGCCATCGACCGGCTTCGAGGGAACGGCTTGGTTCAGCTATTCCGTGCGCGGAGACGCCGGGCGCGGCTGGCTGCACAAGGGCGACGTGGCCGTGGTCGTCGGCGACCCTGAGGGCAACGTGTTCGAGATGGACGTCGCGGCCGGCCAGGCGCGAACCCTCAAGCTGCCCGGCGACGGCAGCATCAGCCAAGTGCGCTCGCCCAAGCAGTCGCTCCTGCACGAGACGATCAGCAGTTCGTCCGTCTATATTTTGCGCGTGAGCGCCGACGCCACGGGCAGCGAAAACATCCAGTATCGCGCCGGCGGGAAACGGCAAACCCTCAAGCTGAATTACATCAACGAGCCGCCGGTCGCCGAGCCGGATGCGCTGTACCTCTCCGCCGGGGAGTCGGTGAGTTTCAACCCGCTGAGCAACGATCACGCGGCGGGGTTGCGCGGCGCGTTCAAGACCGAGCCGGTCATCGCCGTCGGCACCACCGGCGAGGGGCGCGAGGGGCACGATTATTTTCCCGGCGGCTTCCGGCTTTACAGCGCGCGCTCGAAAGCCAGCAGCCTCGGGAGCTTGTCCGTTCATCGCTCGCCGGTGATGCGCAACGGCCGGCGCCGGAACGACCCGAACGGCCTGCTGACATTCAATGCCAAGGGCACGGCCAGCGGAACCGGCGTGATCGAGTACACGATCGAGGACGCGCTGGGCCAACGGGCCATGGGCACGATTCAAGTCATCGTGGCCGGATCAAGCGACACGCTGCTGGGCTCGGGCGATTACGGGCGCGGCTGGGTGCCGACCAGCGACCGCCACGACGGCTCGTGGACGGCGATCGATTTCAACGATGCGAATTGGAAGCGCGGCCGCAAGGGAGCCGGTTACGAACGCAGCAGCGGCTACCAGTCGCTTATCAGTTCCGCGCTGAATTTCAGTTCGCAAATGTTCAACAAAACCGAGTCGCTGTATTTGCGGTATGCCTTCGACGTCAATGATCCCGCCGTGGTCGGCGGCCTCAAGTTGCGAATGAAATACGACGACGGTTTTGTCGCCTATCTCAACGGCAAACGGGTGGCATCCGCAAACGCGCCGGCGGCGACGCAATGGAACTCCGGCGCAACAACCACGCACGACGACTCGCTGGCGGTGCGGTTCGAGTCGTTCGACATCAGTACGCACAGGGATCAGTTGCGCACCGGTAAAAACGTCCTCGCCATTCACGGGCTCAACGGCGGCCTGACAAGCTCCGACATGCTAATCATCGCCGAGGTGGTCTCCACCGATCACGGCAAGTCGCGTCTGCCGGAAATCGTCTGCGAGCCGCCGGTTGAGCGGACGCCGAAGTCGCTCACCCTCGCGGGTCGCCTGGCTAATGGTCAGCCGGGCACGAAGGTGTATTTTGTCTGGGGCAAAACCGACGGCGGCCCGGATGCCGCCAAGTGGGATCACTCCACACAAGTCGCCCCCGATGCCGATGGCCAACTGCGCCACTTGGTCGACGGCTTGGCCGCTGACTCTGTCCTGTACTATCGGCTGCACGCGAAAAACAAACTCGGCACCGGCTGGTCGGTGGACACGCAAAAAACATCGACGCTGGCCAAGGGCGTGTTGGTGGCCCGGGCGGATGAGTTTGCCGTCGCGCCGGGCGGGACACTGAGCTTGGCCAAGCGCGGGGAGGGCGTGCTCGCCAACGACGCCGGAGTGTCGCCGGCAACTAAGACGCAACTCTTGGTCAAGCCGCAACACGGCCAACTGACCTTCCGGCCGGACGGCACTTTTGACTACACGCCGGATGAGGCGTTCACCGGCACCGACCGTTTCCTCTACCGCTTGGCCAAGGCCGGGGCGGCGCAGCAGAAAATAGTCGTGTCGGTCGGCGGCGAGTGGCGCTATTACGATGGCGTCACGGCGCCCAGCCGCAACTGGATAAAGCCGAGCTTCGACGACAGCGCATGGTCATCCGGCCCGGGGTTGTTCGGTTACGGAAACGGCTACGAAGCCACGATCGTCAGTTACGGCACCAATCCAGATAGCAAGCGCGCCACAGCCTATTTCCGGCAGACCTTCGAGGTGGAGGCCGTCGAGTTGATCGACAAGATGACATTCAAGCTGCTTCGCGACGACGCGGCGGCGGTCTATTTGAACGGAAAACAAATCTATCGGGATAGCAACCTTTCGCGCAATGCCCGCCACACCACCTACGCCACCAGCACCATCGTGGATGAAACAGCCTACGCCGTTTTTGAGGTGGCCGGCAGCCGCTTGGCCAACGGAAAGAACGTAGTGACGGCGGAAGTCCACCAAGCCAGCCGCACCAGTTCAGACCTGAGTTTCGCGCTTTTCGGCAAAGCTCACCTCAACCCTGGCGCATGGGTAACGTTAAAAGTATATTCTGACATAATTTCGGGTGAAACGATCAACTTGAACGTTAAAGAAAATCCGTTTACGGTGCTTTTCGAGTCAAACGTGCTAAAAACTTACATTATTGAGTCTTCAGCAGATTTGATTAACTGGGAAATAGCTCAAGTCATTAATGGCACGGGGGATACCGTTGAGTACATTCCAAAACCTCAACCCGGCGTAAGTGCCCGTTTTTTCCGTATTCGCCTGAATCGCTGACCGCTTGGCCAAGCGCGGTTGGGGGAGCACGCGCGCCTCGCGTTTGGATTCTGGTGCCTCGCCGGAATCTTGTCATGGACATGTTGCAAGATGTTATTGGGCTTGGGCGAGGCAGCAAAGTCAGCACGCGTGGACAGATGCGCTCTTTATCGACAGGCTGAAAACAGACTTTGTGAAATATTTCACAAATTCATTTTGACGGTCGTAACTTGCGGATGTAGATTTGTCGCAGGCGTATTAAAGCCATCATGAGAGGTACTGAAATAGGCTACAATTCCAAGGTCGAAGGGGATGTGGTTCATACCCGTCTTGACGCCGCTGTCAGTTGGTTCCGCAAAAACTCGCTCTGGCCGATGCCGATGGGCTTGGCCTGTTGCGCGATCGAGTTGATGGCTGCGGGGGCGAGCCGGTTCGACATCTCGCGTTTCGGCGCGGAGGTGATGCGGTTTTCGCCCCGGCAATCCGATCACTTACAAAATGGCGCTGGCGGTGAAGCGGATTTACGACCAGATGCCGGAGCCGAAGTGGGTGATCGCGATGGGCGCGTGCGCCTCGACTGGCGGCATGTACCGCAGCTACGCCGTGTTGCAGGGAGTGGATCGTATTTTGCCGGTGGATGTTTACATCAGCGGCTGTCCGCCACGGCCGGAAGCGCTGCTCGAGGGATTCATGCGGCTGCAGGAGAAAATTTCAAACGAGCCTCACGTCAAGGATGCCAAACCTGCCCGAGCGAGAGAGGCGGTCGACGCTTGAAAACTTTCCCGTTCACCCTCATCCGGCCTTCGGCCACCTTCTCCCTGAGGGAGAAGGAATGCTCCGTATCGTTCGCGTTGCTTTGCGGCCATTCGCGGTTAAAAAACAGGCGCTTGGCTAAGCTCCCTCTCCCAGCGGGAGAGGGTTGGGGAGAGGGAGAGCGCATAAAGAAATAATGACTGCGAAGCAACTGGCCGAAAAGCTCAAGCAGCCGTTTACGGAGATCGTCTCCGGGCCGGTGGAGTTTCGCGGCGAGTGGACGCTGGAGGTGTCGGATGCTTCGCGGATTGCCGAGGTCTGCCAGTTCGCCAAGTCGAAACTGGGTTTCGATTTTCTCGTCGATATCACCTCCATCGACAACCACGAGGAGACACCGCGATGGACGGCGGTGTATCACCTTTACGGCTACGGGCATTCCTGCCATTTGCGACTGAAGACCAGCGTGAGTGAGGAGGCGTCCGAGTTGCCGACGGTGTCGACGGTTTGGCGCACGGCCAACTGGCATGAGCGCGAGGCGTACGACATGATGGGCATCCGGTTCGCCGGCCATCCCGATTTGCGGCGGATTTTGATGTGGGAAGGCTACCCGTATTTTCCGTTGCGCAAGGATTTTCCGCTGGCCGGTAAGCCAAGCGAGATGCCGGACGTGGCGTTCTCCGACCCGGCGCCGCTCGAGGGCGGGCCATTCGTCACCGTGGCGGCTGACGGCGATTCAACCCGCCGCGAACCGCGTGCGCGAAACACAGAATAGTGACGACGGCGGCGATTCAGCAACTCGAGGTGAAGGACTCGGCGGCGCGCTCGGCGCAGGCGATGGACGACTTGCGGGATGTGCAGGGCGAGAAGATGACCCTGAACATGGGGCCGTCGCACCCGGCGACGCACGGCGTGCTGCGGCTGATACTCGAGCTCGACGGCGAGATCATCACGAAGGCCGACCCGGAAATCGGCTTCCTCCATCGTGGCGACGAGAAGATTGCCGAGAACATGACGTACAACCAGTTTATCCCGTACACGGATCGGCTGGATTACCTCGCGCCCTTGGCCAACAACGTCGCCTACTCGCTGGCGGTGGAGAAGCTGCTCGGCATTCACGACAAACTGCCGGAGCGCTGCCAATTCATCCGCGTGATTTGCTGCGAGTTGGCTCGCATCTCGGCGCATCTGCTTGGTCTCGGGGCATTTGCGATGGACGTCGGCGCGATGACGGTGTTCCTGCACACGTTCACCGAGCGCGAGAAAATCTACAACCTGATCGAGGCGCTCACCGGCGCGCGGTTTACGACGACGTACACGCGCATCGGAGGGTTGTCCCGTGATTTGCCGGACGGCTGGACGGATGAATTGGCCAAGTTCACCCGGGAAGTCAGCGTGGCCATCGACGAGGCGGACAAGTTACTGACCCGTAACAAGATTTTCGTTGATCGTACGAAGGACGTCGGCGTGATCAGCCGAGAGGACGCGATCGATTTTGGCCTGACCGGCCCGAACCTGCGCGGCAGCAACATGGAGTACGATCTGCGAAAGGCGCATCCGTATCTGGTTTACGATCAGCTCGACTTCGATGTGCCGTACGGTGAGGTCGGCGACTGCTACGACCGCTATCTCGTGCGCATGGAGGAGATGCGCCAAAGCGTGCGCTTGCTTGACCAGTGCTTGGCCAAGCTGCCCGGCGGCCCGGTCAACGTGGACGACGGCAAGATTATTTTGCCGGATAAACAGAAGGTGCTTTCCAGCATGGAGGAGTTAATCCACCAGTTTATGCTCGTGACGCAGGGGCAGGACGCGCCGGTTGGCGAGGTTTATTTTGGCGCCGAAAACCCGAAGGGCGAGCTTGGTTTTTACATCTTCAGCATAGGCGGCGGCGTGCCGTATCGGCTGAAGATTCGCGCGCCCTCGTTTGCGAACCTCAGCATCCTGTCGCACACTCTGCCCGGGCACATGATCAGCGACGTGGTGGCGATTCTTGGGTCGCTCGATTTTGTGATGGGGGAATGCGATCGATGAGTTTTGTGGTTCCAAAAAAACTGGAGCGCGAGATCGACCGACTGGTGGGGAACTACCCGGAAAAACGGAGCGCGTCGTTGATGGTGCTCCACGCGTTGCAGGATGAGTTCGGTTACATCTCCCGCAAGGCGGAAAAATGGGTGGCAGCCAAGCTGGATCTGCAACCGATTAACATCCACGAGTTGGTGACGTTTTACCCGATGCTGCGCGAGCACGATCCGGGGAAAACCGTGGTACGGGTCTGCCGCACATTGAGCTGCGCCCTGGCCGGGAGCGCCAGGCTGCACGGACACATCTGCGGGCGGCTTGGCCTGGACTCGGATGCGCCCGGATTGCAGCGGACGAAGGACGGCAAATACGGCGTCGAGTACGCCGAATGCCTAGCCAGTTGCGGCACCGGTCCGGTGATGATGTGCAACGACGACTTTTACGAGAACAATACGACGAATGAAGATGGTTGCCGAACTAGGATTCGAACCTAGACAAACGGTGTCAGAGACCGTTGTGCTACCGTTACACCATTCGGCAACGCCGTGCGGGAATACATATTAAAAAAGGGCCGGATGAGTCAAGGCTCGAATCACTGAATGCCGGAAGAATACAAACTGGTCTTGAAGCACGCCGACGAGGCGGGTTACACGAATGGCATCAAGTGTTACCTGAAACACGGGGGCTACAAGACCCTGAAAAAGGCGTTCCGGCTCAAGCCAAGCAAAGCCAAGGGCGCCGTGGTGACGCCGCAGGAAGTCATCCGCAAGGAGGTGCTGGCCTCCGGGTTGCGAGGCCGGGGCGGCGCGGGATTCTCGTGCGGCATGAAGTGGAACTTCGTCAACCGCAAATCCGGCAAGCCAATTTATCTCATCTGCAACGCCGACGAATCGGAGCCGGGCACGTTCAAGGACCGGCAGATCATCCACAAGGATCCGCACCAGTTGATCGAGGGCATGATCCTGTCGTGCTACGCCAACGACGTGAAGTTGGCCTACATTTACATACGCGGCGAATTCCCAGAGGGCGCAAAAATCCTCAGCCGCGCTATCGACGAGGCCAAGGCCGAGGGCTTCCTCGGCAGCGGCATTTGCGGCACGGAATACGATCTTGAGATTCATGTGCACCGCGGTGCGGGCGCGTACATTTGCGGCGAGGAAACCGGCCTCATCGAGTCGCTCGAGGGCAAGCGGCCGTATCCGCGCATTAAGCCGCCGTACTTCCCAGCCGTGCTGGGCCTGTACATGTGCCCGACCATCGTTAACAACGTCGAGACACTTTGCAACGTCCGGCACGTGTTGGAGATGGGCGGTGACGCGTACGCCTCGCTGGGCACGAAGGCCAACACCGGCACGCGCATCGTCAGCTTGAGCGGCCAAGTCAGGCGGCCCGGCTACTACGAGATCGAGGTTGGCAAAGCCACGCTCGGCGAGTTGATTTTTCACAAAAACTTTGGCCAAGGGCTGCGCGATGGCCGCAAACTGCGCGCGATCATCCCCGGCGGATCGTCGTCGAAAGTGTTCCGCGCCGACGAGACGTTTGACATCAAGAGCAAGGACAAGTGGGGCGCGGTCGTCGAACAGAAACTCGATTTGCTCGACATCCCGTACGACTTCGACACGCTGATGAAGTGCGGCTCAATGTCCGGCTCGAGCGCCATCATTGTGCTCGATGACTCGGTGGACATCGTCGAGGCGCTCGGCAACTTGTCCGATTTTTACGCGCACGAAAGCTGTGGCCAATGCACCCCGTGCCGCGAGGGATCGCTGTGGATGGCCAAGGCGCTCAAGCGCATGCGCAGTGGCCAAGCGCGCAAGGGCGACGCCGATTACTTAAAGCATATCGCGCACAACATTCAGGGCCGGACGATTTGCGCTTTCGGCGAGGCGTGCGCTTGGCCGGTACTGAGTTTCGTGGACAAGTTCCGCGACGATTTTGAGCAACGCGGCGCGGAGGACGAGGCTCGCTTGGCCAATCGCAACGGGGAGGGCGCAACAGAATAGCGATGGCGGCAACACAGACAGAAACGGCAGTAGAAACCGTCACGGTGAATGTGGACGGCCGTGCTGTGGAGGTGCCGAGTACCACGCCCAACTGGCAGGGCAACCCGGACCCGACCACCGTTCTGCAGGCGTGCAAGCACGCCGGTATCGAGATTCCGCATTACTGCTACCACCCCAAGCTGCCGGTGGCCGGCAATTGCCGAATGTGCCTCGTGCATGTGGGCATGCCGGGTCGCCCCGGCCCCGATGGTAAGCCTCCGATAAACGAGGATGGCTCACTAAAGATTTCTCCAATGCAGCTCCCGTACGAGCCGCAGACACCGCGCGGTGTCATGGAGATTTACGCCAGCAGCCCGGAAACCCGCGAGATGCGCGAGGCGGTGCTCGAGTCGCTGCTGATCAACCACCCACTCGATTGCCCGATTTGCGATCAAGCCGGCGAGTGCAAGCTGCAAGAATACTCGGTCGAGCATGGCCAACCGGAGAGCCGGTTCGCCGAGGTGAAGGTGCACAAGCCCAAGGCGGTCGACCTTGGTCCGCGGATCACGCTCGACGCCGAGCGCTGCGTGATGTGTACCCGTTGTATCCGCTTCACTGCCGACGTCGCCGCCGACGACGCTTTGGGCATCGTGAACCGAGGCAGTTACAACGCGATCTCGACTTATCCCGGCCAGCCGTTCGACAACAACTACACGCTCAACACCGTCGACATCTGCCCGGTCGGCGCGTTGACGTCGGACGATTTTCGCTTCCAGATGCGCGTCTGGTTTCTTAAGGAAACCAAAAGCCTATGCACCGGCTGCGGCACCGGTTGCAACACGGTCATCGGCTCGCGCGAAAACAGAATGTACCGCTACGAGCCGCGCCAAAACGACGCGGTGAACAGCGACTGGATGTGCGACACCGGTCGGCTTGATTACAAATGGATCGGTCGCGACGATCGCTTGGCCAAGCTGCGAGGGCGGCAGGGCGACACCACTTGGCCAAGCGCGCTAAAGGAGATATCCGGGCACTTGGCCGAGGCCGCCGAAGGCTCGGTGGCGGTCGTCGCGTCGGCGCGTCAAACCAACGAAGAACTTTTTCTGCTGAACAAATTGGCCAAGCGCTACAAGGCGTTGACCGACTCCGTACCGCGCAAGGGCAAAGCCGACCACCTGCTCGTCGCCGGGGATCGCAACCCGAACACCACTGGCGCGCAGTTGATCGGCATCACGACCAAGCGCGTTGGCTCGAAGCTGGCCGCAATCGCCAAGGGCATCGAGTCCGGCAAAATCACGACGCTGATCGTGTTCGGCGAGGACGTCACGCCGAACGGCATCGACGCCAAGCTGCTCGGCAAGTTGAAAATGCTGATCGTCAGCGACATTCTGCCGAACGCCACGACAAAAAAGGCTGACTATTTACTGCCGGGCTGCGCGCATGCGGAGAAGCGTGGGACGTTCACCAACGTGAAAGGACGCGTGCAGAAATTCACAAAAGCCTTTGAGCCGCCCG
>LWDU01043461.1_pt1 | contig 13283 bp, 17 predicted proteins | sample 727161 | NCBI WGS metagenome assembly LWDU01 (sample SAMN04566230, study PRJNA314399) | hydrothermal vent metagenome | isolation source: deep sea hydrothermal plume seawater | place: Mexico: Gulf of California, Guaymas Basin | collected 2004-07-11 | reverse complement strand
ATCGTGAAGCGGTGAATGAAGCATCTCTACGGCTTACCCATGCGGCCGGTAATTTTTATATCAATGATAAACCATCTGGTGCCGTTGTGGGTCAGCAGCCCTTTGGTGGTAGTCGCGCCTCCGGAACCAATGATAAGGCAGGATCCATGTTTAATTTAGTTCGGTGGGTAACACAGCGAACTATAAAAGAAACGTATGATCCACCGAAGGACTTTTCATATCCATTTATGGATGAAGCCTAAATTGAATGCAAAATAATTCTATACTGATTCAAATTACATCATGCAAAAATCAGTCATCATTGCTCTGGGCGGAAATGCCATTTCTCCAAAAGGCGAAGCGGGAACCATTTCTGAACAATTCGCCCACACCCGGGAGAGTTTAAATGCCATTATGCACTTTGTGGCCTTGGGATATCATATATGCATCACCCACGGAAACGGTCCCCAAGTTGGCGATGAATTATACCGTATGGCACTCACCCATGATGAAATACCGCCATTGCCTCTGGGGGTGTGTGTGGCAGAAACCCAAGGGTCCATTGGGTACATGATTCAGCAATCCTTACAAAATGCTTTAAAACAGAAACACATTGATCGGGAAGTAGTAACTTTAATTACCCAGACCATTGTGGATTCTCACGACCCCTCCATCAAAAACCCGTCGAAATTTATTGGTCGTCGCTACACAAAAGAAGATGGCAAACAAATGGCTGAAAAATTTGGATGGTCCATTAAGAAGCAGAATTCAAGTGAATGGCGGCAGGTGGTCCCCAGTCCCGTCCCCCAATTTATTGAGCACGGAAAATCCATTCAAACATTAGTGGATCATGGCATTATCGTCATCGCATCCGGCGGTGGCGGTATTCCAGCCTATTTGAATGAAAGTGGAAATTTGGAAGGGATAGATGCAGTTGTAGATAAAGATTTATCCGCCGCATTATTGGGACGCGTAATTAAATCCCATGAATTGTGGATTATTACGGACGTGGATCAGGTATGTCTTTATTATGGCACTGAAAAAGAAAAACCAATTAATGAAATGACCGTCTCAGAAGCAATTCAATATGCAGATGAAGGCCATTTTCAAGCAGGAAGCATGGCACCAAAAATTCAGGCAGCTTTATATTTTTTACAATACCACGGGGATAAAGTTGTCATCACATCTATTGATGGAATTACGGAAGCAATTAACGGAAATAACGGAACAATAATCAGGAATTAAACAATGAAAATTCACGAATATCAAGGGAAAAATATATTTAAAAGCTATGGCATCCCCATTCAGGATGGATATGTTATAGAACATATTGAGGATGCATCCAGCACCATAGAAAAAGTACAAAAAGACTTCAATTCGGATGCGGTTCTGGTTAAAGCACAGATTCATGCTGGTGGTCGGGGAAAAGGCGGTGGTGTAAAATATTCACCGACTGCAGAAGAGGCATTAGCCAATGCCACCAATATCCTCGGGATGAATTTGGTGACCCACCAAACCGGCGCGGAAGGGCAAAAAGTCCGTAAAGTGTATATAACTGAAGCATTTGACATAGAAAATGAATATTATTGTGCCATCACCCTGGACCGTGGAAAAACCAAAGATGTATTTATGGTCTCTACCGAGGGTGGCGTCGAGATTGAAAAAGTCGCAGCTGAAACTCCGGAAAAAATAATTAAAGTCTGGATTGATCCATTGGTTGGGATGAAATCCTATCAAGCAAGAAAACTGGCATTTGGATTAGAACTCACCGGTGATGCATTTAAAACCGCCGTTAAAGTATTCGTGAAATTGTATCAATGTTATCAGGGTACGGACGCTTCGTTGGTAGAAATTAATCCCCTCATCTTATCAGAAGATGGTCGGATTATTGCGTTAGACTCTAAATTTAATTTTGATGATAATGCCCTGTATCGCCATCCTGATATAGCTGGACTGCGGGATAAAAATGAAGAAGACCCCACAGAAGTAGAAGCAAGTAAATTTGACCTAAACTATATCAAACTGGATGGGAATGTGGGCTGTATGGTCAACGGCGCTGGGCTTGCCATGGCTACCATGGATATCATCAAACTGGCTGGTGGCGATCCGGCAAACTTTTTAGATGTTGGGGGCGCTGCCAGTGCTGAAAGTGTGAAAAATGGTTTTAAAATTATTTTATCCGATGACAATGTAAAAGCAATCTTAATCAACATTTTTGGCGGCATTGTCCGATGTGATCGCGTGGCCAATGGCGTCATCCAAGCTGTGAAAGAATTGGGGTTGAAAGTCCCAGTCGTGGTTCGGTTAGAAGGAACCAACGCAGAAGAAGCCAAAACAATTTTGTCCGAATCGGAATTCGCCATCATTCCGGCAGACGATATGAAAGATGCTGCACAAAAAGTCGTTGATGCCGCACTAAAAAATTAGGAAATATAAAATGTCTATATTAGTCAATAAAAATTCACGAGTGGTTGTCCAGGGAATAACGGGATCAGAAGGAACATTCCATGCCACCCAAATGCTGGAATACGGCACCAACATTGTTGCCGGTGTTACACCAGGAAAAGGCGGGCAATCAACAATAGATGGAAAAGTACCTGTTTTCAATTCAGTTGAGGAAGCTAAAATTGAAACGGATGCTAATGTATCCATCATTTTTGTCCCACCTCCTTTTGCAGCAGAAGCCATTATCGAAGCATCAGATGCTGGGATTGAATTGGCTGTATGTATTACGGAAGGCGTTCCAGTTCAAGATATGGTAAAAGCCAAAAGAATTATTGATCAAAACAATATGCGATTGTTGGGCCCGAACTGCCCAGGAATCATCACCGTTGATGAGTGTAAATTAGGTATCATGCCCGGATTTATTTGCCAAAAAGGAAATGTGGGTGTGGTATCCAAAAAATGTTGGTTTAGGCCAAACCACGGCCATCGGCATTGGTGGAGACCCCATTATTGGCACCTCCATGATTGACGTTCTGGAATTATTCGAGAACGACCCTGAAACAAAAGGCGTGGTTATGATTGGTGAAATTGGTGGTCAAATGGAAAATGATGCTGCACGGTGGGCCAAAAAGAATATGACCAAACCCATTGTAGGATTTATTGCAGGACAGACTGCGCCTCCTGGCCGTCGGATGGGTCACGCCGGTGCCATCGTTTCTGGCGGAGATGATACGGCCGAGGCAAAAATGCGGATTTTAACTGAAAATGGCATTGCCGTTTGTGAGTCTGTAGCAGATATTGGTGAAAAAATGAAAAAAGCATTAAACAATTAAGGAATATAATAGAATGAACAATCGAACATTTGCCATGATAAAACCGGATGCAGTACGAAATGGGTACTTGGGTAAAATTCTGGATAGAATCATTGAAGCAGACTTTAAAATTCTCGGTGCAAAATTAATTCGAATGACGAAAGCACAAGCGGAGGGTTTTTATGCCATTCATCGTGAACGGCCTTTTTTCCAGGAACTCACTAGAAAGAAAACGCTGTCTCTGCATGGCGAGACACCATTGGTGCGACCAATCCTGCAGAAGCAGTTGATGGCACAATTCGAAAAGATTTTGCTACTTCATTGGGAGAGAATGCCGTTCATGGTGCAGATAGTGACGAGAATGCTGCTATAGAAATTGGATTCTTTTTTACGGACAGTGAATTAATTTCGAACGAGTAAGCGGGTTTGAAAAACCATCTAGTAATGGTTGCATTTTCCCTCCCATTCCTTCAAATTCCAAGTCAGGCATTGACCTTTCCATTTAAATGATGGCGAAAACAATATCCATATTCAGTCTTTTTATCCTTTTAGTCTTAACCGGCTGCGGGAAAAGTAACCCAACGGCTACTGTGGGTGATTATATCACTGTAAACGCAGAAATTCCTGAAGAGAGTCAGGATCTTGATTTCATATGGGAATTGACAAATATTCCTGATCATAGCGAATTGAATAATTCTCAACTCACCTCCGGCGAACTTAATGCATCCGTCATGTTCATTCCTGACGTGGCCGGTACCTATAGTATAGAAGTATCTGTATTTCAATATAATGACGAAATCAGCACCCAATCCTTTTCTTATGATGTCCTTGGAAAAGAATTATCAGACAATACAGAAGAAATTGTGGAAGCAGAGAGTCCGGAAGAAATGAAAGATGCTATTTCCGAATTGATGGTCGAAAACAATGAACCAAAATGGTATGAGTCTGAATCCGTTGCTCAGGTGGTTGCTGAAGCAGACCAAAATATTCCCGAGCCCAAAATCGAAGTGACGAAACCTGAACCAACCTCCGAACCAATACCGAATCCAATACCTCCGCCGCCGCCGGCACCAAAAAAGAAAACAACCAAATCTAAAACACGGGGAAAGTCAATTCCCTATGATAAAGAAAGATTTACCATTCAGATTGCATCCAAAAAATTCTTAGATGATGCTAAAAAAGTGGCTGCCAATTTGATTGACGCCGGATATGATGCCTATATACAAAAAGCTGTGTTTAAAGAAACAAACGAAATTTGGTACCGCGTTCGCGTTGGCAGTTATGATAAACGTGATACTGCCGTGGCAGTAGCAAAATCTTTATCCAGTACAAGACCGGAACCGGCATGGGTAGATTATGTTCGTTATGAAAATTAAATCAATTAAATAGAGGCAATTATGGAACCTATGAACCTTCATTTTGATGTGAGAGATATTTTTCGTTCTCCTCGACTGGCACTTAGTGGGAAAAAAATATGGATATTTTTATCTGCCAATGTAATTGGATATGTCGCTTATTTTATTCTGAATTACATTGCACTGGCCTTGTCTGGTGTATCTTTTGGGGAAACCTGGGCAACCCAAGGTCTGTACCCCTGTGCATATACCGTTGAAGTATCCTGGTTTGCATGTACACTTTTTTGGGTTGGCGTTATCGTATGGATTGTAGCCATTCATCTGGCATGCACAGCCGTTGCAAGGGTCACTTACAAACAATTAAAAGGCGATGAATTTTATTCCTCAGGTGACGCCTGGAAATTCGTTAGAAAGCATTGGCACCCCGTTGTGTTTACTTTTGTATCTATGGCACTTATTCTGGTATTCTTTGTTGGAATGGCAGCCCTATTTGCTCTATTTGGTAAAATTCCATATATAGGCGAATTCTTATTCGCACTCCCCTATTTGCTCTATTTCTTTGGTTCCGTTTTCACAGTGTATACGGCGATTGTATTTCTGGTCTCTTTCATTTATACACCAGCAATTGTGGGAACCATCGAAGAAGATACCATGGGAGCCGTTTTCAACAGTTATTCTGTAACCTGGAGCCAACCATGGCGCGTTATTTTTTATCATCTCGTCTTGCTCCCTCTCGCTGGCATATCTGTCGGGATTTTTAAATTTGTTCTTTTCTACGGATTTAAATTGGTCAATATGGTTTTTGGGCACGAAATGCTCATGGGAGAAAAATTATCCAATATTATGGGTTCAGCTGCCCAAACGGTATGGCCCCAGGAATTATTCACTTCAATCGCAAATGCATGCGCTAGTTCCGGTTCCTGCTGTGGGGTATGCTCTATCAGCAGTAATATGTTAAATGATTTTTATGCTTGCTTTATTCCCGCATCATCAGGGAGTTTATCCAGTACAGAATCTGCTGCTGCATTTATTGTGGGCATATTTTTATTTCTCATTACTTTATCTTTCTTTTCATATTTTCTATCAATTCTGTCTGTTGGTGAAACGATTATGTTTACCATCTTTCGTAAAAAATCTGACGATGATAATATACTCGACAGAAAAGACGAAGAGGAATTGGAAGAAGAGGATGATGAAGATGATGAGATTAATTTCGACGATGATGATTCAAATTCCACAGATTCCCATGAATCTGACACTGACGATTCTGAGACTGAGGGTGAGACTCCTCCTGTAGATTAAATCAGTATCCTTTTCCCAATAAATTTCATTATTGAAATAGCTTTGGTAGGGTACAAAATTAAAGAGTAAATTTCTTGGCTAAAATAAAGCTATTTAGGTCGGATTTAGAAAAACATATTTCCAACCAGCTTTTTGAAATTTCAACAGACTCTCTGAATCTGGATAACATTCAAGTGGTCGATGATACATTATCCTGTACCCTATCTGTGGAACATGCTCCCAATGGGTACCGAGTTCATGGATCATTGGGCGTCACATTTATCGAAAAATGTGATCGATGTCTAACAAGAATTGATGAAATACTTGAATCGTCTTTAAACCTAATTTTGACGGATAATGAAGCATTGCTTAACGATGAAAATATGGATGTAATTCATTTTTCTGATTCGGAAGAGTTTATTGATTTAAGTCCCATTATTCATGATCTCATTCTTATTGAGGAACCTGTAAAAAGGTTGTGTAATGAAACATGCAAGGGATTATGTCCCAATTGCGGAGCAAACCAGAATGAATCGCNNNNGGACACTTAAAAGATTTGAAACATAAAAATTTGGAGTAATCATGGCATTACCAAAAGGAAGACAATCAAAAGCGCGGAGCAGAAAACGCCGTACACATTATAAAACTGCAGCCGTTAGTACATCAGAATGTTCGCAATGCGGCCAACAAAAAATGCCTCACCGGGCTTGTCCAAACTGTGGCTATTATCGAGGGCGACCCATTCTGTCAATCTCAGAATAATTTACTTATTTTCGAATGAAAATTGCTTTGGATGCCATGGGTGGAGACTTTGTCCCTCAGGCTGCTATTCAGGGAGCGATCAACGCCCTGAAAAAAACAAAAGATGAAATCCACATCATTATTGTGGGTGATGAAAATCAAATCAAATCTGAGTTGGGCAATTCAATTCCGGAACATATTTCTATCCATCCCACCACCCAAATCGTAACCATGAATGATACGGGTTCAAAAGTATTGAAAAGAAAGCCAGATTCATCTATCGTCCAAGGAATTAAACTTGTAAAAGACCAGAAAGCTGATGCATTTATCAGTGCCGGCCATACGGGTGCTGTTATGGCTACATCCCTGTTTCTTCTCGGTCGAATTCCTCATGTAAAAAGACCGGCACTCGGCGCCTACCTTCCTACCAAAAGTGGTGGGAAAATCCTTTGCGATGTGGGAGCCAATCCAGATGCAAAACCAATTCATTTGCTGCAATTTGCTATCATGGCTTCCATGTATCTGGAGCATGTAGAGGGCATTAAAGATATAAAAATTGGCCTGATAAATATTGGAACGGAGCCAACAAAAGGTTCTAAAATGTATCTTGAAACTTTTGATTTATTAGAAAAAGAACTTCCCAATTTTATTGGAAATGTTGAAAGCAGGATGGCTTTGTGGGAAACACCTTAATCAAATTTGCTGAAGGATGGATTTCAACATTCTCGAACATGATTAAAAACAAAATCAAATATAGAATGCGCTTTAAAATGGGTGCTTGGATGATTAAGCCAGCATTAATTGATATCCAAAACCAATATAATTATGAAGAACATGGTGGCTCTCCCCTATTAGGTGTGAATGGAATTTCAATAGTAACCCACGGAAGTTCGACTTCTAAAGCAATGATGAATTCAATTTTATTAGCCCAAAAATCAATTAATCGAAACTTGATTCAAGACATATCTATTGGCATTGATGAACATTTAGGCGCCTTAAGTTGAGAGCCAAAATCACAGCCACTGCTCGTTATTTACCGGAACGTATCCTAACAAATTTTGATCTGGAAAAAATGGTGGATACAAATGATGAATGGATCCGCTCCCGTACAGGTATTGAAACACGACATTTAGTCAAGGAAGGTGAAGCCACCTCAGATATGGGCACGCAAATTGCATTGCAGTTATTGGAAAAGTCCGGTAAAGATCCTGAGGAAATTGATTTGATTTTAGTCGCCACCAGCACACCGGATTATCTGGTTTGCTCAACGGCTGCTTTAACTCAGGATAAAATTGGAGCAAAAAATGCATGGGGGTTTGATATTGCCGCGGCCTGCTCCGGATTTATTTTTGCTATGGAAACAGCCTCGAAATTTATTGAGTCCGGCCGATACAAGAATGCGATTGTAATTGGTGCCGATACCATGAGTTCCATCATCGACTATACAGACCGCGATACCTGTGTCATCTTTGGTGATGGGGGCGGTGGTGTGCTATTGGAATCTTCTGACGATGATGTTGGCATTTTAGACTCAATCCTATATACCGATGGTAGTGGCAGTCGATATTTGAATGTCCCTGCTGGTGGAAGCGCCCATCCTACTTCAAAAGATACGGTTGATAAACGAATGCATTTTGTTCATCAAGATGGAAAACCAATTTTCAAATTTGCCGTGAAAAATATGGCCGACGTGAGTAAACAGATATTAGACCAAAATAAATTGACCGGAAATGACCTTAAACTATTCATTCCCCATCAAGCCAATCGCCGTATTATTGATGCAGCTGCAAAACGGTGTGGATTACCGGAAGATAAAGTTTTTATTAACATTCACAAATATGGCAATACCACGGCAGGTACCATACCAATCGCGTTGAATGAAGCTGCAGAATCTGGCCGTTTAGAACATGGAGATTTACTCTTATTGGCCGCATTCGGCGGTGGATTTACTTGGGGAAGCATGCTCATTCGATGGGGGGATGCTTAATGAATATTGCGTTTTTATGTCCGGGGCAATCCTCTCAAAAAGTAGGAATGGGATTGGATTTGTACGAAAATACGACATTAGGAAAAGATTATTTTGATCGGGCAAATGATATTATGGGATTGGATATTCAAGATATCATTTTTAATGGTCCGGAAGATACGTTGAAACAAACCCAATATACCCAACCGGCGATTTATATCGTCAGTGTTATTATTGGATTATTACTGATGGAAAAAGGCATTCAGCCCTCCTCTGCAGCGGGACACAGTTTAGGGGAATATTCAGCCCTCACTCTGGCAAAATCTTTTGACTTTGAAACAGGGCTAAAACTGGTAAAGGTTCGTTCAGAAGGTATGCATAATGCCGGAAGGCTGCATCCCGGAACCATGGCCGCTGTGATTGGATTGGACGATAAAACAACCCGGGATATATGTGATCAATACACCAATGGAATTGTTGTTCCCGCTAATTTTAATGCGAAAGGGCAAGTGGTTATTTCCGGTGAAGTGGATGCGGTTCATGCGGTCATACCGCTGATGAAAGATGCGGGCGCTATAAAAATTATAGAACTCAATGTGAGTGGTGCCTTTCATTCACCATTGATGACTTCAGCAAAAGAAATCCTTTCTGAAATGCTTTTATCCATCGAAATTCAGGATAGTGAAATACCCGTTTATGCCAACGTTACGGCCTCTCCAATTACAACCGCAGATGATATTCGCCAATCCTTGATTGACCAATTAGAAAATCCAGTTCGATGGCATGAATCCATCACCCGATTAGTATCCGATGGTATGACCAGAGCGGTGGAAGTAGGCCCGGGTCGGGTCCTTCAGGGATTATCCCGAAGAATTGACCGATCATTGGATATGAGTGGTGTGGAAACACTTGAACAAATTGTAAGTTTTGACTATGTTTAAATTATCAAAAAAGGTTGCTGTGGTCACCGGAGCCTCTCGGGGTATCGGTAGATCCATGGCAGAGACCTATGCCCGTGCCGGCGCCCATGTGATTTGTGTCAGTCGAAATGAGGATGCACTTTATGTCGTCGCGGATGGGATTAAAAGCAATGGTGGATCTGCATCTGTTACAGCGATTAATGTATCAAATTTGGAAAAATTCCAAAATTTAATTAAAGACACCACCGACACATATGGATCCGTAGATATTTTGGTCAACAATGCGGGCATCACGCGAGACACCCTTATTGTGCGCATGTCGGAAGAGGACTGGGATACCGTTATTGACGTTAATTTAAAGGGCGCATTTAACGGAATTAAGGCAGTAACAAGAACCATGATGAAACAACGATTCGGCCGCATCATTAATATATCCTCCGTTGTGGGTCTGACCGGGAACGCAGGACAGGTAAATTATGCTGCTTCCAAAGCGGGTCTCATCGGACTCACCAAGGCAACCGCCAAAGAAATAGGATCCCGTGGTATCACCGTTAATTGTATTGCACCAGGATATATTGCAACTGATATGACGGGTCAAATGGATGATAAGGCAAAAGATTTACTCATTTCACAAATACCATTAGGACGCATTGGAAGTCCTGATGACATTGCCGCTACTGCCCAGTTCCTGGCTTCGGATGAAGCAGGATACATTACGGGGCAAACCTTTACGGTTGATGGCGGCATGGTCATGATTTAACTAAAGGAGACAACTATGTCCACAATCGACAAAGTAATAGAAGTCGTTATCGACAAACTGGGTGTTGAAGAAGATAAAATCGTACCAGACGCATCTTTCATTGATGACCTTGGTGCTGATTCATTAGACACAGTGGAATTGATTATGCAGCTCGAAGAGGAATTCGGTATCGAAATCCCTGACGAAGATGCAGAAACCATTACCACCGTTAAAAAGGCTGTAGATTATATTGAAGCCAATCAATAGAAAACAATGAATAAACGTCGCGTTGTCATTACGGGGTTGGGCGTCTTGGCGCCGAATGGTAATTCCCTTTCCCAATACTGGAATGCTCTCATTTCTGGAAAAAGCGGTATCGGCCCAATTAAGGGTTTTGATGCGGAAAATCTGAGTGTAAAAATTGCAGGTGAACTTTCTGATTTCAATCCTGAAGATCATTTCAATCGAAAGGAAGTGGGAAAACTGGATCCATTTTCAATCTACGCACTGGTTACCGCACAGGAGGCTATTTCCCAAGCGGGCTTAAACAATGGCGACGTTAATAAGGAACGAATTGGTGTTATTATCGGAACGGGTGTTGGGGGAATTCAGACGCTTGAAAGTCAGCATGGCGTCCTTTTGTCACGCGGTCAACGACGAGTCACCCCCTACTTCGTCCCAAAGTTTATTGCCAATATTGCGGCGGGCCAAATTGCCATTCACCATGGTTTTCAAGGACCCAATCATACGGTTATTTCCGCCTGTGCATCCGGGACAGACGCCATTGGTACAGCCGCCCGAACCATTCAATATGGAGATGCAGATGTGGTGATAACTGGCGGTACGGAAGCCAGTGTCACGCCACTAACTATTTCGGGATTTGCAAATATGAGGGCACTTTCCACACGGAATGATGATCCTACTGGCGCCAGCCGACCCTTTGATTTGGATCGGGATGGTTTTGTACTCGGAGAAGGTGCAGCCAGTCTCATACTGGAAGATGCAGAACATGCGAAAGCAAGGGGCGCAACCATTTTGGCTGAATTAGCCGGTTACGGTGCCACAGATGATGCTTATCATATAACGCAACCGTCTGAAGGTGGAAAAGGCGCAATCCGTGCCATGGCAAATGCATTAAAAGATGCTGACCTTCACGTTGCAGATGTGGATTATATAAACGCACATGGTACTTCTACCCCATTCAATGATAAAACAGAATCGGCGGGCATAATTTCCTTATTTGGTGATCACGCACAAAAATTGAAGGTAAGCTCAACCAAATCAATGACGGGCCATTCTCTCGGGGCAAGCGGCGCACTTGAGGCCGTGGCTTGTGTTCAGGCTATCCAGGACAACATGCTTCCTCCAACAATTAACTATACAACCCCGGACCCTGAATGCACTTTGGATTATGTACCAAATAAAGCTCAGAAAACCACTGTAAATGTGACAATGTCTAATTCATTTGGTTTCGGTGGACATAATGGTGTAATTGTCATTAAACGGTGGAATGAATAGAACGTGTCTTTATTTGACTTTGTATTCAAATCATTCAAAAGTCACCCGCTCTCCGAATTAGAAAAGATCTGCCAATATCGGTTTCGAAACCGAAAATACCTCTATCAGGCCTTTACCCATCGATCTGTATCCAGTGAACCACGAGAGAATTATGAACGACTTGAGTTTCTAGGCGATGCTGTAATAGACATCGTAGTCAGCCGGGAACTCATGCGGGAATTTCCCGAAGGTGATGAAGGCATCCTCACTCAAAAAAGATCCGCCCTGGTTCAAAAATCTTTCCTGGCAACCATGGGACAATTACTAAGCCTTTTAGATTTTATAAATATAGAACAGACGGTTGATTTGGAACAGGAAAAAATTGCGGTGAAACAATCGGCCAATTTATACGAAGCACTCGTGGGGGCAATCTTTCTTGATGGTGGATTTGAACCCACAAAAAAACTGATCCTTAATTCCATTTGGACCCATCGGCATGAGGCATGGAAATCAGTCAATCATAAAGGGCAGCTCATAGAGTTATGTCATATGAAGCAACTAAAGAACCCTAAATTCCTGGTGACAGATGTGTCGGGTCCAGATCATCAAAAATTATTCGAAGTACATGTTAAAGTCGGGGAAATCGTTTATCCCAGTGGAATTGGTACAAATAAAAAAACCGCAGAACAACATGCGGCACAAAATGCCATGGATGCACTACAAAATTAATTTTCGATTTTATTAATTTTATCCCGAATACGGGCAGCCATTTCATATTCTTCTTTATCAATGGCTTTTTCAAGCTGCCGCTCTAATAATTTAACTTTGGGTTCCCCTTGAATATCTTCTTCTACATTGTCTAAATCCTCTTCCCAGACAATTGCCTCATCCATCACTTCTTCAGCAACCATAATAGGAGCATGCATTCGAAGCGCAACTACCAATGCATCACTGGGGCGTGAATCTATCTGCCGATGCCCAATTTTTTCAACCTGTATATCCAGAATGGAATAAAAAACACCATCTTCCAATTTAGTGATTTTAACTGATGATAATTTTCCATCAACTCCCTGGACTAAATTTACAATAAGATCATGGGTTAAGGGCCGGGGGGTTTCCATGTATTCCATGGCCATTGCAATGGCTTGTGCTTCATAAGCACCAACGAGAACCGGAAGCCGTCGATCTCCGGATATTTCTTTTAAAATTACAGCATAACTGCGGTTTGGATGATAATACGATATTTTTTGTACTTTAACAGGAATCATGATTTATTCTCAATAGAAATTATGCTTCCAATAGCTATGGGTCAACTTTTTTTAGATAATATTTCTTTTAATTGGTCAATCTTTTTTACGGGCGTTGGATCCGTCTCATGTAAAATTGCACACCAATAACTGACCCAGTCTCCAAAATGGATCATGTGCAGATATCGTTCAACAGTAGAATTTCCCTTGACAACAACCACTTCTTGATGTTCTGAAAGATCTCCGATAATTTTCTGAGTGGTTTCCTGACGAATGTTTGTCCGTGGATGGTCGTTTTGAT
>LWDU01042940.1_pt1 | contig 13283 bp, 8 predicted proteins | sample 727161 | NCBI WGS metagenome assembly LWDU01 (sample SAMN04566230, study PRJNA314399) | hydrothermal vent metagenome | isolation source: deep sea hydrothermal plume seawater | place: Mexico: Gulf of California, Guaymas Basin | collected 2004-07-11 | reverse complement strand
GCTACACACAAAACCTTGTTCTCAGTGAAGATGAATTTGAATCATTACTAATAAAGCTAGCTAATTGCAAATCATTTGTATTTGATCTAGAAACAAATAGTCTTGATTATATGGAGGCAAAGATTGTGGGCTTTGTTTTTTTGCTAGGAAAGGCGAGCTATTACATTCCTGTAGCACATGATTATTTAGATGCACCTGATCAGTTGTCTCGTCATAAGGTATTGGATTCATTGAAACCTATACTTGAGAACGAAAGTATAGGAAAGGTTGGTCAAAATTTAAAATACGATGCACATGTCTTGGCTAATATTGATATTAACTTAAATGGCATTAGTGATGACACAATGTTGAAATCCTATTGTTTAGATTCTGTCGCAACGCGCCATAATATGGATGATTTATCTGAGCATTACCTTGGGCATCAAACAATTCATTATGCTGATGTGGCAGGAAGTGGCAAAAATCAACTATCTTTTAACCAGATAAGTATTGAAGAGGCAATGCCATATGCCTGTGAAGATGTTATCGTTACTAATGAGCTTAACAATTTATTGGAGTCTAGGCTCAAGCAATACCCAAAACTGATGGCATTATATAAAAGTATAGAGCTACCCTTAATTAAGGTTATGTTGAAATTAGAACGCAATGGCGCTCTGGTAGATGAATCATCACTCTTTAGTCAGCAAATAGAGATTAAATTTGAAATGAAGAGAATTCAAGACCAAGCATTTGAAGTTGCTGGGGATGAATTTAATCTCGAATCACCCAAGCAAATTCAACAAATTTTATTTAGTGAAGAAGGTTTTGGTCTTGAGCCAAAAAAGAAAACAGCAAAGGGTCAGCCATCTACAAACGAAGAGGCGCTAAAGTTGTTAGACCACCCTTTAGTTGATTTGATAATGTCTTACCGCACTTTGACAAAACTAAATTCTACTTACCTAGAGGCATTGCCAAAACAAATCAATCGAAAAACGGGACGTTTACATACTTCTTATCACCAAGCGGTAACTGCAACGGGCAGGTTGTCATCTTCGAAGCCTAATTTTCAAAATATCCCAATTAGAACACAGCAGGGCGCTAAGATTAGGTCAGCCTTTATTGCCAATGAAGGTAATGTAATATTGGCAGCAGACTACTCTCAAATTGAGCTTAGGATTATGGCGCATATCTCAGAGGATAAAAACTTAATTGAGGCGTTTACTAATAATGTAGACGTTCATAGCGCTACAGCTTCGCAAGTATTTAATACTGAGCTTTCGCAAGTCTCTAAAGATCAGCGCCGTAAAGCTAAAGCAATAAACTTTGGACTAATTTATGGAATGAGTGCGTTTGGTTTGGCAAAACAAATTGATGTATCTAGGACTGAAGCTAAAAAATATATTGATGGTTATTTTGAAAACTATCCTGGTGTTTTAAAGTTTATGGATGAAACTAAAGAAAAAGCTAAATTACAGGGCTTTGTTGAAACAATCTTAGGCAGAAGACTTTATTTACCTCAGATAAATTCAAAAAATAAAATGCATCAACAGCATGCATTGAGAACAGCTATCAATGCCCCTATGCAGGGTTCATCGGCAGATATTATTAAAAAAGCTATGCTTGATATTCAGTCTTGGATTGATAAAGAAAATAATGGTATCAAGATGATTATGCAAGTTCATGACGAACTCGTCTTTGAAATTCAAGCTGATAAATCACAGGAGTATGCAGAAAATTTAAGAATTATGATGTCAGATGCTCTGAAACTTAGCATTCCTTTAGTTGTTGATGTGGGAATTGGATCAAATTGGCAAGAAGCACATTAGATTTAAAGTATCAGCTACTACTCATTTTGAGATTTAGTTAGAATGCTAAATTTGGGTAAAAGTTTGTTATTGAGTTAAACTAAAATATCATCTACAAATAAACATAATCATTTGCTAACAAAATGAAAGATCAGTTGCAAAATTTACTTATTAAATGTATTGGTGATTTAATTGACCAAGGTGTAATTAGTGAGATGCCTTCAAAGATTCGATTAGATCACACCAAAGATAGAAGTCATGGAGATTATGCAACGAATGTAGCATTGATGTTGGCAAAGCAAGCCAATGTGAATCCAAAAGAACTAGCGCAAACTATTATTAAGCAGTTAGGTGTTGCTGAATTTATTGAAAAAACAGAAATTGCTGGTCCAGGATTTATTAATTTTTTTCTATCAAGTGAGTCAAGCAGTTCCGTGATTAATGAAATTATTGATAGTGGTAAAGGTTATGGTGTTTCAAATATAGGTGCGGGTCAAAGTGTTCTTTTAGAGTATGTCTCGGCAAACCCAACAGGGCCATTACATGTTGGTCATGGAAGGGGTGCGGCGTATGGTGCAACCGTTTCCAACCTATTAAGAACGGTCGGCTTTAAAGTTGATAATGAATATTATGTTAACGATGCAGGCAGGCAGATGGATATTCTGACTGTTAGTATCTTTTTACGTTATTTGGAGCTATCTGGAGAAAAGGTAAGATTTCCTGATAATGGTTATCAAGGGAGTTACATCAAAGATATTGTTGGTAGAATTTCTGAAAGATATGGCGATACCTTTCAAATAGAATCAACTTTAGTTTTTGATGGTATTTGTAAAGATGGCATTGATGGTGGTGATAAAGAATCCCATATCGATGAATTAATTGCTAGGTCAAAAAACCTTTTAGGAGCAGACTTTAAATCTATATTTGAAGTAGGTATTGAAAGCATTCTTAATGGCATTAAAGAAGATTTAGCAGATTTTGGAGTTGTCTTTGAAAAATGGTTTTCAGAGCAGTCTTTGATCGATAGTGGACTTGCAGAGAGTAGTATTGATAAGCTACAAAAATCCAAACATGTCTATACAAAGGATGGTGCGCTCTGGTTCAGAACAACTGAATATGGTGATGAAAAGGACAGAGTTGTTGTTAGAGATAATGGGATTCATACTTATTTTGCCTCAGATATTGCTTACCACCTTGAAAAATTTGAGCGCGGATATGACAAAGTAATAAACGTTTGGGGCGCTGATCATCATGGCTACATTGCTAGAGTTAAAGCCTCTATAGCTGCATTTAATCATGACCCTGAAAAATTAGAAATCATCCTTGTTCAATTTGCTAATCTATATAGGGGTGGGAAAAAGGTGCAAATGTCGACCCGAAGTGGCTCATTTGTTACGTTAGAGGATTTACGGAATGAGGTAGGAAATGATGCTGCACGTTTTTTTTATATCCTTAGAAAATCAGAGCAGCACATGGATTTTGATTTGGATCTAGCAAAGTCAAAGACCAATGAGAATCCAGTTTTCTATATCCAATATGCATATGCTCGTATTAGTTCTGTATTCAGGCAAGTACAAGATAAAGGAATAAACTTTAATCATAAGGGTGCTGACTTATCATTACTTTTAGAGGAAAGTGAAAAGACTATTCTAAGAGAACTCAATCGCTACAGGGGTGTTATAGAAACTTCCGCCTTGCAATATGAACCTCACCAATTAGCCTATTATTTGCGTGATTTAGCTGCCCATTTTCATAGTTATTACAATGCCTGTCCTTTTATCTTAGAGGATCAAAACCTTACTCAAGCGAGACTATCATTAATCTATGCGACTAAACAAGTGCTTGAAAATGGATTGCATATTCTTGGGGTTAGTGCACCAGATTCGATGTGAATGATCAACAGCAAAGAGATAAAGCATTAAGTATAAGTGACTCTTTCATTGTTCAAGCTCCAGCAGGCTCAGGCAAAACAGAGCTAATCACACAGCGTTATTTAAAATTACTGAGCTATGCTGATGAGCCTGAAAATATTTTGGTAATGACCTTTACCAATAAGGCAGTGGATGAGCTTAAACACAGGATTATTAATTCATTAGCGAAAGCAAGCCTAACTCCACCTAAAGAGCCACATAAGCTGACAACGTTTAATCTTGCATGTCAAGTATTAAGGCAATCCAGTGAGAATGAATGGGATTTACTGAACAACCCATCTCGAATAAAAATAATTACTATTGACTCACTTTCCAGCTTAATTGTGTCGAAGTACCCTTCTATAGAAGAACTTATTCCACCCAGAACTATGGTTGATAGTTATGAGTATGATCAGATTTACCAAAAAGCAGCAGAAAAAACACTAATGCTGATAGAGGAAGAGGAATACCAGACTAGTGTTGCTTCAGTTTTGTTGTATCTAGACAACCATGTCGATAGATTCTATCGACTAATAGTTCATATGCTTTCTAAGCGAGAACAGTGGTTGCCAAAACTTTACATCAAAGGAACACTTGATATTAGCTCTTTAGAGCGAACCGCCCAAGAGATTATTATTGAGCACCTTGGGGCTCTAAAGCAGGTAGCCTCTGAATTATTGGATGCTGAATTTTTCAGTTTACTTGGAATGAATAAGAGGGATGATGTCACTAAAATTACTAAACTTCCTGGCGCTAATCTATCTGACTTAAGCGAATGGCAAGTCATTGCAGAGCTTCTCTTAACTAAAAATGGAGATTGGCGAAAACAAGTAGATACAAAGATTGGGTTTCCAGCAGAACTTAAAGAACAAAAATCTGCATTTAGAGAGGTTTTAGAAGCATTAAATTCTGCTGAGTCTTTTAGAACAATGCTTAATGAGCTATACAAGTTGCCGAGTGAGCATTTCCCTGAATCAACTAGTCGAAATATCAATGATATCGCTCAAGTACTAAAACTAGCTGTTGCGCAGTTGAAATTAATCTTTACAGAGGAGAAGCTACAAGATTTTTCAGAGGTAGCTATGCAGGCTATAAGAGCCCTCGATAGTCGTGAAGTGGTAAGCGATATTGCTCTACTATTAGATTATCAAATTAAACACCTTTTAATAGATGAATTTCAAGATACCTCATACTCACAATTAAATTTAATTGAAAGACTAGTCGAGGGCTGGCAAGAGGGCGACGATAAGTCGATATTTCTTGTTGGCGATCCAATGCAATCAATTTATAGATTTAGGGAGTCTCAAGTAGGCATCTTTATTCAAGTAATGAGAAATGGTATTGCAAATCTTAATATAAATTCATTGATATTAACTACCAACTTTAGATCCAATAAAAGGAGGATAATCTATTGAAGGGCGCTATTACTTTTTCTAATTCCACCTCTGCTTCTAAAAAAGAGCCAAAGGATGTTGTCAATTTTTATCCTTACAGTTATGACCAAGATTTAAAGGAGTCCGAGCAGGTTGTAGCTATTATTAAAGACTCATTGCAGGATAATCCAAATCAAGAAATTGCAGTACTAGTTAAGTCAAGAATACATTTAAAGGAGATTATTTCTTCTCTTCAATCTCACAAAATTAATTTTGAGGCTATAAAAACAGAGCCTTTAAAATTGAATCTTTTTACACGGGACCTAATAAGCTTGGCAAGGTCATTACTCAGTCTAGGTGATAGGTTGGCATGGTTGTCAATTCTTCGTGCGCCGTGGTGCGGCCTAACATTAGAGGATTTATTAATTGTCAGCAATTCAAATGAAATGACAATTTTTCACCAATTAAATAGTAAGAAATTAATAGAAAAGCTAAGCGAGGATGGCATTCAAAGATCTCAGCATCTATATCAAGCGATTGAAGGGGCTATTATGAATGAAGGTCGATTTTCTTTTGTTGAGCGTTTTAGTTATACACTTAGTCAGTTATCTAATGATCTTAAATTAACCAAAGAGGAGTGGATTATAAGGTCACAGTTTCTCAGCCTTATAAGTGAATGCGAATTAAATCAAACTTTGAATATTGAAACACTTCAGTCGATGCTTAAGGACTTATATGCACCATCTCAGTCAGCATCTGTGAAGCTTATGACAATACATCAAGCTAAAGGTCTTGAGTTTGAAACAGTAATCATTCCGGGGCTCGGTAAAACTGGAAAAAGTGATTCATTGGCCTTGATCCAAGTTCAAGAGATTTCAGATAACAGTATCTTGCTTGCACCAATTAAATCATCTAATGAAAAAGAAGAGAGTAAGACTTATCTATATTTGAAACACCTACAAAAACAACAAACATACTTCGAAATGATGCGTTTATTGTATGTTGCTATGAGTCGCGCCAAAGAAAAACTTTATTTACTGGGGGGTGTTACAAAATCCGGCAACGTTGCTAGTAATTCATTTCTTTCATTATTGAGTCAATATTATCAACAATCAATTGCAAATATTAAGAGTGAGACTTCACTTCCTTCCAAAGAACCTACTCCACCAAAAATGGTTCGTTATAAAGAGCTTAGTGTTCTTTCTAAGAGGGTGATTAATAATAAAAATCAGTCAAAAAATATAGTTAAAAATATTGATTTAATTTATCAGAGCACACTAGGTTCAATAGTGCATTATTATCTTGAACATAGTTTGTTTGAGCCACCAATTAAAAGTATTGAAACCAAGTTTCTAGAGCTTGGACTTCCTCAAAGATTAATTCAATCTTATTCAAGCAAAGTATGTCGATTGCTAGTGAATACTAAACGAGATAAAGATTTTGATTGGCTATTTATGAAAAGAGAGTCTACTGAAGTTGAGTCTGAATATAGCAATCATACAAAAACTGTAATCATTGACAGATTGTTTATTGATAACGGCATTTTATGGGTTATTGATTTTAAAACTGCCACTCTCAATGAAGATGAGTCTATCAATTCGTTTATTGAACGTCAAAAGCACTCTCATCATAAGCAACTCCTTGAATATCAAGAGATTCTTGAAGAGGTCTTTAGGCTACCCTCTAGATCAGCACTATACTGCCCATCAGTTAGTCAGTTAATACTTCTTTAATTTTGCTTTTAAGCAGAAAAATTACTGGACAAAGCTTACAATTCAACCTATGATAAATGCCAACTTAATTAACGCTTAATATATGGGAAAAAATAATAATATAGTTGGATGGGATGAATATACCCGCAGCTATGGTGGTCGAGAAATTAGAACTATTAATCCCACCATACAAAGTGGCTCAACGGTTCTATTTGAACATTTTGAAGATATGCAGTTGGCGCTTGAGGGCGAGTATCCTGGTGTTGATTATGGTACTCATGGATTATCAACCCAGAAGGCATTTGAAGAGGCCATGTGTGAGATTGAAAATGGCCATGCTTCATATGCATTTCCTTCTGGTATTAGTGCAATTACAAATACCTTGATGGCTTTTACTAAGAGTGGAGATGAGATTTTACTTTGTGATAACGTTTACGGACCTACTGCAAGCTTTTGCCATAAAATTCTTACCAAATATAACGTTAAAATTACGCACATAGAGTCAAATATTGGTGCTGAAATTAGTCATTATATAAATGAAAATACGAGGCTGATTTTTTTAGAATCACCCGGTTCTAATACATTTGAAATTCAGGATATTTCTGCCATTGTAAAAATTGCTAAAAAAGCAGGCATAATTTCAATTATTGATAATTCCTGGGCTACTCCTCTGTTTTTAAAGCCTTTGGATCTCGGAATTGATATCTCAATTCAATCAGTGACTAAGTATATTTGTGGGCATTCTGATGTATTAATAGGGTGTTCAACAGTTAACGAGAAATATGCAGCAGAGTTTGCTGAGTATTTTCATACGGTAGAAAACTATGCCAACCCACATGATTGTTACCAAGCATTAAGAGGCTTAAGGACACTCAAGGTTCGTCTGGAGGCTCATCAAAAATCTGCTTATGAAGTTGCAAGATGGTTGGAGTCTCAAGAAATCGTTGATTCAGTTATTCATCCTGGTCTAGAGTCACACCCTCAGCATAATCTATGGAAAAGAGATTTTACTGGTGCTTCTGGTCTTTTTGCTTTTACGTTTAAAGACTCATATTCGACAGAAACAATTGCATTGTTTGCAAATTCTCTGAAGATGTTTGGATTTGGTTTTAGCTGGGGTGGTTTCAAGAGTCTTCTAACAGCAAGACCTTATAAGCGCGATGGCAAATGGGTTCACGATGGAAAACACCTTGTTCGCTTAAGTATTGGACTTGAAGATACTGATGACTTAATTGCAGACCTTAAAAATAGCTTTACAAAACTTCAATAGATAAATACCTACTTATCTCGTTTGTCATTAACAACTGTAATTCTCTGCATGTGGCGAAAATTTGGTAAATAGTCACAAACGGCATAATGCTGAGTTATACGATTATCCCAAATAGCAATTGAGTTATTTTCCCAGTGAAACCTAACTTGAAATTCAGGTTTAGCAATGAGATGAAATAAGAATTGCAGCACATGATCGCTTTGTCCTTGGCTTTCATTGACAATGTGACGAGTAAAAGACTGGTTAACATTTAAGTATTTCAAACCTGAAATAGGATGCGTTTCAACTACTTTGTGAACAGCTGAGCCAACTTTTTTAAGAGCATTGTTAACAGATTCAATTCCTCCATCTTTATAATAGTCATTCCTAAAAGTGCCCATATCATGTATTGCTTCTAAGCCTTCTAAGTGTTCCTTCCAGCCATCCGATAGGCTTTCATAGACAGCACTCATGCTAGCCCAAAGAGTATCACCTCCAACTTGGGGTACACTGACTCCATGCAAAATACTTGCAAAAGCAGGGTTGGCTTTAAATGTCAAATCTTTATGCCAATCATTAGTATCAGGCGTGGTGTGTGCGTCATTTTTAAGTAAGACAATGCTTTGGTAGCCTTCAACATGTGGATAGACCGGATGTCCTGGATCAATATCTCCAAGACTTTCTGCTAACTTTAGATGATTCTCAGGTGAAATATCTTGGTCTCTAAAAAAAATAACTTGATGTTTAATCAGCGCACTATATATTTTTTCCACAGTTGCACTATTTAAATCCTTGTTAAGAAAGACTCCAGAGATCTCTGCTCCAATTGAAGGAGTAATTGCCTCAACTTTAAACATTGCAATATCCATTTGTAATTTGAAAGAATTTTGTAATAATAATAATAATAATAATAATAATAATAATAATAATAATAATAATTAATTATATTTTTTTAACCACCATAAAAGAAGAAATAATTGAAATGATAATAATGGCAAAACTGATAATAGAGTAACTTCCCAACTAAAAGTAAATACAACCCAGCCTGCTGAGAGTGCTGCAAAAGCTTGAAAACCAAACACTAAAAAATCATTTATAGATTGAACTTTAAACTTTTCATTTTCATTATAAGAGAGTGGCAGTAGATTTGTACCTCCTATGAATAAAGAGAACCAATAATTGTTCAATGAATGACTAAGATAGGCAGTAAAAATAGATACAAATAATAAGAGAATGCCGAGAATCATCATTCGAGTGAGTCCTAAATATTTCACTATGTATGCAGTAAAAAGGGACGGTAGAAACATTGCAATAACGTGACTCTGGAGGACAAACTTTGTATGATCAAGTGAGAAGCCATCCATCACATGCATACTGACAGGTGTTGCAGTCATTACAAAACTCATAACAACATAGCCAGTTGTTGCAGCACAAACAGCAACTATAAAAGAGCCTTGTTTGATAATATTTCTTAAAGGCCTTGTGGACTTATTAATCTGTTCCTTAAACTTTTCAGCAGGTTTAAAAAAGCACATTAATATAAACGCAATAACAAATAGCGAAGCAAGAATCAAGAAGGATCCTGCAAAGTCAGTTTCAAAGTAATCTTTACCAAGAGTAGCAATTTCTGTACCAAGGTATGCTGAGATTAGTCCACCAAGAAGGACAATAGCGGTTGCTAAGGGTCTTTGTTCGAGTTCAACACTTTCAATTGCTGCAAATCTAAATTGCTGCATAACGGCAACGTTGCCTCCTAAGCAGAAAGATGCAAAACTAAATAGAAAAAACGATTCATTAATAATTGAAAAGATACAAAGTCCAATTAATAATATTGTGTATAAACATGTGCCTAAAAAAACCTTCTTTCGTCCGAAAATTGACATTAGTCGAATGGCTGGAATGATACTCACTGCAGTTCCTACTACGATTGTTGCAACTGGTAATGTAGATAAACTTTTTGAGGGGGCAAGTACACTTCCAATAATGCCTCCTACAAATAGCATAAAAACACTAAGCGACATAAATAGTGCAAGACAGGCTGTCAATATCCAGACATTTTTAGGAAGATTTAACATTGAGCTGTAATCCTATGAGGTAGAAGATTTTTTTTTCTGAGGTCGCTTCCATTTAGTAATTGTTACTTGCTTGTTTCGACTCAACGTAAGTTTTTCACTTGGAACATCCTGGGTAATAGTTGATCCAGCACCTATTGTTGCATTTTTACCAATAGTTACAGGTGCAATTAATTGAGAATTAGAGCCAACAAAAACACCATCATCAATCACTGTTTGGTGTTTGTTTACACCATCATAATTACAAGTTATTACTCCAGCTCCAATATTTACATCTTTTCCTACTGAACTATCACCAATATAACTTAGGTGTGAAACATTAGAGTTGTTACCTATTGAGGATTTTTTTACTTCAACAAAATTACCAATTTTAGCATGATCACCTACCCTAGTTTCTGGACGAATACGAGCAAAAGGCCCAATACTGGTGTGGCTTCCAATAGTTGAATTTTCAATAATTTTTTTTATAATACAATTAGAAGCAATTACAACATTATTACCAAGTTGATTATCACCTTCAAAGATGACGTTAACATCAATTATGCAGTCACAACCGAAGATTAAATTTCCACGGCAATCGAAACGATTTGGGTCTTTAATGGTGAGACCATTAGTCATAAAACCCTGTGCTAATTTTTGTTGGTATACCCTTTCAGCTTCTGCCAAATTATTTTTATTATTGATTCCCATGACTTCTGATGAATTCTCACAAACAAATGATGCAATATTAACATTATCTTTGACTGCTTTTTCAGCAATATCAGTAAGGTAGAGTTCGCCTTGTGAATTGTTGGGCTTAAGTTCGTTTAAGTATTTTTTTAACAGAAGACCTCTAATCGCCATTATGCCTGTATTAATTTCATCTATTGCAAGTTCTTTAGGGGATGCATCTTTGTGCTCAATAATAGATTGTATCGCTTGTCTTGAGTTTCTTATTATTCTTCCATAACCTGAAGGATCTTTTTGAATTACTGTGAGAATTGAAAATCCTGTGGTTTCTGCATTTTTAATTAAAGTATTTAATGTGCTAGTCTGAATGAGCGGTACATCGCCATAAAGAATGAGACAAATTGAGCTATCAGTAATGTTAGGGATCGCTTGTTTAACAGCATGTCCAGTTCCAAGTTGATTTTTTTGAAATACCCAATTAATATCGTTATTATTTATAGCATTTTTAACTGACTCAGAATTATGACCTACAACTACACTGATAGATTCAGTCAGTGGTAAGGCAGCATCAATAACGTGCTGCAATAGGCATTTATCACCTAATTGATGAAGCACCTTAGCCACATTAGATTTCATTCTAATGCCTTGCCCTGCAGCTAAGATAATAGTATCAATACTTTTTTTTGGGGTGTGGTTTTTCATGATGTCTAATGTAAATAATTTCTTTGTATAATGTTACACTTTATAATTTGCATTTTTTATTGCAACTAATTTTTTTGTTATTTAGATTAAAATGTTTTTCCATTCTTGGAGTTAATAAAAGTTATGAGTAATAAAGGCAATATTTCTAGTTTATTCGGCAAGTCACCAATAAGTCCCTTGCAGCAACACATGAAAAAGGTTCATTCCTGTCTTAAGGAGTTTGGAGTTTTTGCTAAGGCTGCTAGTGCAGAGAATTGGGAGAAGGCCCAAGCAGCTCAAATTTCAATTGTACATAAAGAGCACAAAGCAGACAAACTAAAGAAAAAGTTAAGAATGAATTTACCTAGTACATTTATGATGCCCTTTTCTCGTAGGGACTTGTTAGATGTACTTTTAATCCAAGACTCTATTGCAAACATTACTAAAGATCTTGCGGGCTTAATGATGAGTCGTCATATGGTATTTCCTAAAGAGTTTGCAGAAGATTTCATAAATCTAACTGGACTTTGTATCAAAACCTCAGGTGCTGCATTAGTAGCCATCAATGAGCTAGATGAGTTATTAGAAACCGCATTCAGTAGTCGTGAACGGAAAATTGTTGATCAGATGATCAAAAAAATCAATGAACTTGAGCATGACACTGATATAGCTCAAAGCGAGATTCGTGAAAAGCTGTTTGCACTAGAATCCAGCCTACCACCTATAGACGTCATGTTTTATTATCGAGCTATTGAATGGCTCGGTGAGACCGCAGACGCAGCACAAAAAGTAGGCTCTCGTTTCGAAGTAATGTTAACTAAATAGATGTTGGAGCTTTAATATGGAAATTATTGCTAATTATGGCAATGTATTAATAATACTGGCAATTATTTTTGGTACATTCATGGCTTGGGGTATTGGTGCAAACGATGTTGCTAATGCAATGGGCACATCGGTAGGTTCTGGCGCTGTTACTATTAAACAAGCGATTATTATTGCAGTTATTTTTGAATTTGCTGGTGCAATTCTCGCAGGTGGTGAGGTTACAGCTACAATTCGTAAAGGTATTTTAGATGCAGCATTATTTACCAATGAGCCGCATTTATTGGTATATGGTATGTTGGCATCATTATTGGCAGCAGGTATGTGGCTATTAATTGCTTCATCATTCGGTTGGCCAGTATCTACGACACATTCGATTGTTGGCGCGATTGTGGGGTTTGGTGCTGTTGGTGTAGGTGTTGACGCTGTTGCTTGGAGTAAAGTATTTAAAATTGTAATAAGCTGGATAGCATCACCAATATTGGCGGGAGTTATTTCTTTTATTTTGTTTAGGAGTCTTCAAAATTTAATTATTGACACAAAACATCCATTCGATAATTTTATTGTCTCTTTAGTTACTATATTCAAAGGATTAAAACATGTTGGGATGAGTTTTGATACATTTACAAGTTATTCATTGTCAATAGGGGCTGGCTTACTTGTTGCAATTATTGGAACCTTTCTGATTCGAGACATCCACCTTGATCCTGATGAAAACAAAGATTTCTATTATGCTTCAATGGAGAGAGTTTTTAGCGTACTTATGATTATTACTGCAGCGGCAATGGCTTTTGCTCATGGCTCTAATGATGTTGCTAATGCTATAGGGCCACTGGCAGCGATTTACAGTGTTGTTGAAAGTGGGGGACTTATTGGCGCTAAGAGTGCACTTCCAGTATGGATATTGCTAGTTGGTGGTGCTGGTATTGTTATTGGACTTATCACTTATGGCCATAAAGTTATTGCAACTATAGGTACCGGTATTACTCAGCTAACTCCTTCTCGTGGTTT
>LWDU01036262.1_pt1 | contig 13283 bp, 9 predicted proteins | sample 727161 | NCBI WGS metagenome assembly LWDU01 (sample SAMN04566230, study PRJNA314399) | hydrothermal vent metagenome | isolation source: deep sea hydrothermal plume seawater | place: Mexico: Gulf of California, Guaymas Basin | collected 2004-07-11 | reverse complement strand
CTTCTTCACTGAGGTCCAGGACCTTGTACACCGTCGGCTCACCTTTTTCCATTGGCCGATCGATGACACCTCCGGGTGTCACTCGGGCCTGACCATAAAAGGCAGCCAGACCTTCGAAGTCCTGCTGCTGCCAGCTATCGAAGGGATGGTCGTGGCACTGAGCACAATCGATGCGCTGCCCGAGAAAGGCTCGCACCGTGCGACCCGCCAGCTCATTTTCGTCCAGACCTTCACCATCGATAAAGGCGGCGGTAATGAAGTTTGATGCAGCCTGACTGGTCCACAATCCGTCTGCGGCAATGAGATCGGTCGCCATTTCGTGCCACGGACGGTCCATGGTCAATTGATCATTCAACCAGTCGCGCAGGCGGTCTCGCCGAAAGATGATGAACTGCCCGTCGTCCACTCCCGTCAGAACTCGTTCGATTCGGTCCGCGAAATAGGTCGGAAATCTGGGGTCGTCCAGCATCCGTAGCAACCAGCGTTCGATACGATCCGTCGAAGTGTCCGCTTTGAAAGCCGTGACTTCTTCCAACGATGGTATTGTGCCGTGCAAAGCCAGGGAAAGCCGTCGGTAGACGGTCAGGTCATCATCTGCCATTTCCGCGGGTTCGAGCCCCTCAGCGCTCCAATGCTTGCGCAACCATTGATTGACGGATGACACAGAGTCGTCGATCCGCTCTGCTGACGCCAGAGTCGGAGGAAGCGACGCGAGCGGTGCGATTTCTCCGGCTTTGATCACCAGCAACAATAGCGCACCAACAGCGACGGTACAGAATACGACGGCGAACGGCTTCATCGAAACGTGTCTCTTTGTTTGACGACACCACTACAGGAAGACTCTAAGAATACGTTATCGCCACCTCTCGTGGTCACGATTCCCTGGATTCCGCCCGAAATTCGCCGCAAACAAACCTTTCCTGGCATCTGTTTCCAGGATCCGTCACATTACAACGAACGTCCTCGGTCAGAATTCCACGTTTGGAGCTTGCAGCGTTTTCCCATATCGTGCCCTGCCAGTCCGGCGGCCACATAAATTCCCTGTCCGCCAGGTCCATGTTTCTATGTTGTCGAAAGTACGTCCAATGGACACCTTAGCGCCGGAGATCAACGAATCGTTGACAGTCGACGTTGATGATGCGGACGTTCCGATGGCCGATGAAGTCGTCGACAACGATAGCTCCACGATTCCACTGGGTCCTGGCGAGTTTCCGGGCATTCGCAAACCATTCCGCAGTCTGTGGTGGCTGTTTCACGTTCTTCTGGGAATTGGATTTCTGCTGCCACTGCTGGCGGGATTGGCGGCAATTCCAGGACTCAGCCTGCTGGCTCTGGGCGTCATGCTCGCAGCGCAGGCCCGGGTGGCACAGAGTGGCCGTTTGAGAGATGGGTTTCCGTTGTTGCCGGTCGCCACACGAATCGGCACGATTGGATTGATGACCGGACTGTTCCTGGTTCCGATCATCATGGTGTCGTCAATAGCTGGCGGTCAGCAGGTTGTTGCTCAGCTGTCCGGAATTTCGCAGAACGGTTTTAGTATTCTGACGGTGGTGCTGCAGGTCATTATTTTTGTACACCTGTTGCTGGCGATTGCTAATGGTGGATCGTTCGCATGTTTCCTGAGGCCGATTCGCAATATTCGACGATTGCTCAAACGTATCCGGTCGAATGACTTTGCGCCCTCGGTGAATCTGTGGACGGAACGTCTGACGACGATCTCTCAACCGTGGCATCATTTTTTGCTGGCCGTTAAGGCTGTCATCGGCGCCTTGTGTTGGTTGACGATTCCCACCGTATTGCTGGGCATGTCGTCCACGTCGCCGCACGAGAATCCCGGCTTTCCAGGATTCCTTTCCTTCGTTGGCGGAATATTGATGATTCCCGTCGCCGCATGGCTGCCACTGTTGCAGGTCCATCAGGCCACCACCGGTCGTTTTAAGGCCATCTTTGAAGTGCGGGTCGTGCGTGAGATCATCTGCCGAGTCCCGATTCGCTGGGCGATCGCCACCATTCTGTTGTACGCGTTGGCGATACCGTTGTACCTTTCAAAAGTCGTACTGCCGCCCGCTGATGCCTACTGGCTGTTCACGCCGTTGTTCATCCTGATCATTTATCCCACACGGCTGCTGATCGGCTGGGTCTATGGAACGGGTATACACAAGGAACATCGCGCCCCTCGACTGGTCCGCTGGCCGGCAAAAGTGTTCATGGTTCCGCTGCTGGGGCTCTACAGCCTGATTCTGTTTGCCGTCCCACTGATCAGTGAAGCCGGCCCCAAGGCGATGTTTGAGAACCATGCGTTCCTGCTGCCGGTTCCCAGCGGCGATTTCGAGTAGTACCAGCTCGCTGCCACACACGTGTCGTTTCAGCACGCTGGGCTATTGGTCTGGAGCAATTTACTTATTGTCGTGAACGATACTGGCTCGTGGGAGTAACGAAACTGCTATTGAAAAGCGATCTTCGCGGCCACAAGTCAACGTGAAACGCTGTAAGATCCGGTTTCGTCCTGCCACCAGAAGCGTGATCCATAAAAGCAACAAGACATGCCATCACAGTCTCGCCGCACGTCACTCAGCCTGATCGCCTGTGGGTTCATTCTGCTGGCCACGGCGATGTCTTCCAACGCTCAGGAATTGCCCACCGCCGAAGTCGCGACAAAGCAGTCTGCACAGAAGTTCTCTGCGGCAGACGTTGTCGCCGCTCAGCAGTTTGGTGAGACGCTCAGCATTGCCGACTGGCTGGGACCACTCGCGCCGGTCGCGTTGTCTCCCTACTTTGGTATCGCCTGCCTGTCAGGAATGGCTCTGTACGGACAGGGCTGGATTTCCGCAGACAATGCGTTTCTGGGCGAAGGATCACCACTCCACAATCCGTATGTCTTCTGGGCGTTTCTGATCCTGACGTTGATCACGTCCATTCCTCGACTGACAAAGGTCAGCAAACCGTTTGCGCAGGCGATTGATCAAATCGAGACATGGGCGGGCATCATCACGATGTTGACGCTGAGGTTCATGATCAGTGCCGACGCGCCTGACGTTGCCGAGACGACCGTCATGCACATGGGCCTCGCGACAGTCAGCATCAACACACTGCTGATGATCGCTGCGATAATCAATATTGTGGTGATCAATACAGTGAAATTCTTTTTTGAGACGTTGATCTGGATCACTCCCATCCCGACAGCCGACGCCATCTTCGAAGTCACCAACAAAACTGTGTGCGCAGCGTTGATGGTCATCTACGGTTTCAGTCCAACTCTGGCGACGGTGATCAACCTGGCCATGTTTGCAGTCGCGCTGGTGATCTTTGGCTGGGCATATCGCCGCCAGATTTTTTTCCGCACCATTCTGCTGGACATCATGTGGGCCTTTTGCGCTCCGCCAAAAGCGATTTCGCAGAAACCACTGATTGTCTTTCCTGTGTCGAAGATGGGACCAATTTCAGCTCGCACTCGCTGCGCACTGACAAAGACCGGATCCGGCTGGACTCTGACACACGAACGAATGCTTCGCTGCGATCTGATAGTGGAGATTGCCAGCGACGGATGCTCTGCAGAACTGAACACCGGTTTCATCACCAACAGCGTTCGGTTTCGTGGCGCGACGGTTGCGGATTTGACGTTCAGCCGATGGTACAACGGCCTGCTGCCGGAACTCGCTGCGTGCATGGGAATCGGGCTGAACGAAACGAATGTAGCGGCCATCAGAGATCGGACGGGGCTCAAAGCGGAACTGGCGTAAAGTCGTTTCCCCCGTCTAAGCAGGTGAGGCTTCATCCTGGCATCTGAATATGACCGCGCCGGCCGCAGCAGGTAAATCGCATCGTCCATTCCGAGCCGATTGTTTCAATCGTGCTTCCGCCAAACTGGCATTCTTTGCCGCTGACGCTATCCTCGACGTTTTCTGGTTTCCCTTGATCTGCTGCGAGCACCCTGCCCAATGACTTTCAACTCCATCCGCCCGATCGTCCTGTGTCTATTCTTCGTACTTACCAGCGCAGTCACATTTGCCGATGACCCAGCTTCCGCTGGAACGTTGAAGGTACTGATTGTCACCGGTGGGTGCTGTCATGACTATCCCTTCCAGTCGAAGGCGCTCCAGGATGCGGCGAAAGCACGAAATGTCAGAGTTGACTGGACGATTGTCAACGCAGGTGGCAACGGCACGTCAGCACAGATCGACCTATACAAAGACAGCAACTGGGCCAAAGGCTTCGACGTGGTAATCCATAACGAATGCTTCGCAAAGACCACCGACGAAGAATACATTCGCAGTATCACGAAGCCCCACTTCGAAGGCACCAATGCGGTCGTGATCCACTGTGCAATGCACACTTACCGGGATACGAAGATCGATAACTGGCGGCAAATGCTGGGCGTGACAAGTCGTCGCCACGAGCACAAGAGCAATTACCTGGTGAAGAACGCCAGGCCCGATCATCCGGCCATGAAGGACTTCCCGAAAGAATGGACAACTCCGAGCGACGAACTGTACGTGATCGAAAAAGTCTGGCCGAACACGGAAGTCCTGGCGACTTCTGTGAGTGAAAAAACGGGCGACCTGCACCCGGTCATCTGGGCTCACGAATACGGCAAGTCGCGAGTCTTCGGCACAACCTATGGTCATGCCAACGAGACGTTTGAAGACAAAGTGTTTCTGGACGTCGTCATCAACGGCTTGCTTTGGGCCGCGGGCTCTTAGCGATCGGTGAACACACCTATGACTGCACTCTGGCCGATGTTGCGCCCATCCGAGGTGGCCGCTTCCGGCTCGTCAGTCTTTTTTCACTTCCTCATGTGATGCCGGAACAACTTTCAGTTCTGCTTCTGCCTGAGCGTCGGCCAGTTGCTGTTCCAGCACGGCCGGATGGGTGAATTGATGCGAATCGGCCATGGTCAATGGCGTTGGCTGGGAGTCAAGACGCTTCTGCCGTCGACTCCTGAAGAGCGGCACCTTGAGGTCAGCAAACCGGACGCTGTCGTAGATTGAGCCTCGTTGCAATGGTCCGGCACCCAATATCCACGTGTCTTTAGCATCGCTTTTTGAAATCGCGGAACCGGATTGCCAGACTGGTGTCCCGGTTTCCCGGTGATAAGCAAACACCACGATCTTCGATGTGGACAGTGCCGAGTTCCTTTTGCCGACGCTGATCTCCGGAATGGCGGGCACCGGCAGGCTTGATACGACCGATGCCGCCTGGCTGATCGCAGTGCTGGCTGGCATCCCGTATGTGACTTCCAGTGAGTCCGTACCCAACGCGCCAACCCGCGCTTCCAGAACGTAATCTGCCGCTGCTTTGCTTTCCTGAATCAGACAGCCGGATGTCGTGAGTTTGTGTCGCAACGCGCTGATGATGTAGTCTGAATTGACAAACACCACGCCTTTCACGGGCTTGATATAGGTCGTGTCAAGAAACACCTTTCTTCCGGCCAGCACTGCAAAATCCAGTTTATCCACAGTGCGGTCGACTGAATCGGACAGCAGCAGCTGTTCAGTGCCGGTGCGCATCTGGGTCGTACCGCAACCTGCGGCAACCAACAGGAAGGCCAGAAGAACCGATTGACGAGAGTCAAAACGCATGGACGCTCAGTTGTAACATCGCAGGGGGCAGGGAATTCGGCAGCAGAATGGCCGGGAGGGGCAGGCAGTCTAGACGTTTACGGCTTCGGCTGTTGTAATTCCTTTGAGTGTTTCCGTCATAGACACCGTTTCCCCCCTGAATTCGGGCACGGACTTCGGCAAAAACGGCCGAAGCGGAATACAATCGTTGGCCATCGCAGCATTTGTCGATCAAAATAGAACACAGTACACGCAACGCAGTTTCCCCACCCCATGCGGCTCTCCCTCCCGCCGTCCTGCAGACAACACCTTCCGAAGGCAGACAGTGATGTTATCAGTGGCTGGTCATACCTTCCGACACTGTGATGGAATTTCCCGCCGGTCGTTCCTAACCGCCGGTGCACTTGGCGTCGGTGGCCTTGGCCTGGCAGACCTGTTACGCGCAGAACAGGCTGTGGGAATCCGAGGGTCGCGAAAATCTGTGATCAACATTCATCTGGACGGTGGACCATCCCAACTGGACACCATTGATCCCAAGCCTGAAGCTCCGTCGGAGGTCCGTGGTGAGTTTCACCCGATTCAAACGACCTTGCCCGGCGTACAGATCAGTGAACTGATGCCACAGGTCGCCGGCCTGGCCGATCAGTTTGTCTTCATTCGAAGTCTTGTCGGGTCTGCCGGTCGACATCATGCGTTCCAGTGCCAGTCCGGCTTCAACGAAAAATCTCTGGAGGCCTTTGGCGGTCGCCCCGCCATGGGCTGTGTAATTTCCAAACTGTTAGGGTCACCGAATGACGCGACTCCGGCGTTTGTTGACCTGATGCAGGGCCGACCTCTCGTTCGCAATTCGGCGCGTCCAGGATTTCTTGGTCCGTCGTTTCAGCCGTTTCGTCCCGACATGTCGAAAGCGTTTCCGCGCGAGCTGGAAGCAGGCATGAAGAACGAACTGGCGCGTCTGGGGGAAGATCAGACGGTCAGCCTGAAACTCAACCCATCACTATCGCACAACCGACTCGACGATCGACGTACACTGTTAGCAGCACTTGATCAGATCAAACGGGATGTCGATGCGTCCGGCATGATGGGCGCCATGGACCGCTTTCAGCAGCAGGCGGTCGGCATTCTGACGTCCGGCGAATTTGCCGATGCGATGGATCTCAGTCGTGAAGATCCTGCCACGCTTGCTCGGTATACCGGTCCCACCGCCCCACGAGGGACACAGTCGACGACCAGCGAAGGAGCAAACAGTGTTCAGAAATTTCTGTTGGCCCGGCGACTGATCGAAGCGGGCGTGCGATGTGTCAGCGTATCGATCAGCGACTTTGACACGCACTCTTCCAACTTTGATCGGTTGCGTCATCTGATGCCAATCGTGGATCACGGACTGCACGCGCTGGTCACGGATCTACAGGAACGCGGGATGCTCGACGACGTGACGATCGTGGCATGGGGTGAATTTGGGCGTACGCCGAGGATCAACAGCAAAGGAGGAGGGCGAGATCATTGGCCCCGAGTCGGCCCGGCACTGCTGGCTGGCGGCGGCATGAACACCGGGCAGGTGATCGGTGCGACGGACCGCATCGCCGGCACGGCGGTCTCACGACCGGTTCACTACAAAGACATCGTCGCCACGTTGTATCGAAACCTGGGGCTGGATGCCCGTAAGATCACGGTCAACGATCCTCAGGGTCGGCCACAATATCTTCTGGACGCAGGAGATCCTCTGCGCGAAGTGTAATTTAACTCGCAAAGTAAGACAGAACTGAACGTTCATTATCCGCAAGCGTTCGACTCAAAAGAGTCAACCTACCTGGATCCACCATGCTCAATATCGAAAGTCCATCCCACGGAAGATTCTGCGACGGCATCAGTCGTCGCCGCTGCATCGAAATCGGCTCCCTCAGCGCGTTCGGCCTGTCGTTGTCTCATTTGCTGCGAAACGAAACCGTGCAGGCGGCGACAACGTCCTATCGAAAGAAGTCACCGCGTTCCGTCATCATGATCTGGCAGCACGGCGGACCGTCGCAGCTGGACACCTTCGACATGAAGCCGACGGCGCCGCCGGAATACCGAGGTCCGTACTCGCCCATCAGCAGCAGCCTGCCCGGACTGGACGTGTGCAACCTGATGCCCGAGCACGCCAAAGTGATGGACAAGTGCACGGTCATCCGCAGCTATTCCCATGGCAACGGAGACCACTGGGCGGCGGCTCACTGGATGCTGACCGGACGGCTGGGATCGACAGGGTCTGACCGCAGGCCGCGACAGCCTTCCATGGGCGCTGTGGCGTCACATCTGCTGGGACCACGCCGCAAAGGCGTACCGGCAACGATTAACATGAACGATGGAGGCTTTGGCTATCACGGAGCGGCGTGGCTGGGTGTTGCTCACAACCCGATGCGAATTGGTGAAGACAGCTATGGCAACGAGGCTGGACGGTTACCGACGGCTGATGCTCGCAGTTTTTCACTGGTCGACGGACTCACAACTGATCGAGTCATAAACCGTGCCTCGCTACAGAAGCAGCTGGACCAGATGCGACGTGAAGTCGATCAGCAGGGCGTCTTCAACAACATGGACGACATCGATCAGCAGGCCATGGAAATCCTGCTGTCGGGCAAGGCTCGCGAAGCCTTCAACCTGGAAAACGAGGATAAAAAGACGCGGCTGCGATATGGCAACAGCTGGGGAGAACAGGCGCTGATTGCCCGTCGTCTGGTGGAAGCAGGAGTACGTTTTGTGTCGCTGAACACCGGATACTGGGACGACCATAGCAATATCAAGGGGCGACTGGACGATAAGCTGCCGCGCCACGATCGTGCCGTTGGCGTGTTGATTCAGGACCTGCACGAACGAGGCATGCTGGACGACGTTCTGGTGGTGACGGCGGGGGAATTTGGCCGCACGCCGAAAATCAACGGCAACGCCGGCCGAGACCACTGGCCGGGTGCTCAGAGCATTCTGTTTGCCGGTGGCGGGTATCGCCATGGGCAGGTGATTGGCAGCACCAACGACAAGGCTGAACATCCCACGTCACGGAAGATCGGTGTCGAGGATTTCTGTGCCATCGTCTACCATAGCCTTGGCCTGAAAGTCGACGACACCATCACTGATCTGTCAGATCGCCCTGTACACCTGGTACCCGCCGGCGAAGTTCCCCGGGAAATGCTTTGAATCAAGGTCCAACGAGGCCAGTGCCTCAGTTGAACGTGTGGCGTCGTCTGACCAGGGACTTTCCCGCCACAGCAACGGAAACCCGATGACACGTGAAACCGTTGCAACGACTCCACCGCGAGAGCTTGACGACGTTGTCGTCATCATCCCGGCGTTGAACGAAGAAGAATCATTGCCGATGGTGCTTCGTGATCTGCCGCATGTTGCTGCGGTGATCGTGGTGGACAACGGATCGAACGACCGCACGGCAAAGGTAGCGGCAGACGGCGGCGCCATCGTGGTGCCGGAACCGAATCGCGGTTATGGAGCCGCCTGTCTTTGCGGACTTCAGAAACTTGCCGAAATGGCGGCACACGGATCGATCGCACCAAAGATTGTCGTGTTCATAGATGCTGACTACAGCGACCATCCTGACGAGCTTTCTCTGATCCTTGATCCCATTCGTCAGGATGGAGTTGATTTCGTAATTGGCTCGCGACTAACGGGCCATCGTGAAAAAGGTGCCATGCCGCCGCAAAGCGTTTACGGAAACAAGCTGGCCTGTTTTTTGATGTGGCTGCTGTTTCGCATAAAGTACACGGACCTGGGACCATTTCGTGCGATTCGCTACGACGCTCTCAGGAAGCTGAACATGGTGGACCGCAACTTCGGCTGGACAGTCGAAATGCAGATCAAGGCGGCTAAACAAAAGCTTCGCACCGTCGAAGTACCGGTATCGTATCGTAGACGAGTGGGCGTCAGCAAAATCAGCGGCACAGTGTCGGGTGCCGTGAAGGCGGGATACAAGATTCTGTATCTGATCGCAAAGTACGGCCTGCTGGATCGTCAGGCCGCGGAGTCGGTTGATGAGCCAGAGTGATGCCGCACCTCTTCCGCCTGAGCGCATGGAATTGCGCCGTCTGTTTTCCATTGGGTGGGTGTTGTGCGCAACATACCTTTGCCTGGCCGTGCTGTCTCAGTGGTTTTCATGGCACAGTCCACTCGCAGGGCGTCCGGTCTGGGTGTTTCTGATTCTGATGACAGTGGCCTTCGTTCTGCATCTGTGGGCGTTGAAGATTGCGATAGGATTAAAGAGGAATCGAACCGCGTTGCGCTGGATTATTCTGTTCGGACTGGGCTACCGGCTTCTGCTGCTGCCGTCACATCCCATTCAGGAAGTCGACATCTATCGCTACATGTGGGACGGTTTGGTGACAGCAGACGGCCAGAATCCGTATCACTTCAGTCCTCGCGACACCCTGCACGCTGACTCGCAGAACTGTGGCCCCGAAATCGGAGAGTTGGTGAGGATTCGTGATTCCTCCGACTCCGTCCACACGACGTTAAGTCGCGTACACTTTGCCCACCTGACGACCATCTATCCGCCCGTCAGTCAGGCGGTGTTTGCCGCAGCGGCGACCGTCACGCCACTGCGCGCCTACGTGGAAGTCCGACGGTTCGTCACCAAATTCTTCATCGTACTATTCGATGTCCTGGCCATGTTCGGGCTGCTGGCGTTGTTGCAGCACTTTCGTAAGCCCACCGGCTGGCTGATCTGCTACGCATGGTCACCTCTCGTGTTGAAGGAGTTTGCCAACAGCGGACACCTGGACGCGATCGCGGTGGGATTCACCGTGTGGGCCGTAGTGTTCTGGTCAAAGGCACTGCGGCAAAAATCGGCGATGCTGTTGTCTGCCGCTGCAGTTTTGCTTGGACTTGGGATCGGGGCGAAGCTTTCGCCAGTGGTGGCTGTGCCGGTGATCGCGGTCAGCGTGCTGCGACATTTTGGTTTTCGACAGTTCGCTGTGAGTGGTGCCTTGGTGACGGTTGTTTCTGCCATCACCCTATGGCCGATGCTGGCAACAAAAATTGAAGTGCCGACGGTGCAATATACGGTGGCCGAAACTTCCGATGTGGTTGCTCTTTCGAACACTCACGATCCACCGCTGCCTGCTGATTTCGACGAGGTTACGAACAGTGCAGGTACCGAACAGCCGCCCAGAGTCCCGGTCTTTTCAAAAGACCGGGACTCTTTATCCGAAACTGTTGCAACACCATCACAACAAGCGACCGGTGAGGGGCTGTCCGCATTTATGGGGTCGTGGAAGATGAACGACCTGTTCTTTCTAATCGTCAACGAAAACCTGACTCCTGAGTCCGCAGCATGGTTTTCGATTCTGTCTGACACCACAAAACGCCAGTTCATTGTGCCAGTCGCCGATTGGAGAAATCAATCAGCAGAACAGGCCGCATTCGGGGTTTCGCGCGCGATCACAGCTGTCATTCACATACTCATCACAGCATGGCTGGCAGCAGCCGCATGGCGTGCGAATTTACGTCAACTGCCGGGTCTTGTGTTTCTATCAGTGGCCTGGTTCTGGCTGTTGCTGCCGACGCTCAATCCGTGGTACTGGATCTGGGCCATGCCGTTGCTGCCGTTTGCTCGATTGCGCAGCTGGTTGTTCATGTCCTGCTGCGTCACCATTTATTACTCGCGCTTCTGGTTGCAAAACACCTGGGGCGCCCAGATGATTCCAGGCACCACGTATGACGGAAGAGCATTTTTTAACTTTGTCGTCGTCTGGCTGGAATACGTCCCACTGTTCATCGTTCTGTGCATGGAACAACGCAGACGCACCACACGACAAAAACGTTCAGAATTCGCCAGACCCTGAACTTATTGGCGCGGCGCGGTGTCATTTGCGGACGGATAACCTCATTCGAAGACATCCAGGAACAGGAAACCATGACCCACGAAATCGTACCCACTGGCGAAGCAACGGCGATTCTGCCGACACCTGGCTCGGCGACGAAGCCGATTACCGTCATCGGTACCGAAGCGATTCGCAGCACTTTCGACGATCTGTGCCTGCAGCAGGCGGTGAATTCGCGAATGGCTCCGGGGGTGACGGATCTGGTGCTGAACCCGGATGCACACTGCGGTTACGGTGCGCCCATTGGTTGTGTGATGACGTCACCAACTCACATCTACCCAGGTCCCGTCGGCGTCGACATCAAGTGTTCGATGAGTCTGCTGCAGCTGGATCTGCCCGCTGATCAAATCATCGATCGGCCAACTCGGCGAGCCCTCATCAATGCTGTCTGCGAGCGTACGCCAACAGGAGCCGGTCGAGGTCAGCGACACGTGAAGAAGTCACGGTACGTGGGTGAAGGACTTGGACGTCAGCTGCTGATCGACGGCGCATCAAAGGACGTCTGTCAGCAGTTAGGGATTCCATTCGACTGGACTCGGCATTGCGAAGACTCGTTCCACGTCGGACACGATGAAACGGCCGCTGCGCTGGCTCTGCGACTGGACAGGCACCTGCATGAGGAAAACTTCAGCAAGCGGTTCAGCAACAAGATGCAGCAGCTGGGATCTTACGGAGGCGGCAACCACTTCGGAGAATGTGAAGTCGTGGACGTGTGCGACAACGATCGAGCTCGTCGGGTGGCAGATCGATTCGGCCTGAAGAATGGCCGTGTGGCGTTTCTGTCGCACTGCGGTTCCCGAGGCATTGGGCACGATCTTGCGTCTGGTCAGTTCAAGTCGTTGCAGCGTCACTTCGAAAAGTGGAACATCCCTCTGCCCGGCGACGACCGTCAATTGGTGTACGCGCCTCTGGGAACACCAGAGGCGGATGCCTACATTGACGACATGTCACTGGGAGCCAACTTTGCGACGGTCAACCACCTGTTGATCAACGCCCTGGTCCTGGAGGCATTTCAGGAAGTGATTCCGGGAGTGCAGGGAAAGCTGGTGTACTTCATCAGCCACAACATCGCTCGGAAGGAAGTTGTTGGTGACTGTGTGTCAAAGCACGATGCGAGTGACCCAGGCGGTCGCTCGAAGAAACGATCGACGATGGAGTGGGTGCATCGTAAGGGGGCGACTCGCGCGTTTCCGGCGGGACATCATGCGCTGAAAGGCACAATGTACGAAACGACAGGGCATCCGATTCTGTTACCGGGGAATCCTCAGGCGGGATCCTGCGTGATGGTGGCAGACGAAGGAGCAGCAGCCAGCTGCTACAGCGTCAACCACGGTGCCGGACGTGCGCTGGGGCGCAGGCGAGCGTTCCGGGAGCTGGATCAGGCCACAGTGGACAAGTCCTTCGACGATGCCGACATCATGACAAACTGCCGAATTTACCCCAGGGATGAAGCTCCGGCGGCCTACAAGGATTTCGACGAAGTCCTGCGCTCAGTCAAGTCCGCCGGCCTGGCAACGGAAGTTGCCAGACTGAAGGCCCGCTTCGTCATCAAAGACGGTGACAAGGCGGATGATTGATCGTGGTGCATTGTGGCTTCGCCGGTGCGAAGAGGACCAGAAAGAGGGTCGAAGCGAACAGACGAACGTTTCAGCGCTAGCCAACTTGAAATCCGCCATTTGGGCTTGTCACGGTGGTCTTCAGGCTTCTGCACTACGTCAGCAGGAACTTAGGAAGAGTAGTGCAGAGGTCCGGAAACCACCCCGACAAGCGGGCTGTTGATTTAATTTCGAATAAAGACAGGAGGTTGGCCTGTTGGTTTGGGTGGATGGCGCTATGGTTCGTGCGGGGAATTTCGGAT
>LWDU01040214.1_pt1 | contig 13287 bp, 14 predicted proteins | sample 727161 | NCBI WGS metagenome assembly LWDU01 (sample SAMN04566230, study PRJNA314399) | hydrothermal vent metagenome | isolation source: deep sea hydrothermal plume seawater | place: Mexico: Gulf of California, Guaymas Basin | collected 2004-07-11 | reverse complement strand
AATGCAGAACAAGATAAATTTTTTAACATTTTGTACATTAGAGGCTCATGCCTATTTATTAGTTTATTTATATTATTTAATTAAGGCTTTTGGGTAAAGTATAAAGTTTTAAGTAGCGGCAATACATGCGAGTTGGGTTTTTAATTTTAAGTAATGTATAAATAACCTGCCGGTATAAAGTTCGGCGCTGTGGCTTTACAGGTAAGGGACAGCGGAAGTAATATACATTGTGCCGTGATTGAATAAGGTAGCTAGGATTATACATTTTAGGTCGCACCTTACGGTTGCACCGTGTAATCCAACTGCTAAGTGACCTGAAATAAAAGGGAAATCTAGATTATGGTAGCGGAGGAGGGACTTGACCTGCCCCGTAACTCTACTCTACGGCTTTTCTTCGAAAAACCTTGTTCCGAGCCACTTACGACAGTTCTGGCTCTCGCCTAAAAAGACGCCATTTATCTCTTGAATGTAACACTTGCTGTAACACTTTTGAAGTCATTTATTGCCAGATTTCAGGGCGTTTTAATAGGCCAAGGGGGGGGAGAAAAAGCTAGGGGGGCTCTGATTGTCTAAATTAGCTATTCCCAAATTTTTAGTGTATTTTCCCATTTTCTAATTTTTTTAACTGTTGAGGGGCTGCCTAGAGCGATGAATGATATTCTTTTAGATGGCATAAAAATAAAAGGCTATAGAAGTTTTAAAGAAGAGGTAACTTTTGATAATCTAAGTAAGATCAATCTTATTATTGGGCAGAATAATAGCGGTAAATCTAATCTTTTAAGATTTCTTTCGCGTCATTATCTAAGTTTAAATAGCTCTAAAGGAGTGCCCTTTAGTGATCTGGATGATGTGCCTAAGCATAAAGACAATGTGCGCTTGGAGTTAGGGGTCAAGGTAGAAAAAAATACAGACTTGTCTCGTGAATTGGTGGCTGAAACACACTATGAGACTCTAAATAATACCATATTTCGAACCAATGAGTGTGTTTGGTTTTATTTTTCTCGTGCTGGCAATTCTTTGGAACAGTCGTCTGTAGACATAGAGCGCACTACTGAAGGAATGAAACCTATAGAAGATCGTGAATGGTATAGTTTGTGGACACGAATTTCTAATATGACTGGAGGCAGTATAAAAAATTGGAGGCCAGAGTCTATTCAGAGGTTAAACGTAGCAAGCCGTTTGAAGACTAAAGTAGACATCATACCAGCGATCAGGTCACTAAAGCCATTTCAGGATAATAACCTCAGTCTTCAAAGTGATGGGCGTGTCTTCAAGGACGGAATAGGGGAGCATAGCGGTATTCATTTAATTGAAGAGCTATTTAAGCTTCAAAATCCTCCTAATGGAAAAGAGCGCGACAGAGACCGGTTCGATAAAATTAATAATTTTATGAAAGAAATTGTTAGCAATGAGACCTTGCAGCTCGTAATACCTTACGACAAAAAAACAGTTATAGTGGAAATGGATGATAAAAGACTTCCTATAGAGTCGCTCGGCTCAGGGATAGAAGAAGTTTTAATTATTGCGGCAAAATCTACTATGTTTTCAAAACAAATAGTTTGTATAGAGGAGCCTGAGCTTCACCTCCATCCTACACTGCAACGTAAGCTTATTCGTTATTTACATGAAAAGACTGATAATCAGTATTTCATAGCGACACACTCAGCACATTTGTTAGATGCTACTGAATGCTCAATCTACCATGTTCAGTTGGTCGATGGGTATTCAAAGGTCGTCTGTGCAGTTAATGATCTAGGTAAGTTTCAAGCTTGTTCCGACTTAGGGTATAAAGCAAGTGATCTGTTGCAATCTAATTTCATTATATGGGTAGAAGGGCCATCAGACAGAATATATTTGAACCATTGGATAAAATCTGTAAATCCTGAGCTAGTAGAGGGACTGCATTATTCAATTATGTTTTATGGTGGAAGGCTTTTAAGCCATTTGACAACAAGTGATAGTGAAACGGTTGAAGAGTTTATCCAGCTTCAAAAATTAAATCAGAATACCGCTATACTTATTGATAGTGACCGTAAAAAACCAAAGCAACATATAAACAATACCAAGAAAAGAGTTCAAAGTGAGTTTGAAGATAGAGAACAATTATGTTGGGTCACTGAAGGAAGAGAAATAGAAAATTACATATCTCAGGACGTATATGATGCTGCAATGAAAGAAATATATGGGACTAAAGTAAAATTACCTACACAAGATAAATACGAATGCATGACAAAATTTGTAGTAAATAAAGAAGAAAAGAAGATAGATAAGATCAGATTAGCACATCAGGTTAGTGAGATAGGAGCAGACTTAGATGTTCTTGATCTTAAAAAGAAAATCAGTGAGTTAGTAAAGGCTATTGAGAGTGCAAACTTATTAAATGTATAAATTCATAGCTAAATACATATTTTATACATCAGTGGTATATAAAGGCTAATTTTTATAAGTCTATAAAATAGTGGAACTGAATCATTTAGGGTGTTTTTCATCCTATTATCAGTGTCTTCATCAGAAAGACGTCATGTATTTTCTTCTAGAGATTCCGAAAGATACCTGAAACGAAGATTGTTCCTATACTAGGGAGTTTGCTACCTTCAAGTCAGTTTTTTGTTAGTTAATCTTATTTATAAGAAAGGGTTTTGAGTTATTTGTTAGTGATTAAGGAGGCTACTTTTTCACCTAGGAAGGGAATAATTTAATCCCCCCTGAAAGCAGGCACAATAAGCCCCCTCTCATGGGAGAATAATGATACTTCACCTGAGGCATTGCACATTATTTTCTATTTGAATCTCGAGCGGCGGAGGGCGGTGTCCCTATTTTCCCTGTCCATTGATTCAGTCACGCTGACACGGTTATGGTCTCAATGGGTGAGAAAGAGACCAAGCACATCTAGAAGCTAATAGAAACAACCGCTAGATGCTCAAGGGTGTTACATACCTGATAACAGAGCCTTGATCCTTTTCTTTCCTGTGATCTTTCCCAGTGGTAAGTTGACGGTCATGGACTATTGCAGTCTCTAAATCCCATCCACTTTTATTTATACAGGCATTCTTACCATTTTTAGTGGGATATTTTTAAGCTTTAATTATACCATAATTAGTAAGTTTTGTCAAGCATTATGTATACTGCGGCTTGTTTTCATAATGCTTTATTTGGTGCTGTAAAGTTTATTTTCCTGTGGCTATATTCAGCTCTTTGATTGCTTCTTGGTGCCCGTTTTTAGCCGCTTCTTCTAGCCAATACCTGCCCTCATCTTCATTGCCTGAATTCAAAAACACCTGTGATAGAAGGTACTGCGCCCCTTGTGCCCCTGAGTTTGCAGCTTGTCTGCATATATCAATCATTGTGTTCATTTGGCTTGGGCTATCGACATACTGACTCATTACAAAACAGGCAATGTCAGCTTCTTCATCGTAAGTGATTTCCTGCGCTTGAGTATATGTAGGAACAAGCAATGTGCCTAGGATGAGTAGTTTCTTCATTTTACTTGCCCTTTTTTCTACGTCTTTCTTCGTGTTCTCTTCGAAGCTCCATCCTCATTGAGTTTTTATCAAAGTATTCGTCTATAGGACTGCCTAATAGAATGCGCGAGTGCAAGTAACCCTCTCGTTGCCATAGTTTGATATTCTCTAAACGCTCTTCTTCTTCGAAGGGGGTCTGAATTTGCTTTGCGTGTTTTATAATGTCTTCAAGTACTTCCAGCACTACAGGATCATTGGGTAGAGCTATTTCTCCCTTAGCTGTTTCAATAAGTATAAAGTTTTCATGTATCCTTATAGTGGCTTGTTCTGAGACTCTTTTTTTGGCAGGAAAGCCTTTTTTATAAATAAACTGGTGACTGGGACACTCTAAAAAGTCCCAATTAATGTCCCATGCGCTGCTTCGCGCACCGTACAAAAGCGCATAAGAATATGTGTAGCATGGTTTCTCTTTGCCCATTTCCGTCTCTCTCTCTATCTTGATTTTGTTCACGATCGTGTACGGTAATAATGTTTACTATCATGAACAATGCTGCTATGGCAACTTTGGAAACCATAGGCAGAAAGATTGCTGCTACGAGAAGCCTTAGAGGTATGTCTCAAGAAGACCTTGCGGGTGTAGCAGAGGTTAACCGTGGTTATATTTCTAGGATTGAGAATGGAAGGGTAGCTTTCTCTATTCCTGTGCTTTTGAAAATTGCTGCTGCCCTTAGTATTAACCCTGATGAGTTATTGAGATAATAAAAAGCTTAAGCTTTGTTCCTGAGTACGAAGATAGTTGAGTTGGCTTTGGCCTTCTGTGTACAGAATCTATTTTGCCCACTACCAAACGCGCGCCCTTCTTCTAATGTGTCGAAAAAGCCTTGTATTGGGTGAGGGTGTAATGGGTTTGCCTTCTCAAAGTTTTTGAGTTTCTCTTTGCCTGAGGCATTTTTGAAATAGCTCTCGACAATTTTTGCGGTTTCTTCTGTATCGCACTCTACACAGGCATCCAGTTTCCACGGCCTGAATTTATAGGTGTGAGCGTTCTTATCGTCATGGGTATTGTGTTCTTTCACCCGTTCTTTTAAACGCCCTGTCATGCCCGTGTAGGTTTCATCAGGCTTATTTTTACTTCTTAATACGTAGACGTAGAACATTGTTAGAACTATTAGCTTTACTGGACTGTTGGACATTCTTCTTGCGGATTGAGCATACCATTCTCTACAGGTGAAAAATCATCTGGAAACCTAGTGTTGCAGTCGTATATAGCACTCTCATAATTTACAGTCTCATTCTCTAAAAACATTATCTCTGAGTTTATGAGTTTAGCATTTGTGAAATTTACATTTTCTACTGGTACTTTCATGTGGCTGGCTCCGATTTTAGAGTTATCAAAGTGAGCGTTGCTAAAATTAACATTTTTGAATGAATGGCCATTTAGATTTGCGTTCGTAAAGTTGGCGCCCACAAAGTCAGTGTTTTCAAACCTTCCGTTAATCGATGCGTTACTAAAGTTAGCGCCTTGAAAATTAGTGTTTTCAAAAGTTACAAGTTTTAAATGGGTGTTCGAAAAATTAGCGTCTACGAAGCTTAAGTTTGAAAATGTCGTGTTTTTAAAAGTCATTCCAGAAACATCTACTTTGAGTTCATTTAGTGCTTCGTTGTCATTTAGATAGATTAAGCTGGCGGCGTATAATTTTGTCGCTCCGCGTACATAATCGTAATTAGGCTCTTCGTAATCAGCGCCTTTAGCCTCTCGCATCTTAGTTTGATAATTTATTATTTTCAGTTCTTGCTCTGCTGTTTTTTTCAAATAGGGTAAGGCCTCTTGATACTGCTCTGAGTAAAATAAAGCCTTCCCATATCCTAAATATGCTTTTTGGAAGTTTGTTCGTGATGTGACGTCATGCCAGTTAGGTTCTTTATCGAGGGCTGTTTTATATGCAGATACAGCTCTGCGATAATCTCCGAACTCCTCTAGGATTTCACCTTTTTGAACGTATAGCCAAGCGTTATTGGGGAACTTTTTAATTAGGGCGTCTAGCGCATCCAGTTTTCCTTTATGGGTTTCGAGAGCCGCCCATCTTTTTGCATATCCTTCTAGCAGTCTGCTCTCAGGGTCGGCGGGGGAAAGGCTGTCGGCAGTAAGTCGGGGAGTGCATCGGCTAGTTACGTAGAGGTCTGTTTCAGGACTGCGATTTGCGAAAATAATATATTCTGTACCCTTTTCGTACTTTAGAGGCCAAGAGCTCTTTCTGTGGTGGTGTATATCCACGGTGTCGTTTAAATCCCCTTTGTAAATCTTATCAATCTTAAACCGTGTGTAGCTATTAGGCATAAAGTTTTTATCTGTGGGTTTTGCTGCTTCGCTTTTTTGAGCAACACCTAAAAAAATTATGTCCGACTTCTGAAGCAGTTCTTGTGTGCTTAAGGATATGCAGCTTAATGCGTATGCACTTTCCGATAATGAAAATGACAGAAGAGCTATAAGTGTAAAAATTAATCGCATGGTGCACTCGCTTATTTTTTATACAAATTATTCTATAAAGAAAATGTCAGTTTGTTTATGTTTTCTTTTAATGTTTCCAAGTTATAACCATAACCATACCCGCTATGAATGTCATTAGAGCTGTGGTGGCCTACAAGTTTCATGGTAATGGCTTTTTCTACTCCAGCATTTCTCATTCCGTCTATGAAGGTGTGTCTGAATGAGTGGAAGCATAATCCAGTTCGTTTCAGGTTTAGCTTTGTGAGGGTGCTACTAAATCGTTTTGTAAACTCATGTGAGTAGCCACAATTCTTACGCTTAGGAAGCTCAGGGAAGAGTCTTTTATGTTTCTGGCCTCTAACGTACTCAAGAAAGCCTGAAACCATCAGGGAGTCATGTATAGGGATTTTACGGCGGCTTGAGATTGTTTTGACTTTCTTATCTTCACTATCGTCAATGTTGATTATCCAGATACCGTCTTCGCATTGAATGTCGCTAACTAATAACTGACATATCTCGTTAAGCCTCATGCCCGTGTAAAGACCTATTAAGGGTATCCAGTACCAATAGTCTTTTATAACGATATGGCCTGTTTCTAATCTTTCATTTCTGCTTTCACCTTTGCACCCCGTGTATATAGGGCAAGAGAATAGGGTTTGTAATTCCTGATTAGAGAACGGGTGACGTTTCGTTGCTTGTTGCTTAGCGTTCTTTACCATTAAACCTGAAAAGGGGTTTCTTCCCGTGTAGAGATCATTTTCTTCTGCCCAATTAAATAAGGACACCATAGAAGTTAGACGATTATTCACTGTTACTAGGCTTTGCGTTTTGCCCTCTGGCAGATTGTTCCAGTCCAGTTCCTTGTATGAGGTAAAGCCCTTGCGTTTATGGAGCATTATAGGGGTTTTAAGCATTATGGCTTTGAATTTACGAGCTTCTGTTTTTGTAACCTCATTGAAAACAAGATTACCCACTATGCCCTCAAACATTTCATAGGTAAGGCGCTTGCTGGCGATTGTCTTAGCGTCATTGGTAACGCAGTCTTTGAGGTAGTCTTCTGCAATCTTGGAAAAGAGCTTGGGGGAAGAAGATGATAGTAGGTTTAGTGTCTTTCGCTTGGGTAGCTCTGCGTTGTCTTTCGCCCCCTGTATGCCTTCCTCTATCAACTTGTTAAGGGTAAAGGTATCAGTCGCTTCATATGCTAGGTTTATAAGGTCTTGGATTTCAATATCGAGCTTGGCAACATATAAACGAGCCTTTGCTTTATCCTGTGTTCCAAGGGCTATAACGACTTCTTTTGTTTTGAGATATTCCTGTAAGTCTCTAGGCAGGGCGTGACGGTAATAGTAATACCTTCCCCGTAAATAGAGATGGTGGTCTACGGCTTTCATTGCTGTAACACTCGCTGTAACAATAAGTTAAAATCGAGCGTCTTATGATTGGCTGAAAGCTAGAAGGAGTAACGCCTCGGAACGAATGTGTAGAGGTGTGGTAGCGGAGGAGGGACTTGAACCCCCGACACAAGGATTATGATTCCTCTGCTCTAACCAGCTGAGCTACTCCGCCATACCTTGATCGAATAGAGCGATGTTATCGCTTTTTTTAGTGGGGGTTGTCAAGTGTTCTGATCACTAAAAAATCATTCTTTAAGTTTTGTTAAAGTTTTTCTCGTAGACTGCAGTCTCTCTAAGTTGTGTGGGGAATTAAGTGTATGACTATTGAACAGTTAGAAAGACGCATGGCTGTCGGTGATGTTTTCGCCGCAGTGCAAATCATAAATGATCTCTATGAGAACTGGGACAGGCTGAACTCGGTCGAGCAGAAACGCTTGAAAGAGATTGAGCCTGTGTATCAGAAATTTGCGCTGGCGCTTATAACGCGTGAGACGTCGCGTTATGCCTATTTAGGCAGCCATTTTCAGGGCGCTGTTGGACGTGCCTGATATCCACCCGCCGCCGATGACACGGTCACCGTCGTAACAGACAGCCGCTTGTCCGGGGGAAATGCCGTATTGTGCCTGCGGCAGGGTCAAAATGGCATCACCATTATCACCGTCAAATGATAAATGCGCCTGCACAGGCTGCATCATGCTGCGGAATTTCAGCAGCACGGAACGCGGGCTGCGCTCTGCGATCAGCCAGTTGCCGTCTTTTAAGTAGATGGTATCGCGGGCGAGCGCTTCTTTCGGGCCGACCAGCACCTGATTATTTGCGGCGTCCAGCCTGATCACGTAAAACGGCTCGTTGTTATCTTCGTGACCACCGCCAATGCCAAGGCCGCGGCGCTGCCCGACGGTATAATGAATGATACCGTTATGGCTGCCCATTACGCGGCCGTCGATATGTACGATCTCGCCCGGCTTTTCGGCTTCGGGGCGGATTTTCTTTACGACTTTGGTGTAATCACCTTGCGGCACGAAGCAGATATCCTGAGAGTCAGGTTTATCCGCCGTCAGCAAGCCAAGGCGTTCTGCATGTTCGCGGGTTACGTCCTTTGTCCAGCCGCCGAGCGGGAAGCGCAAGAAGTCCAGCTGGTCTTGCGTGGTCGCGAATAGGAAGTAGCTTTGATCCTTTGTATGGTCGACGGCGCGCTGCAGGTATGAGGTGCCGTTCTCATCGACTTGGCGCTGGATGTAGTGACCTGTCGCCATGCAGTCAGCCTGCAGGTCTTGCGCCATGGCCAGAAGGTCGCGGAATTTGACGGTCTGGTTACAGCGTACGCATGGAATGGGTGTCTCGCCGCGCAGATAGCTATCAGCAAATTCATCAATCACAGACTCGCGGAAATTGCTCTCGTAATTCAGAACGTAGTGCGGGAAGCCTTTTTCTTCGGCGACACGCTTCGCGTCGTATATGTCCTGACCTGCACAGCAAGCGCCTTTTTTGGCAATAGCTTCGCCGTGATCATAAAGCTGCAGGGTGACGCCGACCACATCGTAGCCTTGCTCATGCAGCAGCGCGGCGGCGACTGAAGAGTCAACCCCGCCGGACATGGCAACCACGACGCGCGTGTCTTTCGGATCTTTATCAAAACCTAATGAATTCATGGCGGGTAATATATGCCAAACCCCGCAGAAAATCAAGTTTGACATAATTTTTTAATGCGCGTATAAAACCCGCTCCAAATTACGGATATGAAAGATTTTTTCATGGGAGCTTTCGGGCATTTTAAAGTTTTCAAAATGTGCTTTATGGCTATGGCCATAATGGTGTTTTTTATTGCGCCGCGTGCTCAAGGCCAAGAGCTTTTTAGCTCCTGGGAGCAGGATAAAGCCCACTTGGAAAGCGTGGATAGTTGGGATGAGGGGCATTGTGAGCGCGTGTTTGACGTGCTGTGGCACTGGTCAAAGCAAGGTAATATGGCGGCGCGCCGTTCTCTTCTGGTGGTTATGACTGCGTTGCATGGTCCTTATCTTACATTGCCTAATGCATCTTTGGATATGCTCACGTTTCAGCGCAGTGTGATCACGCTGGCGGCTCACTCTCTGGGAGATTATGCTGCTGACGAACCCGAGGATATGGCTGATTTTGTCTCAAGTTTTTATCGTGGTGTGAGAGGTCTCGAGGACGGAAGCAAGTTTGCTAACTGTGTTGCCGAGGGGGAGCCTGCGTCTTGTGTTCAGCAGGCTGTCGATGATCGTGTTGTTGCCTCGTTTGAAAATTTTGTCCGTGAAGTTGATATGTTTAGTGCTGCCGGATATTCGGCGCAGTGTCCTGGTTTGGAGCGTTCACCGCATGAAGAACGTGCGACAGTGGATTATGTACCCCAAGATCAGATGGATGTAGAAGAATGAAGATAGCATTGGCATCGAAAAGTGAATTGAAGTTGCGGGCTTGCCGCCGTGCATTTGCCCATGTGGCGGATGCGGAGTTTGTCGCCGTTGCGGTGAATTCCGGTGTGAATGAGCAGCCGCTGAATGGTGAAACTATTCAGGGTGCTTTTAATCGCATCTGCGCGCTGCGCGGTAAGGTTCAGGATGCCAATGTTTTCGTCAGTATTGAAAACGGCCTGTTCCAAGAAGGCGGTAAATATATCGATCGTCCTGTTGTGATGATCGAGAATGAGCGCGGTCAGGGCCTTACCATGTGGGGTGAGGGTGTTGCGTTTCCGACAGAGTGTGTGTTGGAAGCGCAAAGCCGTGGTTTTGATCAGTGGACGGTCGGTAAAGTGATGCAGGAAGCCGGCATAATAAAACAGCACGATGATCCTCATATGGATCTGAGCGGACGCTCGCGTGCTGTTTATATTGATGATGTTATGCGCCGGGTCGTAAAGACGCTGCGCTTATAGCAGTTAAGCGGCTTTTTCCCATTCGGCAACTTCTGCGCCTGGCAGTGCGACGACCAGACCGTCGAGGTCTTCGGTCATCATGATCTGGCAACCAAGGCGGGAATTATCACGCACGTCAAAGGCTAGATCCAGCATATCTTCCTCTTCTTCGCTGCGGGCATCTTCGCCTTGCAGGCATTTTTCTTCCCATTCAGGGTGAATGTACATATGGCATGTCGCGCACGCCATCGCGCCGCCGCAGGCACCTTCGATTTCTTCGATATCGTGCTTTTGCGCGATTTCCATGATGGACAAGCCGATCGGTGCGTCAACGTCCTTGCGTGAACCGTCTGGGTAAATAAAAGTGATTGTTGGCATCTGGATAGCTCCGTAACAAATAAATTAATCGGGAATACTGGTAGCGAAGTAAGACGCAAAAGTCCAGAGTTTATGCGCTCTGGGCTAGTGCGGCCTCTTTGATCTTGTCTTTCATGCGGTCGTAAATCTTGATCCAGCTGTCAACGAAGCTGTCGATGTCTTCCTTTTTACTGTTCCAGCCCATGGATACGCGCAAGGCCGATACGGCCTCTAGGTCTGTTGCGCCCATGGCCTTTAGAATGCGGCTGGGGTTAAATGTGCCGCTGGAACAGGCCGAGCCGCTGGAGACTGCGAAGCCTGCCAAATCCAGATTCATAAGTTGCGTTTCTGCGGGCATGCCTGCCATGGCCATGGAGATGGTGTTGGCAACGCGCGGTGCGGTGCGCCCGAATATTTTCAGCTCAGGCGCGTGCGCCAGTAATTTATCTTCGGCGGCATCACGCCAAGCGCGGAGTTTTTCGTAGTTTTTCATGCCGTTCATGGCAAGCTCAGCGGCAAGGCCGAACCCAGCAATACCAGCGACATTCTCTGTGCCTGCGCGCTGGCGCTTTTCCTGTCCGCCGCCATGCAATAGTTTGGCGGGCTTGGCGCCGGGGGCAGCGATGAGCGCGCCGACACCTTGCGGGCCGCCCATTTTGTGGGCTGATAGGCTCATGTAATCAACGTTCAATGCCGGGAAGTCGAGTGGTACGCGTCCTGCGGCTTGAACGGCATCGGTATGCACGAAAATTTGCGGTCTGATGCGGCGTGCCATACGCGCGATTTCGCCGACGGGCTGTATAACACCTGTTTCGTTATTGACCATGATAATGGACAGCAGAGCTGGCGCAGGGTCGGTTGTCAGCATCTGCTCCAGCTTTTCCATGTTGATTAGACCGTTTTCATGAACGGGGATGCATTCTGCCTCGGGGATGGCTTCGCAAACGGCGGCGTGCTCAATCGAGGATATTAATACGCGCTGGCCAGTGAAAGCCTTCACAACAGCGTTGTTGGATTCTGTAGCACCGCTAGTAAAAATAATTTGCGCCGGGTTACAGCGGGCGAGGGCGCCGATCTGGGCTCGCGCGTTTTCAACATTACGGCGCGCGATACGACCGAAGCCATGAACGGAAGATGCGTTTCCCACTGTGCCCATGATCTCTGTCATTAGAGTGATGACTTCGGGTCTGATCGGGGTTGTTGCGTTGTAGTCCAGATAGACGGCGTCTTTATTCATTTTGTTTTTCGCCTCAAGTAAAAATCCCGCAATGCAGCGGGATCATTGAATGTGATAGGCGATTGTAGCTGTTTTTAGCCGAAATTTTCAATCAGTTTGTTGAAGTTTTCGTTTTCATGAACATTCTGGCCCATGATGTCTTTCAGCGTGATGTGCTGTGTGCATACATAAAGCATTTCACCGATGTGACCCCAAAGGGCATGGGTTTGCTTGTTACCGTAAGCATCAGCCTTATCCGTTTTGCGGCTGCGTTTTGCAGGAACGCAATCTTCAGCGTGCATCAGAATTTCTGACAGCTTGATTTCAGATGGGTCTTTTGCCAGCAGGTAACCGCCGCCCGGGCCACGATAGCTGCGTACCAGACCGTTTTTGCGCAGACCTGCAAAAAGTTGCTCCAGATAAGATAGTGAGATATTGCCTGAATGCGCAATTTCTGACAGAGGTACCCATCTTTCTTCGGGCATTTTATGCGCCAGCTCTACCAGCGCCATAACTGCGTATCTCCCGCGTGATGTCAGTTTCAGGCTCTTAATCTTAGTCTTAGTCATTGTTAACCGTACTCTCTTTAGTGTTACTTAGTCGCTACTTCTAGAATTACTCGTGCAGGAGACGCAGATTGATATATCATGTTTCTCTAAATTTCAAGTTATACGAAAGAATATATCAACAATATGTCATGTTGCCGTGACGGGGTGTCGGCGTGGCCTGTGGGTGATTCGGTGAATGCCGCGCATTATCCACAATGAAATCAAGTGGTTATGATAAATATTTGTATTTCGTCTGAAATATTTGCTATACAGCTAAGGAAGCTGAATTTAGGGGTAAATTCGTGTGCAAGCCAAGCTGCACAAGGCTTTAACCATATTATTGTAAAGGGAACAGATGCCAGAAATTATTTTTAACGGCCCTGCCGGTCGCCTTGAAGGGCGCTATTCACACTCTAAGACACCAAACGCACCGCTCGCTATTGTTTTGCACCCAAGTCCTGAACATGGCGGTACGATGAATAATAAAGTCACATACCATATGTTCAAAGTTTTTGAAGATCGTGGTTTTTCTGTACTCCGCTTTAACTTCCGCGGCGTAGGCAAAAGCCAAGGTATGTTTGACCGTGGTGAAGGTGAACTGAGTGATGCTGCGGCTGCTTTGGACTGGTTGCAGGATATTAACCCGAACGCGCCATATACATGGGTTGGCGGTTTTTCTTTCGGGGCATGGATCGGTATGCAACTATTGATGCGCCGTCCTGAAATCCGCGGTTTTGTATCTGTGGCACCACCGGCTAATGCTTATGATTTCACTTTCCTTGCCCCTTGTCCGACTTCAGGTTTAATCCTGCAAGGCGATAAGGATGAGGTAGTGCCTGAAGCATCTGTTGTTGATCTGGTCGGTAAGCTGCAAGTTCAGCGTGGTATCGAGATTGATTACCGTGTGCTTGAAGGTGCTAATCACTTCTTCCAAGAGAATATAGATGA
>LWDU01039214.1_pt1 | contig 13287 bp, 14 predicted proteins | sample 727161 | NCBI WGS metagenome assembly LWDU01 (sample SAMN04566230, study PRJNA314399) | hydrothermal vent metagenome | isolation source: deep sea hydrothermal plume seawater | place: Mexico: Gulf of California, Guaymas Basin | collected 2004-07-11 | reverse complement strand
TCATCGCCAACGCATTCGAGAACGGCGTCATCCTCGGACGCAACGGCAATACGATCCCGGGCCGCTGCAATATCCTGCTGATCAGCCCACCCCTGATCCTCAACCGCATGGATGCCGACAAGATCGTCGAAGCCGTAGCCGCCGGGCTAAGCGCCGTCACGCGCTGAGGGACGGGGTTGGCCCTGGTTCAAGCCGTTTCGCCCGGGCCGGGCCCTTCTCCAACGATCCCGTCGACGATGATTTCGGCGACCGCCGCCGCGTAGGCCTCCAGGGGCATGCCCTGGCGAACCTGCCGGCCCCCGTTGACCACGGCGAAGAGCAGGTCGACGAGCACCTGAGCCCGGGCTTCCAGGGCCGCTCGGGGTTGGCGGTGGCCCGTTACGGCATCGAGCAAACGCACGGTGTATTCGATCTGCATCCCATTGATGGCATCGAGGGTGGCCGCATCGGCTTCCTGGAGCACCGCCTCGATTTCGTGATCCTCCGCACCCGCCCGGTTCATCAGGGGCAATTCATGGCCGAGTTGAATCCCCAGGCGAATCAGCGTGCGGAGCCTTTTGGCCGGCGCGATGGAGAGGTCGAAGGCCGGCGCCATCCCCTCGAGGTATTGCCGCTTTTGTAGCGCGATGACATGGAGCAGCAGTTCGGCCTTGTTGCTGTAGTAGAGATAGACCGTCCCCTTGGCGACCCCCGCCGCCCCGGCAATGTCTTCGACGCTGGTCTTTCGATACCCGTGGGCCGCGAAGAGCACGCCCGCCGCCTTCAGGATACGCTCGCGCCGGCGCGCCTGGGGGCCTTCGGGCTCGGGTTTTAGAAACCCATCGATCTCCGCCGCAACGGCTTCGAAATCCAAATCCTTCGGCGCGTCGTCTCCCCTAGCCAAGGGTCACCGGCAAGCTGACGTGACGGTGCCAGCCCGGCATCTTGGCGATTTCGATTTCGCTGGCCGGCACGGCCAGGCGCAGATCGGGATTCCGGGCAAAGATCTTCTCCAGGGCAACCCGGGTTTCCATCAGGGCAAGCTGGCGGCCCAAGCAGAAATGCGGGCCAAACCCGAAGCCCAGGTGGTGATTGGGCGAGCGCGCAATGTCGCCCGGGGGTCGTGATTCGCTGCGCCCAGCACGGGCATCACGGGGGAACCCCGGGAAATCGTCTCGCCGTGAAGAGTGACATCCTCGGCGGCATACTGAAGTTTCGTGCCGTGGATCGGGCCGCGATAGCGCACGATCTCCTCCACCGCTGAGCCCCAGAGTTCCGGGTCGGCACGCAGGCGCTCCAGTTGGTCGGGATGCTCGATCAACGTGCGGGCGCCATTGGTGATGAGATGCAGGGTGGTCTCGAAGCCAGCGATCACCAAAAGAAAAACCATCGCCACCAATTCATCCTCGGTCAGGCGCTGGCCCTCTTCCTCGGCTGCGATCAACTCCGAGAGAATGTCATCGCCGGGCTGGGCCCGTTTGCGGGCGATGAGATCCCGCACAAAGCGCTGGGCCCGGCGAAGATCCCAAAACAGGGTGCGGATCATCTTCAGGCCGGTGAGTCCCTGGGTGAGGGTGCCCATCATGCTGGCGAACTGTTGGGCTTCGCCCCGGGAAACGCCCACCATGTCGGCAATCACCCGCATGGGAATGGGCCGCGCGTAATCGCTCAGCAGATCGATGGGGCCTTGCTTCTGGCTCAACCCATCGAGCATCTCATCGGCCAGGCCCGCCACGCGATCGGTCAGCGCCGCGACGGCCCGGGGCGAGAACCCCTTGTTGACGAGGCTGCGCAGACGGCGGTGCTCGGGATCGTCTTGGATGATCATGCTCTTGGCCAGAGCGGCAATGGACTTGGGCAGAGGAAAGGGCATCGGACTCGATCCCTTGCCCCGGGCCGTGCCCCGGTTGCGTATGAAGCGGGGGTCGCTGAGCACCATTTTGCAATCGTCGTAGCGCGAGACCAAGGTCACCTTCATGATGCTGATCTTGCCGGTGCAAACGGGGGCCTCTTCGCGCATCCACGCATACCAAGCGTATTTATGATCGTGAAAGGGCTGGCTGTTGAGATCCACCGGGCTACTGGAATCGAACTCGGGAAGGGGCGTCGCGGCCACCATTTTGGGCCTCCTTCTATTTGTATAAGGGGGGCGTAGATAAGGGGGGCGTATAAAAGGGGGGCGTATAAAAGGGGGGCGTAATAGAAGGAGGGGCCAACCGGGAATGACCAAATTAGCCTTTTCGGTCATTTGTTCAATCGACGAGCCGGCGAGCCAGCCATTGAGCCAGCCATGAGCCAGCCGGCGAGCCAGCCGATGAGCCAGCCGGCCCATGCCGCCCGCCCCAGAATGCTTTAAGCCTCTCTTAAACCCTTGGCTTTGCTATCTATTCGCCATGAAAAATTCTGACTTGCGACGCGTTTCGGTAGGGTCCGCAGCCCTCTTGGGAGCCGCGCTGGCTCTCGCCTGCTCGGGAGAGAAGACCGCCCCCTCGGAGCCCCAGGCATCAGCGGCCCCAGCGGCCGAGGCCCAGGCCCAGGCCGACACGCCCACCGAGCGCGTGCTGCCGTCGGGGCTCATTTTCACCGAGACCGTGGTCGGCACCGGCCCCGCCCCCGGCCCCACCAGCCGGGTTCGGGTGCACTACCACGGCACCTTCCCCGATGGCCGGGTCTTCGACAGCAGCGTCGACCGCGGGCAGCCCTCCACCTTCCCCGTCAACCGAGTCATCAAGTGCTGGACCGAGGGGTTGCAACTCATGCGGGTGGGCGGCAAAGCCACCCTGGTTTGCCCGGCCGCCATCGCCTACGGCGAACGCGGTCGGCCGCCCAAGATCCCGGCCAACTCCACCCTGCACTTCGATGTGGAGTTGCTCTCGGTTCAGTAGCCCCCGGGCTATTCGCCACCCCGTTGCGCTGACTTGCCCGACCCGCGCGCCCTACCTACGCCGCCCTACCTACGCCGCCCTACCTACGCCGCCTACCTGAACCGCCCTACCCGCCCGCGTGTAGCGGCGGGGCCAGGGATCGGGCGATGCGATTGCGCCCATGAAGACCGGCCAGCGACATGGCAACGCCTTTCTTACGCGGTCATCAAACGGCTGTAATACTGGCCAAACTCCCAGAGATTGCGCTCCAGGTGGGCGAGGCGTCCCTGGGTCGCCGAGCCAAAGTTTACGCCCTCGCGAACCCGGCGGATGATCCCCTTGTCTTCCTCGTTGACCGCGCGGAGCAATTCGCCCCATTGTTTCACCAGTGCTTCGCGATCGCCGTCTGCGAGAATTTCCCGGGGAATCGAAACCGCCCAGCGAACAGCCACTTGGTCAGTGCCGTGGGGCTGGATCGAGAGATACCAGAGCATATCGGGCTGGATCTGCATCGTATGAGTGGGGAAGACTGCGGCCAGGGTCACCGTCCTGCGCCAGTCCCCCTCGAGCCAGGTGTTGTCCGGGTGGGCGAGTGCCCGGGAATCGTCGGCAGGCGCGTCCACCGTGTGGTAGGCCCATCGTCGTGCGCTGCACGCTCTGGTTGGTGGGATCGAAGGTTTTTCGGTGCACCTTGAAAACGTGGTAGGCGTCCATGAAATTTTCAACGAGGCACTTCCAGTTGGTGTCCCAAATTTCGTTTTCCAGGATCACGGGCTCGTAGTCGGTGAGCCGGTAGCGGCCAACCACTTCGCGCAAACCCTCGATCCGCGGCTCCAGCGGCGGAGCCTCCTCGCTGAGGGTGACATAGATAAATCCCTCCCAGAAAGTGGTTCGCAGTTCGGCGAGCGCCTGGCTGTCCATCTGCGGAGCACCAACGAGCCTCCCGTCGGTCGTATACGTCCAGGCGTGATAGGGGCAAACGATGCGCCGAGCCTTGCCCGTCCCCTCGAGCAACTTGGCGCAGCGGTGCAGGCATACGTTGGCAAACACCTTCACCGACTGGTCGGCTTGACGGATCGCCACCACCGGCTGGCCCGCCACGCTGAAGGTGAGGTAATCGCCGGGAGCGGGAATCTCCGCGAGGCGGCCGATACACGTCCATTCGCGCTCGAATATTTGACGGGTTTCATGCGCGAGCAACGGAGCCGACCGATAGACCGCCGGAGGCAGGGCCAGGGCCTCCTCAACGGGACGCTGAGCGTGCTGAGCCAGGGCCTCAAGCAGTTCACCGATTTCGGCGTTCTTCACGGGAGACGAGATGGGCTTCGTCGCGACCAATATTGCCCCCTCCTGGGCCCACCGGAGAAGAACCCCGGGCCCGAACACCAGCGCTGTGCTCCTGGCAGATCCTGCCGAACGTCCTCGGCCCACGATTTGGCGGCCACCCAACCGGGTTCGTTTTGGCCCGCCCAACCCTCACACGAAAAACGCCGAAGTCCCTACAGCAACGCGGACCCGATCATCCCCATGCCCACCACGGAAACGCCCCAAGCTAGGGGCCGAAGCCAGGGAATCCCGGCGAGATAGATCAGCGCATGAAGCAAACGGGCAGCGACGAAGATCTGTGCGCCCATTGCGGTCTCCGCATTGGAAACCCCCGCCACTTGGGCGGCCAGAACCAACGGAACAAAGAGCACCATATTTTCGATCATGTTGTCCTGAAGCCGCCGGGCGCGCTTCATGAAAACCGTCGCCTCGGGCAGCCCGTCCCGCGCCGCCGCCTGAGTGGCCAGACCATTCTGAAGGATACCTCCAATGGCTGGAACGCTGATGATCAGAAAGGTCAAAATGACGCTGTACACAAGCATCGTGAGTTCAACATTCACTGGGCTTTCTCCTTTTTCAGATGAGCATTTTTCAGATGAGCTTTTTCAGATGAGCTTTTTCAAATGAGCTTTTTCAGACGAGCAATCTCGTCGTGACCCGGGTGCGGGGGAATTTTTCCGGCCGACTAGACCACCAGACCAGACCCGACCGACTATACCCGGCCGACTATCCCGCCTTACGGAACCATGGGTTCGGACACCCCCGGAAGACAGTCGCGCAGTACATCCGCATACGCCTCTAGACAAGCCTGGAGTCGAAAGTCTTCCGCGCGTCGACGCGCGGCCTGACTCAGAGCATTCCTCGTTTCGCCGCTCGTGAGCAATTCCAGGATAGCAGCGACCATTTCATCGATGGCATCCACCGAAACCAGACGACCCACCCTTCCGTCCCGGCCAAGGATCTCCGCCGGACCGGTGGGACAATCAGTGGAGACGCAAGGCAGACCCAAAGCGATCGCCTCGAGAAGCGAGTTGGGCATTCCTTCCGAGCGGGAAGCCAACACGTACACGTCCGCCGATTCCAGGCCAGGGAAAGGGTCCGACTTGAACCCTTCGAAATCGCAGCAATCCCGGACCCCTTCCGCCTCGGCCAGGGCTTCCAAAGCCGGGCGTTGCACGCCATCCCCCAGCAGACGCAGGCGCGTACCGGGGAATTTCTCATGCACCCGTCCAAGGACCCGAATCAAGGTCTCCCAGCCCTTTCCGTAAAAGAGTCGTCCGTGGCCCGCAATGACAGGGGCAGCCGGATCACCTAGGCGCGAGCGATCCCGGGAGGGAAAGCGCGCCTGAATTTCCTCTACGTTCACCGGGTTGTGGATGGCCACCACCGGCGGATGCGGCGCCCCAATAAACTCGCGAACCTGCTCGGCATTCGCCCGGGAATTGCAAACAACGACCCGGGCACGCCGATAGCACCAGCCCGCCATCAGACGCACCAGCAACAAACGCAGAGCCCAGGCCAACCCCCGGTCCAAGTTGGGCCTAGTTATGGTTCGAATATTCGCTCGATCGTTGACCACCACCGGAAGGCGAAGCCGTCGGGGCAACGTAGAATTGGCGATCACCGAAAGAATATTGGTGTTCAGCTGGAAAGGCAGAAGAATTGCTGGCCGCTCGACACGAATGAGAAGCTTACGCAGCGCGAAGACCTGCCCGAGCCCCAGAAAACTTCGTCGCCCATGGGGGCGCAGGACGTGCAGTTCGCGACTATCCGCCAGAGAGTGAGTGGGCGGCAACTGGCTGGCTTGGACCAAACCGAAGCCCAGAGAGTCGCGCAGTCCAGCGGAGATATTCCAGTAGGCTTTTTCGGCACCCGCCAATCGATCGATGGTGCCGACGACGCCCACCAGGGTGACGCCCTGGCCCATCGGCGAGTTCTCCCGAGAGCCGCCGTCTTCGGCCGTCACGAAATCGGTGCTTCCCTCGGGCGAAGACCCGGAAGCCGAGAAGCACTCCAGTCAGAAGCCACGGAAGTCAGCCATCTCATCCAGGGAAGCGCGCTCGGTCCGAAGCTGATTGACCGGCGCATCGTCGAGGGCGTATCCAAGGGCTACACCGCAGAAAACCAATTCGTTTTCCGCCAAGCCCAGCACTTCACGAATGGTCGCGCCCCAAAGTGACCAGGCTTCCTGGGGACATGTATGCAGACCCTTTTCCCGGGCAAGCAGCATGATATTGCCCAGGAAAAGACCCAGGTCGGCATATTGAGGCGGTCCCATCTGCTTGTCGATGGTCAGGATCATGCCCACGGGTGCTCCAAAGAAGCGGAAATTTTTCGCCATCTGGGCAAGTCGAGCCGCGCTGTCGTCCTTGGCAATTCCAAGAATTTCATACATTCCGTGCGCCACCCGCGCTCGGCGCGAGGAATAGGGTTCCGAGAGATCAGCCGGATAGATTTCGTATTCGGGGCCATCGCCGAAGGGCGTCACCTTAGATTTCTCGGCGACTCGATCAAGCAACTCGGCCAGGGCTGCACCTTGGAGAACGTAGAGCTTCCACGGCTGCAGATTGCCCCCGGAAGCGGCTCCCCTCGCGATCGAGACGATCTCGCGCAAGTCGCTCTCGGAAACCGAGGTGTCCTGAAACTCACGAACAGAGCGACGCGTTTCGATCGCCTCACTGACTCGGGGGCTCGGGGTGGAAACGAAAGAGGATGCTGCGCCTGGACCGGAAATGGGGCTCTCCTTTGTTAGGGGATTTCGGTGCCGGGGAGTATCAGGCCGACAGCGCTTCGCCGTCCAGCGTAATTCGGTGCATCAAGCGGCGCTGCCCCGGATAATCGTTGAGCGCATAGTGCCAAGTGGCGCGGTTATCCCAAAACGCCACCGATCCCGGTTCCCAATGAAACCTGAAGGTAAACGCTTCGCTGGAGGCGTGTTGGTAGAGGTATTCGAGAAGCGGACGCGACTCCTCGACGGTCCAGCCATCAAAGCCCACGGTGAACCCCGGGTTCACGTAGAGCGCCTTTCGCCCCGAGAGCGGATGGGTGATCACCACGGGATGAACCGAATCCTGGGTCGCCTCCTTGGCATTTCTCAGGCGATCCCGAATGTCGTCGGGCATATCGGCCTCCTCGCCAAAAACATGTCGGCTCGAGTGACGAGCCCTCAGCCCCGACAACGTCTCCTTCAGCCCGGGAGAAAGAGCCTCGTAGGCGGCACTCATTCCGGCAAACAGAGTGTCCCCCCCGGATGCGGGCAATTCCTTTGCACAGAGAATCGAACCGAGCGCGGGCTCTTCGTCGTAGGAATGATCCGTGTGCCACCCGCCCCCCACGTTGATCGACTGGTGCGACTCTTTGCGCACCTCAGCGACCTGGGGATAATCGTTCACCGGCGTGAAAAAACGATTGACCACGATCGTCCCCCAAGACTCGGCGAATTCGATGTGCTGCTCCGGGGTAAGCGACTGGTTCCGGAAAAAGAGTACGCCGTGCGCGGCGAAAGCCTTCCGCAGCGTATTCAATGCCGAGGGGCTCAGCCCAGCCGAAAGGTCGACGCCGTCCACCTCGGCGCCCACGGCATGACTCGCCGGCTTGACCAGGATTTCATCTGTTTCCGGCATCCCTTGACTCCTCTCGCTAATTGGGCGCCACTGGGCATCGCCCCCGGCCCCAACTCTCAGCCCGTAAGCTGACCCAGAAGCGCTTCAATCCCTCGCCGCTGAACGGCAGCCGCTCTTGTCCGACTCAATCGCTGCAAATCCCGCAACCGATCCCAAGTCTCCAGGGACGTTGCGCAATCGATTGCTTCCACCAGATCGGCCGGGGCTTTCTTCAACTCGGGAAAGCATCCAAGCAGATGATCGCGCAGGTTGCGCGTGTCCTCGACGTACTGGGCTCGAAGAAAATCCGAGCGCCAGCGCAGGAGATGGGTCGCTCGGGCGTAGGGGAGTATGCGTTCAAACAAGCTGGTGCGGGCCTCGATGAAGGCATCGATTCGCGAGCCGAGGCTTCCCTGGGTGGGCTCGACCACCAGGACACGCCCGAGTTGCGCGTTCATTTGGTCCCGCATGGCGACGTAGAGGTTTTCCATGTCGGTGAAGTGACGGAAAACCGTACGGATCCCCACCCCCGCGCGTTCGGCCACGCGCTCGGCGGTGGGCTGACGATTTCCCTCGCCGATCAGGTCCAGAATCGCCTGGACGATGGCCTCGCGGCTTCGCTCGGAGCGAAGGGCTCGGCCGTCGGGGACTTCGTCCCCAGTTGAGTTGGAAGGGCCAGCCATTGGGCTTATTCTGGCATAGGCCCTGCTATAATTCGACTCTGCCCCCATGGATTTTTCCATCCCGCCCCACGTCCTCGAAATTCGCTCACGCGTTCAAGAATTTATTGAGAAACACGTCTACCCCGTGGAGGCCCAACTCGAAGTTCGCGGCGACGCCCGGGGCCAGGCCATGCGCGATTTGATGGACAAGGCCAAGGAAGCCGGCCTCTGGGCCCTGGGGCATCCCGAGGAGATTGGGGGCCAGGGCATGCCCTTCCTCGACTATGTCTTCATCAACGAAGTGGTCGGGCGCTCTTCCGCCGCCATGGTGGCCCTGGGCACCCATTCTCTCCAGGATTCGATCATGCTCCACCTTCACGCCTCCAAGGAGTGGCGGGATCGCTATCTCCAGCCCTTGGTGGACGGTGAGATCTTCCCGAGCTTCGCCATGACCGAACCCGACGTGGCCAGTTCGGACCCCACCCAGCTTCAGACCCGCGCGGTGCTCGACGGCGACGACTGGGTGATCAACGGCCGCAAGTGGTTCACCAGCGGCGCGGACGTGGCCGCTTACACGACCGTCATGGTTCGCACCGAGGCCGATGACGTCGCTGCCCACAACGCTTTCAGCATGATCGTCGTCCCCACCGATACGCCCGGCTACAACATCCTGCGCGATGTCCGGGTGATGGGCGAATACGGCGGTCACTGCGAGGTCGACTACAAGGATGTCCGCGTCCCCAAGGAGAACCTGCTCGGTCCCCGGGGCGGAGGCTTCAAAATCGCGCAGCAGCGCCTGGGGCCCGGCCGCATTTTTCACTGCATGCGCTGGCTCGGCCAAGCCCAACGCGCCTTCGACCTGCTCTGCGAGCGGGCCAATAATCGCGTTGCTTTTGGTAAATCCCTCAGCCAGCACCAGCAGATCCAGAAATTCGTTTTCGACAGCGCGGCCGAGATCCAGCAATCGCGCATGCTCACCCTGCACGCCGCCTACAAAATCGATCAGGGCGACGAAGCCCGGGTCGAGATCGGACTCATCAAGGTGGTGGGTGCCGCCATGCTGCACAATGTCATCGACCGGGCGATCCAGGTACACGGCGCGATGGGGGTCACCGAGGACACCCCCCTCGAGCGCATGTATCGCCAGGCGCGCTTCGCCCGGATCTACGACGGGCCGGATGAAGTCCACATAACCACCACGGCAAGGCGCATTCTCGGCGCCTACCGGACCGGCGACGGCTGGGATTTCGGATTGCGCTAATTCCGGGGCCAGAGCTCTTTTTCCCAGAGCTCTTTTTCAAAGCTCTTTTTCAGAGATCTTCTTCAGAGTTCTTTTCCAGAGCTCTTCTTCAAAGCTCTCTTCCAAAAATTTTACCCCGCGTTTGCCTCGGCCCTCTGGCTCAGGCCGAAGTTCCGGGGCGCACATCGATACGCACCTCGATACGCACCCCCGCCACCTCCACGGTCGAGCCCGAAACCGCGAGGCCGAGGTCGGCCGCGCGCGCCAGCAGCCCGGGCGGATCGGCATGACTCAGGGCAAACTCGCAAAAAGTCGCGTCGTCCACAGGCGCGGTGCGGAAACGCAATTCGCCCCCCAGGAGTTGAATCTCCGGCGAGGTTTCACCGTGACACGGCCGGTCCAAAACCGCCGACCAACGCGTCGCCACAGCCTCGGGCTCCCCGGTCTCGATGACCGCCCCGGCCAAACCCAGGACGCCGTTATCCCGAAGTTGGCCGCGCCAATCCGGCCCGGCCCAGTCCCAGCGACGACCCGGGCCCGGATCCCCCTCATTTTCCTCCATGGAGTCCAGGGACACGATGGCCCCGGGCACGCTACGCGGATGAAAGTGTGTCGCGTGAATGCCCTTTTCATCGGTCTGCCAGACCGCCTGAGCACCCTGGGCCAGGGCATGCTCCCGCGCGCCGACCCCGTCCTCGCATTGCATGATCAGCATGTAGCCGCCCTCCCCCCGGCGTGCGAGATGCCGGGAGGCGGCGGTGTCCTCGCGAATGGGCGCAACCACTTCCAGAAAATCAGTGCCCACCGGAAAAAGTCCGTTCTCCAGCCCGAAGAACGAGATCCCCGGATCGCGATAACAGACCTCGGCATCAAGGAGTGTCCCCAAGGTCTCCAGGGTCGGCTCAAGGTTTTCGGCAACCAGACAGACCTGACGCAATCGCATGGGGGACTCCTTGCTGGGGTTTCGCGCCACGATACCACCGAGACCCCACGTTTGCGGCCTCGGGACGCTATTGACATGCAGTCTGCCAATTCGTGATACTCGGGCATTCGACCCGGAGATACACGGGCGCCGGGGGACCACTCGACCTCGAGGCCCGGCGAAATGGAGGACCAAAACCTTGGCAGAAGGCGATCGGATTTTTGGCGCGGAACTCTCACCCTACTCGGTAAAGGTACGCTCCTATTACCGCTACAAGGGTCTCCCCCACCGCTGGGTCGTTCGCAATTCGAACACCATGGCCGACTATCAGAAACACGCGAAGATCCCCATCATTCCCTTGGTGGTCAGCCCGGATGACCAGGCCATGCAGGATTCCACGCCGATCATCGAGGCCCTCGAAGCGGCGCACCCCGAGCCGAGCATTCACCCCTCGGATCCCGTCGCCGCTTTTGTTTCCACTCTGCTCGAAGAGTTTGGTGACGAGTGGGGGAACAAGTGGATGTTCCACCTGCGCTGGGCTCGAGATGTCGATCAGATCGCCACCGCGGGTCGCATCGCGGCGACGATGCTGGCCGGCGCCGACGAAGAACAGGTCGCCGCAATGGCGGCGCAAATCCGTGAGCGTATGGTGGGGCGCACCTGGTTCGTGGGCTCGAACGCCCAGACCGGACCGCAGATCGAACAGTCCTTTCGCGACGGCCTGGCGGGGCTCAACACCCACCTGGCCACCCGCCCGTACCTCTTTGGCGGACGACCGGCGTTTGGCGATTTTGGTCTTTGGGGGCAGGTCTACAATGCCTGGACGGACCCCACCGGCAGTTCTCTCGTGGAGGCCGCCCCCCATGTCCTCGACTGGGTGCACCGCATGACCTGGCCCTCGGCCCAGGGCGAGTTCGAAACCTGGTCCACCCTCGAGCCCACCCTCATGCCCTTCCTTGAAAACCAGGTCGGAGGGCTCTTCATGCCCTGGACCTTGGCCAACGAGCGCGCAGTGGCCGAAGGAAGCGATGAGTTCAGCGTGGAACTCGCCGGGCAGACTTGGACCCAGAAGCCCCAGAAGTACCACGCCAAATCCCTGGCAGCCCTGCGCAAGAAATTCGCCGGTAGCGATGCCGCACTGCTCGGCCCCGTCCTCGAACGGGCCGGATGCCTGGCCGGGTTGAAGAGCTGATCGCGCACACTCCTCCCCCCCGGCTCTGAATCAGCAAGCCCGCCGAAAGGAAAAGCCTTGATCGATCTCTATACCGCGCCCACGCCCAACGGCTGGAAGGCCTCGGTGACCCTCGAGGAACTCGGGCTCGCCTACGAGGTGCATCCCGTCGATCTTTCGAAGAACGTCCAGAAGGAGGAATGGTTTCTCGCCCTAAACCCCAATGGGCGGATCCCCGTGATTGTCGACCGCGAGGCCGATGACTTTGCGGTCTTCGAGACCGGCGCGATCATGGTCTATCTCGCGGAAAAGACCGGGCGCCTGATGCCCACAGACGCGCGGGGTCGCTCCCTCGTCATGCAATGGTTGATGTTCCAGATGGGCGGATTGGGTCCGATGATGGGCCAGGCCAACGTCTTCTTTCGTTATTTCCCTGAGAAGATCCAGCCCGCCATTGATCGCTACCAGAACGAGTCCCGGCGGCTCTTTGAAGTCCTCGACCGACGACTGGGCGAAAGCGAGTGGCTCGCCGACGACTACTCGATCGCGGATATCGCCAATTGGTGCTGGGTGCGCACGTACAAGTGGTCCGGGGTGCCGGTGGAGGGGCTCCCCAACGTGCGTCGTTGGCTCGATGCCATGAAGGAACGGCCCGGCTGCCGCAAGGGCATCGAAGTTCCCATCCGTCTGCCCAACATGACCGAGGATGCAGAAGCCGCCAAGAAATTCGCAGAGAACGCTCAAAAGTCTCTGCAGACCTGAAACCAATTACCCTTTAACCTTTCTTAACCTTTCTCAACCTTTCTCAATCCGTCTCAATCCTTCTCAATCCATCTCAAGTCAAGGGAGAACAACGATGAAGCTCGGAATCGGAGCCGTGGGTTTTGGACCCAAGGCCGTTATCAATTTGGAATTGATCAAGCGCGCCGAAGAACTCGGCTTCGATTCGGCCTGGACCGCCGAAGCCTATGGCAACGACGCGGTGACCACGGCGACCTGGGTGTTGGCTAACACAACGACCTTGAAGGTCGGCACCTCGATCATGCAGATGCCCGCCCGGCAACCCGCCATGGCGGCCATGACGGCGATGACCCTCGACCACCTGTCCGGTGGCCGCTTCATTCTGGGCCTCGGGCCCTCGGGCCCCCAGGTGGTGGAGGGCTGGTATGGCGTTCCCTACGGCAAGCCCCTCACCCGCACCCGGGAATACATCGAGATCATTCGCAAGGTTTGGGCCCGAGAGAAGGCTCTGGAACACCAGGGTGAGCACTACAGTATCCCCCTGGCCGGGCCTGCGGCCTCGGGTCTGGGCAAGCCGCTCAAGAGCATCCTTCACGGCAACCCCGAGATCCCCATCTACACCGCTTCCATCAGCCCCAACGGGATGCGCTGCGCGGGGGAGGTCGCCGATGGCGTGTTCCCCATGATGCTCGACCCGGAAAAGGTCGACAGCGTCTACCTGCCCTATATCGAAGAAGGCTTTGCCAAGGCCGGTGGCGGCAAGAGCCTGGACGATTTCGC
>LWDU01038164.1_pt1 | contig 13291 bp, 9 predicted proteins | sample 727161 | NCBI WGS metagenome assembly LWDU01 (sample SAMN04566230, study PRJNA314399) | hydrothermal vent metagenome | isolation source: deep sea hydrothermal plume seawater | place: Mexico: Gulf of California, Guaymas Basin | collected 2004-07-11 | reverse complement strand
ATTGAGGATGCGCGGTTAGCTCAGTTGGTAGAGCACTACCTCGACACGGTAGGGGTCACTGGTTCAAGTCCAGTACTGCGCACCATTCTTTCGTCTTTTTTCACCTCCCCTCTTAAGCTGATTTCTGATGCTGAACCATACAGGTTTCGCGCTTGGCCTGACGGCTTGTCTGGGAGCGGTTTGCGGGTAACACTGGCTGTGGTGATTTCGCTTCGACTTGCCATTTTGTTTTTGTTGGTCGCGACAACGCATGTTGCGGCGGCGCCAGTGGTGAAACGCAAGAACGAGACTTATCAGGTCACCGGCTACCGCAACGGCCCGGTCAACAGCGATGACGGCAAACATTATGACGGGCTCACCGAGTGGTCGCTCACATGGGATTTTAACCTCAAACGCCGGGGGAAGGTATGGATCGTTGCCAGCCGGTCCGTCATTTTGGACGTCAAGGTCACGACGCCGCGCTGGACCGATTTCAAGGCCACCCCAGGCCTGCTGCAAACCCAGTGGAGGGCCTATCGCGCCAACCTGTTGCGGCACGAGGAGGGACACGCCAAGATTGCGCTCCGGGCTGCCTATGCGGTTGACAAATACCTTGGCACTTGCGGCGGTTCCTCCTCCCTGGAGAAACTGAAGACTGACATCCAGAAAAACACCCGCTTGCTGCTCAAGCAATACCGCAAAATTGATCGGAGCTACGACCAGCGCACCCTCCACGGCGCCACCCAGGGCGCCACGTTGGCCAAGGCACGGGAAGCTGACCAACTCACGCCAGCGCTTCCCGGATCACCTGGCCGTGGACGTCGGTGAGTCGGCGCTGAATGCCGTTGTGGTAGTAGGTGAGTTTCTCGTGATCGAGGCCGAGAAGGTGCAAGATCGTGGCATGAAAATCGTGCGGAGTGATGACATTCTCACTGGCCCTGAAGCCAAACTCATCGGTGGTGCCGTGGCTCGTGCCGCCTTTCACTCCGGCGCCGGCGAGCCAAGCGGTGAAGCCGTTGGGGTTGTGGTCGCGGCCGTACGTGCCGGCTTGGAACATCGGCATGCGGCCGAACTCGGTGGCGAAGACTACCAGTGTGTCCTCGAGCAGGCCGCGCTGTTTTAAATCGCGCAGCAGCCCGGCGACGGGTTGGTCGAGTATCTCGCCGTGCACGTCGTATTGCTCCTTCAATCTTGAGTGGCCGTCCCAGTTGATGTTGCCGCCAGAAGCGTAGGCGCCGTTGAAAAGTTGCACGAAGCGCACACCGCGCTCTACGAGGCGGCGGGCGAGGATGCAGTTGTTTGCAAATGCGGCCTTGTTTTTATTGGCGCTGTCGGCGCCGTAGAGTTTGCGGATGTGCGCGGGCTCGGCTTTCAGGTTGGCCGCCCCGGGCACGGTGAGCTGCATGCGCGCGGCGAGTTCGTAGCTGGAAATGCGCGCGGCGAGGTTGGCGTCATTCGGGAAGTTGGTAAGGTTTTCCTTTTCCAAAACCCGCAAGGCGGCGCGGGCGGCTTCGTCTTTGGCCGCGGAAATTCCCTTTGGCCGTTGCAGGAAACGAATCGGCTTGGTGCTGCTGAACGGCGTGCCCTGAAACGCGGCGGGCAGGAAGCCGTTGGCCCAGTTGTTTGGGCCGCTCTGCGGCATGCCTCGCGGATCCTCAATCGCCACGAACGCGGGCAGGTTTTGGTTTTCGCTGCCGAGCGCGTAGTTCACCCACGCGCCCATGCTGGGAAAGCCGTCGAACGCGAAGCCGGTGTTCATCACGTTTTCCGCCGGGCCGTGCGTGTTGGATTTGTTGGTGAGCGAGTGCAGGAAACAAATCTCGTCGGCCAGCGCGCCGATGTGCGGCACGAGATCGCTCACCATTTTTTCGCATTGGCCGCGTGGCCGGAATGTCCAGAGCGGCTGCGTGAGGTTGCCGTTCGGGCCTTGAAACGAGACGAGCTTTTCATTGCCGGGCAGCGGTTGGCCGTGTCGGCGGATCAGTTCCGGCTTGTAATCGAACGTGTCCACGTGGCTCAACGCGCCGGAGCAGAATACCTCAATGACGCGCTTGGCCTTCGGCGCAAAATGTGTGGGTCTCGGCGTGTACGGTTTGGCGGGGTCAATTTTCGGCAACTCGCCACGCGCCTCCTCCACCAACATCGCGGCCAGCGCGACACCGGAAAAACCGTGCATCGTGTGGGTCAAGAACTGTCGGCGATTGAGGCTCATTGCAGATAGAGAAAGGCGCTGGAGTTGAACAACACACGACAGGCCTGCTCGAGACTGTGTTCCATGGCGAGTTGCTGCAGGGCCTGCTGCTCGCTTGGCTTGGGCGCGCGGGCGCAGGCCAAGCGGAAGGCGAGGTTGATCTGCGCCGCCGTGCCGTTGCCAGCCTCGCGCCTCACGCGCCCGGCAAAAAACGCCGCCTGTCGATTGGCGAACGGGCTGTTGAGCAGGCTCAGCGACTGAACGGGCGTGATGGAGCGTGTGCGGCGCGGCTTCATTTGGCCGGCATCGGGGCAGTCGAACGCGCCGAAAATATCCACCGCCTGCATGCGAACCTTGTGCGCGTAAATCATCCGTCGCCAGCCGTCGGCATCGAAGGCTTGCTTGGGAACATAATCGGAGAGGCCGCCGCGCTGGTTGAAAAAGTCAAACCCGCGCCCGCCCATTTTCAGGTTCAACTTGCCGCTGACGCTCAGCATGCCATCGCGAATAGCCTCGGCCTCCAGTCGGCGCGGTGGGAAACGCCAGAGCAGGCGAGCATCGGCATCCACGCGCAATGCTTGTTCGCGTGGATGACTCGCCTGACGATAGATGCGCGAGGTGACGATGAGCCGGTGCAGTTTTTTCAGCGACCAGCCTTGCCGGATGAACTCCAGCGCCAGCCAGTCGAGCAACTCGGGGTGCGTGGGCGCAGTACCCATTTTACCAAAGTCCGACGGCGTGTCCACGAGACCGTTGCCAAAATGGTTTTGCCATACTCGATTGACCAGCACGCGCGCGGTCAGCGGATGGCCTGGCTGCGTGAGGTGCTTGGCCAAGGCTAAGCGGCGCCGTGGCTCGGGCGCATCTGGCGCGATCTCCGCTTGACCAAGCGCTGCGGGGATGGCCGGTGCCAGCTTGGCCAGGCGCTGCATGGGATCGCCGCGCCGCAGCAGCCATGTGGTGTCGGGAGTCGTGAAGCTCGCGGCATAAATCTGCGGGCCGGCAGCAAGGCGGTTGAGTTCCCCTTCCGTCTTGCGAATCGTGGCAATGAGCGAAACCAACGCCTGCGTTTGCTCCGCGCTGAGGTTCTTGAGTTTCACTTGGCTGGCCGCACGCGTGTCGTCGTTGCGAGGCAAACGATCCTCCGTGTGCGCGACCCTTTGCCACTCGCCATCGGGCCGCTGCACCTCGATGCTGTAATCGGCCGGCACACTGGAGCCATCGTGCCACGTGATGCGCTTGAGCGTGGCCGGTTCGGCAAAGTCCACCCGCAGCCAAGCCGACCCTCCCTTGGCGGCGACCCACGGGAAGGCTTGGCGGCGATCGACCGAGCCATCGGTGAGGTTTTCAAAATGCCGCGTTTGGTTGGCCAACGCAAAACTGGAGGCCGAGGGCCTGGCGCCGCCCGAGGCGAGCGCGGCATTGGTGCCGTCTGTTGTCCACGCTTCAAACTCGTACAGTGAGGCCGCGCTGCCGTTGGCGGTGGCGCGTATGTTCATCCGGATGGCGCGCGCGATGACCGGGGCAAACTCATCGGAATGCACTGAGTCGAGCGGCTTGCGGAGTTCCAACTGCCCGCGCTGTATTTCCAGTTTTGTCTTGAGGTCGGCGAGTTGTTTTTGTTTCGCGGGCACTTGGCTCGTCCACTCGTCGTTTTGTGCGCCGCGCAAACGCCGGTTGCCGTAGCGCAGCCCGGCGAAGACGGCCTGCATGCCGTAGTAGTCTCGCTGGAGAATGGGATCGAACTTGTGATCGTGACAACGCGCGCAGCCGATGGTGAGCCCGAGCAGGCCCTGGCTCACGGTGCGGATGACTTCGTCAAGTTCATCCTGCCGAGCCGAGCGCATGGCCTCCTCGTCACGGCCAACCTGCCCGGGCAAATTCGCCGGGCCGGCGACGAGAAAACCCAGCGCCGCATCCGCGCCGGTGATGTCGCCGGCCAGTTGATCGCAAAGAAACTTGTCGTATGGCAAATCGGCATTGAGCGCGTGAATGACCCAGTCGCGGTAATGCCATGCCTCGGCCCGCTCGCCGTTGGTTTCAAACCCCACCGTCTCCGCCCAGCGGATGACATCCAGCCAATGCTGCGCCCAGCGCTCGCCGTGCCGCGGCGAGGCCAAAAGCCGATCGACCACCTCCATGAATGCCTCGTCCGTGGTACGCGCATCCCGCGCAAACGCCCGCACCTCCGCCGGCGATGGCGGCAGGCCGGTGAGGTCGAGCGTCACGCGCCGGAGCAGAGTGACGCGATCAGCCTCGGCCGAATAAGTGAGTTTCTTTTCGCGCAGTTTTTGGAAGATAAAAAAATCGATGGGGTGAGACTCCCCCGAAACGACCGCACACTTCATCGGCTGCAGCGACCAGTGCGGCTCCGCAGCCACCGCTGTGGTGGCGATAAAACACAGCAGGAGAAATGATCTGACACATTGCATTGCGGCTGGAACAGACTCTCCCAAGCGGTGAGCATAGTTGTCAATGCCTCTCAACCCGTTTGCAATCTGCAATGTTCATTTGAGGCAAAGGGATCGATCTGATATATTGTGCGGAAGGGGAGCTGCCGACTGCAGCCTCTTTTATCAAATCATTGGCAAAGACGTTAGTGGCTCACAATTCAACAAACAGCAGGGAACTTTTTCTGGACGCCTGCAGCGGCAGCGCCGTCACCCGCCCCCCGGTCTGGCTTATGCGCCAAGCCGGCCGCTCCCTGCCGGAGTACCGTAAACTCAAGGAGAAATACTCGTTCCTCGAACTGGTCAAGTCACCCGACCTGGCCACCGAGGTCACACTGCAACCGCTCCGACGCTTCCCGCTCGACGCCGCGATTCTTTTCAGCGACATCCTCGTCATCCCGGAAGCGCTTGGCCAACCGTACAACTTCACCGACGGCAACGGCATCCGGATGGAGTTCACCATCGGCAACCGTCAGGACATCGGGCGGTTAAACACCTCCGGGCTGCGGGAGCGCTTAGACTACTCACGCCAAGCGCTGTGCCAAATCAAACGGGAACTCAACGGACAGCAGGCGTTGTTGGGATTTGCCGGTTCGCCGTGGACCTTGGCCAACTACATGATCGGGGGTAGCTCCCAGGACACCATGCTGGCCCGTCGGTTGTATCACGAGGACCCAGGTTTGTTTGAATGCCTGATGGAAAAGCTGACCGATGCCGTCGCTGACTATCTGGAAATGCAGATCGAGGCCGGCGCGGATGCCGTGCAGATTTTTGACTCGATGGGGGGATGCCTGCCACCGGCACATTACCCGTTCGCCTCGGGAAAATGGATCGGTGAAATCGTTTCCCGCTTGGCCGGCAAGGCCCCTGTGATCGTTTTTTCAAGGGGAACGCTTGGCTCGCTCGAGCACTTGGCTGAAACCGGCGCGCAGTTTTTGAGCGTGGACTGGACGGTTGACCTCGAGGAGATCCGAAACCGCATCCCCGACCAAATGGGACTGCAGGGAAACTTGGACCCCGCCGTGCTCACCTCGACGCCCGAAGTTGCGGCAAACGAAACCAAGCGCATCCTCGAATTAATGCGCGGGTTTCATCGTTATATTTTCAACCTTGGCCACGGCGTCACAAAAGACGCCAAGCTCGAAAGCATCGAAGCCGTCGTCAACACCGTGAGGGACTTCCAGTGAGCGAACTGTCCGTCGATCTGAATCTCGTGCGCAAATACGATGTCCCCGGGCCGCGCTACACCTCCTACCCGCCCGCGACCCGTTTCTCCGAGGAGTACAATGCCGACCGGCTCCACAAACTGATCCAAGCCAACAAACAGTCAGGCAGAGACCTGTCGCTCTACTGCCACATTCCGTTCTGCGAATCGCTCTGCTGGTTTTGCGGTTGCACCACCGTTATCACGTCGAAACACCAGGAGGGCACCAGCTATCTGGATTATCTGGACAAGGAGATGGCGTTATTCTGCAACGGGGAAAGCCCCAATCGGAAGGTCGTTCAAATGCACCTCGGCGGCGGCACGCCAACGTTTCTCCGCCCCGATGAGATAAGGAAATTGGGATCAATCCTTCACCGGCATTTCGGGGAAACTCCCGATTGCGAAGCCGGCGTTGAAGTGGACCCGAGGCGACTGACGAAGGAGCACGTTGGCGCCCTGTGGGAGGCCGGTTTCAACCGGGCCTCAATGGGCGTCCAGGATAACAATGCCAAGGTCCAAAAAGCAATTAACAGGATTCAGCCCATGGAAATCACCCGCAACAGCGTCGACTGGTTGCGGGAGGCAGGATTTGAATCCATCAATATCGATCTGATCTATGGCCTGCCTCACCAGACGGAATCTTCCTTCGAAAAAACGCTGGAAGAAATAATCGAACTGTCCCCAAACCGGCTGGCGGTTTTCAGCTATGCTCATGTACCCTGGATCAAGCCGGCACAAAAAATACTGGAACGGGACAACCTTCCAACGCCGGAAACCAAGCTGAACCTGCTGAAGCTAATCATCGAAAAACTGACCTCGGAAGGCTACGTGTACATCGGCATGGATCACTTTGCGCGACCGGACGATGAATTGGCCATTGCCCAAAGCCAAAAAACTCTTCAGCGGAATTTTCAGGGGTACAGCACTTTCGGCGGTGCGGATATTCACGCCTTCGGCATGTCCTCCGTCTCACAAATCCCCGACGCGTACTGGCAGAACATCAAAGAGCTGAAAGAATATTATCAGGCAGTGGACGACGGCAAAACGCCAATCGCAAAAGGCTACATTGTTTCCGGCGACGAAAAAAAATATCGAGCTGTCATCACGCGTCTGATGTGCGACTTGAGTCTGGATTATGACAGTCTCTCGACCAGTCTCGATATAAACTTCCGCGAGGAGTTCGTCGACTCACTCGATGGCTTGGAGGACATGGTGGGTGACGGACTGTTGACCCTCAACGAATCGGGGCTGAGAGTGACTAACGCCGGACGTTTGTTCATTCGCAACATCGCCATGCGGTTTGACCCCAACATCGAAAGCAGTAGCACCACCCGATACTCGAAGACCATTTGAAGCCGGTTGCGATCATAGGTGGAGGCATCACGGGCCTGACGGCCGCGTTCAAGCTGACGCAGGTTGGGATACCGGTCACTCTCTTCGAGTCAACCGACCGTGTCGGCGGCGTCATCCAAACAGTCCGGGACCGCGACTATCTTGCCGAGTGCGGCCCGAACACGATACTCGAAACGTCCCCGCTAATCGGTGAATTGATCAGCGACCTTGGCCTCGAGGAGCGTCGCATCTATTCCAGCGACCAAGCGGAGAACCGCTACATTGTCCGCGACAAACGCCCGGTCAAACTGCCCAGATCGCCACTGGCATTCCTGACCACCCCGCTGTTTTCGTACCGGGCCAAGGCGCGGTTGCTGGCCGAGCCGTTCATCCGGCGCGCGCCTGCTGACGTGGAGGAAAACCTGGCGTCCTTTGTACGGCGGCGCATCGGGCGCGAGTTTCTGGATTACGCCATCAACCCGTTTGTTGCCGGGGTGTACGCCGGGTCACCGGAACAGTTGTCGGTGCGCGAGGCCTTCCCCAAACTGCACGCGTTGGAGCAACGCTACGGCTCCCTCATCCTTGGCCAAGCCCTCGGCGCCCGGGAGCGAAAACGCAGCGGAAACGTCTCCAAGCAAAATGCGCCCAAGTTTTCCTTTGACCAAGGCCTGGGAACCTTGACCGACGCGCTTGGCCAACGGCTGAAGGAACAGATTCGCACCGGCCAAGCGATTGGCAAACTCATCAAGCAAAACGGCGCGTGGTCGCTGGGCCAAGCCGGGGAACACTCAGGGGTGCTGCTCGCATTGCCGGCGTTTCGGTTGGCGGAAATGCGGGTCACTTGCGAGTCGAAACCGATCAGCCTGTCGATGCTCGCCGGCATCCAATACGCCCCTGTGGCCAGCGTCGTGCTGGGCTTTCGCCGGGAGGACGTGGAGCATCCGCTGGACGGTTTTGGAGCGCTGAACCCGGAAGTGGAACAGCTCAACTCGCTGGGCACTATTTTTTCGTCCTCTCTTTTTCCAAATCGCGCTCCGCTTGGCCAAGTCCTCCTGACGAGTTACGTCGGCGGACTGCGCGCCCCGCATCTCGTCTCAAAAACGCCGGATGAACTCTGCAAACTTGTGATGGCTGACCTGAAAACCGTGCTTGGTGTCAACGGCGAACCGACTTACAGACACGTCTTCGTTCATCGTCGGGCTATCCCCCAATACGACGTCGGCTATGACCGCTTCAAGTCGTTCATGAATGAACTGGAAACAAACGTAAGCGGTCTGTTTTTTGCCGGGCATTGCCGCGACGGGGTTTCACTTGTGGACTCCATCGTCTCGGGCCATGAGGCCGCCGGCAGGATCGCCAACCATCTTAAAAAGACAGACTGACATGAGTGCAAACAAAGGAGTGTTGCTTGTGAACCTTGGGTCACCGGACTCACCGGCGGTGGGCGATGTGCGCCGATTCCTGCGCGAATTCCTGATGGATGGGCGAGTGATAGACATCCCCTGGGTCGTCCGGTTCTTTATGGTTCAATTCTTGATCCTTCCCTCCCGCCCAAAAGAATCCGCCGAGGCCTACCGGAAAGTTTGGCTGCCCGAAGGCAGCCCACTTGTCGTCACCAGCAAGAATGTCCGCGAAAAACTTCAGGCCCGAATCGACGCCCCGGTTGAACTGGCTATGCGCTACCAAAACCCGCGGATCGAGCAGGCCGTCGACAATCTGCTGGAACACGGCATCGACGAAATCCTCCTGATCCCGCTCTTTCCTCACTACGCGATGTCCAGCTACGAGACCGCGATGGAAAAAACCAGAACCGTCCTGCACCGCAAGGCGCCCGGCGTGAAACTGGTCGTTCAGCCGCCGTTCTTCGATCAACCGGACTTTATTCAGGCCTTGGTGGCGAGCGCCCGCGAGACGCTTGACCGGGGATACGATCACCTGCTGTTCAGCTTCCACGGGCTGCCGGAGCGGCAACTGAAAAAAACCGACCCAAGCGGCAGCCACTGTCTCGTGGCCAACGACTGTTGCTTGGGCAACCATCCGTCGCATGGCACCTGCTATCGCGCACAATGCTACAAAACCGCTCTGTGGCGTTCCAGTCCCGGCTTGGCCGTGATCCGTGGTTGCAACCGTACACGGACATCGAGCTCCCCCGCTTGGCCAAGCGGGGAATCAAGCGCATGCTGATCATTTGCCCGGCATTTGTCTGTGACTGCCTGGAAACCCTCGAGGAAATTGGTATGAGGGCAAAGGAAACCTTCATCGAAGCCGGAGGAGAAAGCCTGGAACTCGTCCCCTGCATGAATGAGCACCCGCTTTGGCTGGATGCCTTGGAAAACATGACCCACGATTTTCTCTCACTAAGCCATCCATCGCAAAACCAGGGTGGTACGACCCAAGATAACGATTGATTTGACTGACCCTTGTCCCACCATTATAAAGCTCCACGGCTGTCAACCTCCTACCGCAAACCAAACAACCTAAAGTAACATGTTCCCAAAAACATTGAATCTGCACAATTACCTTGCATACGCGGTCCTGCTCCTCGTGACGTTGTTCACGTTTTACTCCTTGTGGGGATGGTTGAACGGACGAAAGTTCCAGACGCGGGACAAGAAATTCGGATTGGCCGCCATGTTGGCCGTCCACATCCAATTCACGCTTGGTCTGGTTTTGTATTTGGTGAGCCCCACCGTACAACAGGCGTTTAAGGATTTCGGCCTTGCAATGAAAAGCAGCAGCCTGCGTCGCCGCGGTGCTGATCACGGTCGCCCGCATCAAGACAAAAAGAAGCGACTCCAACTCAGCCCACAAGACGAACTTTATCCTGTACGCCATTGCCCTGCTACTCATCCTCTCCCGCATCCCGTGGGCCAAGTGGCCTGGGCTGTCGTAAGGCACGCCGACCAGCAAACCCAAGCTCACTGTCCATGGTTCCAGTCCTGGGAAAAATCCCGACCCCGGATGTAGTTGCCCACCTTGACAAACTCGGTGTGACCGTCCGCAAATAGGATCGGTTCCCCGTCAGCCCCATGCGGGTCAGTCTTGTCGGGATAGTTGTTGATCGCTCCCGAACCACCGTAATCCGCCTGGCGAATGAGCCACACAATGCTTGGGTTCGCCTTGGTTCCCTTTTTGCCGAAGGACGGGGTCTTGTAAACATAAGTCTGAACGGAAGAAAGAGTCTTTAGGATGGTAGGCGCCTTCCAGGTTCGGCCGTTCCAGGCGCGCATGGTGGTGGTCACACTGTTGTCCCCGCCCATGAAGCCCCACGGCTCATAGCTGTGCCCCGGGCTTCGGTCCTTCGTGGCGGCCATCACCCGCAAATCCTTCACTTCCCTCTTTCCCAGATAGCGGGAATTACTCTTGGGGATAAAGTCCCGTTTGTCCTCCGCACGAATGTAGTTCCGGGTGGAAGGACAAATGAAAAGATCCTTGTCGGGAATGAACTCCGGGTAGAGCCAGTTCAAGTTGTCATCTCCGGGGCTCTCGCATCCGGTGAGCCGGCCCAGGCTGTCATCATCCGCATACATCTGGGAACCCAGTCCCATCTGCTTGAGATTGTTCATGCAGGTGGTGATCCACGCCTGGCGCTTGGCCAGGGAGAGTGCCGGCAACAGCAGCGACGCCAGGATCGCGATGATGGCGATGACCACCAGCAGTTCAATCAAGGTGAATCCCTTACGCATGACAAAACCGGAACATTGTACCCAATGCAAAAAAAGCAACCGCCCGGTTACCGGGCGGTTGCGTAAAAACGCCTTCTGGTAATTTGGCCTTGGCTTACTTGATGGTAATGGCCACGTCGTCGATGAACCAGCCAGCCTGCGGGCCGTTGTCCTGTCCACCGTCGCTTGAGAAAACGAATTCCAACCGAATCTTTTGGCCAAGCGCCCCGGCCGGAATCTTTGCCTTCTCGAGACGCCACTGCTTGGCCTCTCCACCGCGAATCCAGATGGGATTATCAAGTAGATATTCACCATCCACGTCTAGAATCTCCACCTGGCACCAGTCGGTCAATTCACCATCAATCGCCGTTTCACAATCGCGGTAACTCCAGAATTCAAGGCGTGCGTTGTCCCAGATAAACGTCCGTATAGTCGTCGTAATCCTTGGCCAAGCCGGTCCCGTAGGCGCGTGTCGGGCTGTGGGCCTCACCCGGGCCGTTGGTGGGTTTGCCAAGTTCCCACTCGGTGCCGCTCTCGCCCGGGTCAGAAGTGGACCAACCCGGTGCTCCCGACTCGAAATCATCGAAGAACAGAGGCGGAGACTCGAGTTGAGCCACACGATAAACCGCCGAGGCGCCCAGGCCGGTATCGGTGAACGAAGTGTTGTCCGAGGTGGCACCTCCGGTGGGGTGGGCATCGGCGATGGTCTGCCACGGTGCGCTGAGTGTGGCCTGCCTCTGCACCTGATAAATGTTCCCGACGGTCGAGTTCCAATCGAAGCTGAATTCTGCTCCGTCACCGGAAACACGGCTGGAATGCAGCACAATCTCCGGACCTTCGGCACCGACAAAAGAGGATGCCACCGGCACCGTGTCGATGAATTTGCCGATGCTGACGTAAAGGTCGTCAAACAGGAGGTTGCCCAGCCCGGCGTTCAGGCCTGAACTCATGACCAGCAATGACATCAGATCGGGCTTGGGCTTGCCCAGGTCGACCGTGCCGGCCGGGTTGCGGTCGCTGACAAAATTCTCAAAGACCACCGTACGCTCGGCCTGGCCCTCCTCGGCGATGTACACCGAGTAAACATCGCCATCATCGTTGGACCTGTTTTCCACATCGATCCAGATGTTATAAACGCCTCCAAAATCCAGAACAGTGTCACCGATCGTATATTCATTGCCCACCCCATTGCGTGCGTTTAAAGTGATCGGGCCAAAGCCTGGCTCCTTGGTTAGTCGTACAATGGGTCCCGCGTCGTTGTTAAAATCACCAACAAAGCGTATCGGTTTTTCGGTAAGGCCAAAAAGCACATTCACCTGCCCGTCCACAGCGCCATCATCCAGCGTGGCCAGTCGAAAGAACACGGTCGCCTTTTCGCCTTCAGCGATTTGCAGGGAGCGCAATTGCAACGCATTCAGGTCGTCCGCCCCGGTAAAGCCGAGTGCCTGGTTGCCTTCGACATCGAGTACGACCGCGGAGCCCACTGGGTTCTGCCAACCGCCCTGGCCATTGATACTGTCACTGGCATTAAACGTCGCAGCCGGTTTCGCTGGAATCTCCAGGTCATCCAGTTCCCCATCCACATACAAACGGCGCTGACCATTCTCCTGAACAAACACCACATGGTGCCATTCCCCATCATAAGGCTCGGCGGTGGAATAGATGTGGCCAACCGTCGGCCAGCCGCCCTGACGGATGTAGAGGTCAACCGCTCCGCTGGCCCCGCCGTTGTCGGTCCCGATGTTGAATAGCGGAGTGTTGTTGGCCGTGTTACCCTCCGAAAAGAGCCTCAAATCATTCTGCCCGTTCCCGTCCACTTGTGACCACATTGAAATGGTGAACGATTTATGCTTGTTGGCCGGCAACTCATCGGCCGCATCATGCACCCGGCTCAGCAGCGTATTATTCTCGTTGGAGAACGAAAAGGCATTGCCAATCTGCCCCTCCACCAGGTCATCGGCGCTCAGGTTGGTCAATTCCAAGTCGTAGCCGTTGATCACGTCAGGTGTCACTTCACCCTGTATTTCGTCCAACGGCCAGTAGGCAATCATATCAGCGCCTAAACTTTCCGATCTATTCTCCAAACCGGCATCTTGCACTGCCGAAATCTCTTCGTCACTTAGCGCCCGTTTCCAGATGGCCACATCGTCAATCAACCCCGTCACCCAGTGTGAGCTTGAGGCGCGCAAAATGCCTCCAATCGACGTGTCGTTGACGTCCATAAATGCCCCCTCCGCGTTGGCCGCATCACGAGACTCGAAATTATCGATCAGTGTCCATCCGTCAGCCACACCAGAAAGGATCTCGACAGTCATCGAAATCTCCACTGTCTCGGCACCGCGCACCGCCTTGAGCGTGAAGGTAGTCGTTTCATTGAGCGTCACCTCGATGGAGCCAACCCCAAACGCGGAAAGCGAGTTGACAACTCCGTCCTGACTATACTCCGGATGGAGCAGCGCCTTTGGCTCAA